>ERZ1740072.433-NODE-433-length-17014-cov-16.303909_pt1 | contig 17014 bp, 10 predicted proteins | sample MGYA00581733_ERZ1740072 | MGnify/ENA primary metagenome ERZ1740072 (study PRJEB43018, sample SAMN04849741) | marine metagenome | isolation source: floating plastic debris | place: Pacific Ocean | collected 2008-08-30 | study: EMG produced TPA metagenomics...
CATCGAAGAAAGTGGGGTGCTTGGTCTCGGGATAGATGCCGACTTTAACCCCTGTTTCTGCTTCAACGTCTTGGACCAGTTCGATCACTTCTTTTAGGGTGGGAATCTCAAACAGGCCATCAAAGGCGGGGTCGCGAAAATCGCGGGACTGGATCGCCCGCAGCTGCTTGATTTCTTCTAGGGTGAAGTCCTCGGCGAAGTAGGCGGTGACTTCGGCTCCATCGAGCATCTTGGTGGCCATGTGCTCAGGGCCAAACACCTCTGCCACATTGGTGGTGTCGTCCAGGATGGGTTCGTGGCGCGCAATCAGAACACCGTCGGATGTGGTGACCAGGTCGGGTTCGATAAAGTCAGCTCCAGCTGCGATCGCAGCTCGATAGGCCTCTAATGTATGCTCTGGAAAATCACCACTGGCACCCCGGTGACCAATCACCAGAGGCTCTTGACCATTGAGTGTGTTTAGCTCAACCGGATTGGGCGTAGCAATGGGAGCCTCTAGTAGCTCACCTTCGCCATTAAAGTGCAGCAGGTAGGGGCCAAACTCTTCTCCAACCCAGATGTCCCCATTATCATCAATCACAAAGGACTCAATATCAAAGTCAGTCCCCGTTAGCAGCCGCTCCGATGAATCACCATTTTGAATATCAAATGGAATCAGACCATTGGGATCGCTGAGGTTAACAAACCCTTGAATGTCAACACTGCCGTCACCGCCCTGACCATTAAAGCTGGGTTCGGCCTGGTAGATTCTTAGCAAATAGTCAGTACTATTGCTTTCGCCACCAAATCCGTTGTCAGAGAGAAACCAAAACGTATCACCTTCACTATCGGGAGAAAACTGTACGCCGCTAAAGCCCTGGACTGGCTGCCCATCAAAGGGACCGCTACGACCATTGCCAGAGATTGGTTGAATACGATTAACGGCATCGACACGCCCATTGTCGTTACCAGACGAAGGACCTTCAGCGAAGGTATCGGCTGGTAGAGAAGCAAACCCTTTTAAGGTAACCATCTTTACCTCTGAATTACATTAGATAAAATCTGTTAGCGTTGCTGATTGTCGGCATGATCTAAGCTAAAAAAATCCTGGCAAAGTGCCCTGTTTTTAGATCGATTCACCGTCTGTAGTCAGCAACATCCTTGTTGACAGTAAAAAACCAGGCACTTCTCAGCAGAGGTGACCCCAGTTGTTTCTATCTCTTTTCTGGATCTTAGAAATCCCCTTCGGAACTATTCCAGAGGCAGGTTAACAAAACATTTTCATACTGTTAACCAGAGATTGCCGATTACTTTAAATGTGATGCGATCTAAAGTAATCGGTTACTGGACTAGATTACGCTGGTTGATAACTTTCATGAAGTTTGATTTGTTGTGGCAAGCCGTTAGCTACTGCACGAAAGAGACCCTTATTGGTTAAGAGAACATTTATTTTATCAGCTTGGTTGTCTTTGTAGCTGGCCCAGGCTCAAAACGTGTTGGGGTTAACCCGGTTGTCCTTAACCTGTTCTAAACCCTTCTTTATCCAAACAAGGAATAATAAATATAGGGACGTCGGGCAACCCAGGCGATTTGACACAGACAACGTTTATCCAGAATTCATCCGGCAGACATTTTATGGTTCTTTGTTCTGATTTTTTGACGGCGTGGCAACAGCTTAGGGGCGGCCAAATTAACTGTCAGCAAGCTCTGCAACTGCTGCGTGATGAGCAAGGTATGCTGACGCTTTCTCTGCTCGATGATGAGGTGTGTCAGCGCTTTTTTCAACTGTTTCCCGAGGGGCAGGAGCTACCGCCGGTGGTGCCTTTGTTGCTGTGGCGTAACTGCTACTATCTGGGAAGCCCGGTGGCGCTAACGCCGGATCTGGTGCAGTCGATTTGCGATCGCACCCTCACCCAGGTCAAAATCCTCCCCATCACCGAAAAAAGCTATCGCTGCTGGCACCACACCCGGCACGTTGATCTCAACCGCATCGGTGATGTCCCCCTGGTTAACCCCCTCACCGGCAACTATGACGCAGAGGACATTAGCGAAACCACCGAGCTATTTCTCTCCAAAGCAGACGATCAGATTGAGCGGATTAAAACCATCATTGCCAGTGCCCTGAGAAATCGAGCCAGCGACATTCACCTGGAACCCACCACCGAAGGACTACAAATTCGCTATCGCATTGACGGGGTGCTGCGCCATGTCACCAAACTCCCCCTGGAGGTTAGCCGTCGGGTAATTGTTGCCCTTAAAGTAATGGCCAGCATGGACATTGCCGATAGCCGCCGCCCCCACGATGGCCGTATTGGTGAGGAGTATCTGTCTGGAGATGGCAAGGCCCTGGGCATGGACATGCGGGTAAGCACCCTGCCCTGTGTCTGTGGTGAAAAGGCTGTTGTTCGCCTGTTACCCCGCAAAAATCCCTTCTCGACTGTTGATAAACTGGGCTTCTCACCCAAGGTCTTGCCCACCTATAAAACCTGGCTAGAACAGCCCCAGGGGTTAATTATCTTCACTGGCCCCACGGGCTCTGGTAAAACTAGCACCCTCTACACCAGTTTGCAGGCCATCGCCAAGGAACATGTCAACGTGGTCACCGTTGAAGATCCGGTGGAATACGTGCTGCCCCACATTACCCAAACCCAGGTAAATGAGGCCGCTGGTATGACCTTTGCCGCCGGTTTGCGAGCCATCCTCCGCCAGGACCCCGACATCATTATGCTAGGTGAGATCCGCGACCATGAGACTGCCGAAACCGCTGTGCGTGCGGCCCTGACCGGTCATCTGGTGTTCACCACCCTGCACACAAACGATGCCGTGGGGGCAATTCCCCGTCTCCAAGATATTGGCCCAGACCCTAGCCTTGTGAGCGATGCTCTCTTAGGCGTTGTCGCCCAGCGTCTGGTGCGCCGCATCTGTCCCCACTGTTCCGAGGCTTACACCGCCACAGATACTGACCTTGAGCGTCTAGGATTATTACCTTCTCAAGTCAATGAAAATCCTGTGCTACACCGGGGGCGCGGCTGTAGTCAGTGTTTAGACTCAGGCTATCTCGGTCGGGAAGCCATTGTTGAACTGTTGGAAGTGGATGAACCCATCCGAGAAATCATCCACAGTGGCAACATCATCGACCTGCACCGCTACCTGAGGGAAACTGACTTTATGTCATTTCGCCAGGCCGCCATTGAAAAGGTCTTTGCCGGTGTAACCAGCATTGATGAGGTCTTTCGAGTACTGCCCCGCAGTGCGCTGAGAGTACCCAGTCCGCAGCCCCAGCGATTACCACCAAAATTAGTCGCCCAGCTACCAGGCTAATTTCTTAAGCAAGCAAGAAACAAGAAAGGTCCTGGAGATACCTCCAAGACCCGCATGCTTTGGGAACGCAGTCTGACTAGACAGTAGTGATGGGCTGTCCATCCTTTCTGTACATCATGATGGTAATACCGGGGGTCTGAATGTTGAAGAACATCTTGGTGCCATCAGCAGAGAAACAGCCGCCAGCAAATTCGCTGCCTTCAAAGCCAGGGGTAATGTTCTTAGCAAATTTGAACAGACCACCGTCGGGAGTAACTCCCACAACAAAAATGTCACCGCGACCATCCTCAAACAGGTAGAGGCTGCCATCAGGAGCAACCGTGATATTGTCAGGGTTATCCAGTTCCACTTCGTCCGTAGACTCAACAAACAGTGTGGCGGTTTCAGTGACATCGTCGTAGCACCAAACCTGCCCCTGGCCAGCATCACCACCGCTAGTGGAGACCCAATAGATCTTGCCATTACCGGCCCAGGCACCTTCACCACGGGCAACAATGGCACCGCCTAGCTCTTGGGCGTCAAAGCGAAGCGTGTCTTCATCGGGGTTAACGTTGACGCCGTTGCCATTGAGACTAACCCACGTTACTTTGCGCGGCTGGTTTAGCTGCGAGAGGACACCGGTCCGAGTATCCTGGACGCCATCTGCAAATGTCAGCACCTCTAGCTCACCGCCTTTTTCCAGGTCACCGGGCTTGTTGGGCTTATAGCGATAGATACAGCTGTCGCCCCGATCTTCAGTCTCGTACACATAGCCAGTCGCTGGGTCAACAGCCACGGCTTCATGGTTAAAGCGACCCATTTCAGTTAAGGGAACAGGTGTGACCAAACCGCTACGGGCAGGTACTTCAAAGTTAAACCCGTGTTTTTGAGTAATGGCTGGATGATCGGCGGGAACGCTGGTGTTCTCTTCGCAGCTAATCCAGCTTCCCCAGGGCGTAGGGCCACCGGCGCAGTTACGAATTGTTCCAGAGAGAGACACATAGTCCCGTAAAACCTGGCCATTGGCGGTTAGCAATATGGTAGACGTGCCCCCTGCCCCTACACCGGGACCACCGTCGCCGTCAAATCTGTCATAGGCTCCCTGTAAACCGGTGCCACCGACAAAGCCAGAACCATCGTCTTCACCTGGGCTGAGCTCGTGATTTTGCACCAAAATATAGGTGCCGCGAGGGCCTGCAAAACATGCCATACCATCATGATCGCTAGGGCAGGGCTTGCCATCACTCATCTTCATGCCGCTGACGTGAAAGGCACAATACTCAAAATCAGCTGGGACTTCTAGGATGGCACCCGCAGCCTTGAGGTTATAGACAGGGCTAAATCGGGAGTCAATGTTGGCGGGGAGCTTAGGGAACAGTGGACCAAAGGGGTCTGCAGTAGGGTTTTGTCCAAAGGCTTTCTTGGCCAATAGGGCCTGTAGGGGGGAAACAGCTAATGCACCGGCGGCACTAGCCCCCATAACCCCAAAAAACTTACGGCGAGATACGGAAACCACGATGTCTTCTCCTCTCTAGGAACAAAAATAGGCTAAAAATAAAACGGGCGTTGCTGATCCTCAGGATGACTTTATCTGCAAGCTGTTGTCCTAATGACCCATCTAACTGATCGGTTCATCCTCGAAATCAGCAACGGCATAAAACGCAGCAGAAACTCAGTTTGGCGCTAATGGATGAGACAAATACTAGCTTGTCGTGACGATCAATGGGCAAGTTAAACAATAAACGTAGTTCTGTTGTGTCGCTAGAACAATCACCTATGGTCTGTAGCTAGGACACAACTCAAGGCAACGCCAGGATTTTAGCAAGCGCTTTTTCCCAGGGAGTTAAGACGTGATTAAAGAGAGTGTAGGGTTAATATTATTTTTTGTTTGAAAGACTTTAGGTCGGTATGAATGTATAGAAGCCGCATTTTCTGCCATACATTGTTTACCTAAGGACACATTCCGAGAGAAACGTTAATCGAGTTCGTCTATGCGGTCGGAGTTTTCAATAATGGGTCGACGAACAGGAGGGCGAACGGCAACCTGGACAGGGGGAGCATAGCCCAACAAGATTCGCACGCTGTTGCTGTAGCGGGCCCAGTTTTGCACATCGGGCTGCTGTTGCCAGTCTGTACGGGAGACCTCGGCCATCAGGATGGGTAAGATTTGACCATTGCGGCTGAGGAGAATGGTCAGTTCGATTGGGTCGGCAGCGGGATGAGTGGCAAAGGTAGTTGCGATCGCACTGTTCCCCACCGCCACCGCCTGTTCCAACAAGCGACTATAGTTTTGCACCTGATCCCCCTGCAAGGTCACACTGACTCGTTCAGCGGCAGATACCGGCAGGCCTCCAAGGCTCAAAAATGCCACTAAACTACCCAAGCAAACTCGCGAGATATCGATTGCCATAACCGCCTGTCGTTAAAAACACTGTAATAGCCATCAGACATTAAACAACAATCTTAAACATCTCCGTAAGAGGAGATTAACAGAGAACTAGCAAATTATAAAAAACACAATAAACCCCTGTGACCGTCGGGTCACAGGGGTTTAATCTATAAGCCTAAAGGTTTCTAGCTAGCTTAAGCCGCTTGCTTTTGGCGCTTAGCCATGGCAGCAGCCCCTGCCAGAGTCAAAAGACCCAACAGAGTAGCAGGCTCAGGAACTACTTCAGGATCAGATACTGTAACAGTACCCGCAGCCGTTACATCACCAAATGTAGTAGTACCGGTGAAATTGCTACCAGCAGTAAAGTTTTGAACTAGCAAGAACTCTAGATCAATACCATAATCATCAGAGAGATAAACACCCTGATCTGCACCAGCAGCGGGCTCATTAGGAGTCCCATCTACAAAGAAACCAAACTCACCAAAAAATGATTCAGCTTCACCGATTAGGGACGTAATCGTGAAAGCTTCGACTTCACTGTTGCCGCTCCAGTTCCATTCCCATCTGTCAAACTCGTCACCAGATACAAAGCCGTCAGCAGCAGCTGTATCTTCAGCAACGAAAAAGCCGCTGAGGGAAGCATCTTCAGCAAAAAAGCCAGTGTAGTCAACAGTCCACTTAAGGTTAACTGCTTGGGCAGGCGCTGCAAAAGCAGTTACGCCTAGGGCTGCGGCTGCAGCCAAAACAATTTGTTTCATAACTCTATCGGTTGATTAAAAGAACGAAATCAATGGACTAAAACTGCGTCAAGTCCCCCAGTGGGCTCAACGGCCCAGCCTAAGCCAGACCCTTGAGCCATTCACTGACTACGAACCAACAATGCCACCATTTTTCTTGGTGATTACAACGGTGCTATCACGGGGGATAGTGACACCATCAGTAGGCGCAGGGAAGTTGGTACGAGTGGGGTCACCGTTACCGGGATGCTGAGTGTTAGTGAACAGTGCCTTCCGGTCGGGAGTCACTGCACAACCAGTAATCTCATCACCGGATACACCTGTGAACAGACGACGAATCTCGCCAGTGGCAGGGTCAGCCACTAGAAGCTGGTTGTTAAGACCCTTCTGCTGGCCACCATCGGTACCGATAAACAGACGACCATCAGGATCAGCCCATAGAGCGTCAGGGTCGCTGAAGGTAGTCTCATCACCGTCTGCGTGGGTTTCCTCTGCAATGAAAGGAATGGTCCACGTGAAGTTGGTGCCAACGTGATTGTTGCTGTCCACCATACGAAGGATGTGACCATCGGGGTTAGGAGCCAAGGGGCTAGCAGGACCCGTCTCAGTACGGCGACTGTTGTTAGTCAAGGCCCAGAAAACGGCACCGTCGGGAGCAACAGTAGTCCACTCAGGACGGTCCATGGGAGTCGCACCCAGGATATCAGCTGCAACACGAGCAAATACTAGTACTTCACCCTGATCCTTAAAGTTCTTTCTCAACTTAGGATTGTTGATGGTTAGCTCTAACCACTTACCAGTACCATCTTCGTTGAACCGAGCAACGTAGAGCTTACCGTAGTCAAGCGGGCTGAGGCCACGGGCCAGCATGGAACGCCAGCTAGTTTGGGAAACAAACTTGTAGCAGTAGTCAAAGCGCTGGTCATCACCCATGTAACCCACAGCGCGACCGCCAGCACCCGTGGCAAATGCAAAGCCTTCATGCTTGAAGCGACCCATGGCTGTACGCTTAACCGCTTTCTTGGAACCATCTTCAGGATCGATTTCAACAATCCAACCAAAGCGGTGCTGCTCGTTGGCATAGTTAGGGTTAGAAAGGTTGAAACGCTCGTCAAACTTCTCCCAACCGTAGCCAAAGCCATCGAAGTCAAAGCCATAGCGCTCTTGCTCAGGCGTACGCTTCTCGTTGAATGCTTCACCTTCAGTGGAACCAAAGTAACCGTTGAAGTTCTCTTCGCAAGTTAGGTAAGTACCCCAGGGAGTGTAGCCGTTACCACAGTTATTGACGGTACCTTGGGGAACGTTGTTAGCCGCGTTCTGCAACAGGGGGTGACCGGCCACAGGGCCGCTAAACTCAACTTCAGTATTGACGTGAATGCGGCGAGAGTTGGGACTAGCAACGCGATCCCACTTACCATTAGTCTTCTTGATGGCAACAACAGATACACCGTGGGCATGCTGAGACAGACGAACGTCCTCTAGGGTCTCAGGCGCATCCTTGCCCAGTACGTGGCTGTTACGACCAAACTCGTGGTTAACACACAGCATACCTTCGGTGCTGCTGAGGCCGTTCTTACCAAAGAACCAGATACCGTCGTGGCCGATACCTACCTGGTTGGCTTGCTCAGCCGCAGTGGGGCGAGTGTTGGGGTTACCGTCATACTCTTTGCCACCGGGCTGGATGGATGTACCCCAAGGAATCAGGGCCTGATATTCATAGTCATCAGAGATTGAGGGGACTGCAGTATCCACAACAGCATCTGCAATCTTTACTGCGGCAAACTGCAGCAGACCGCTGGTCTGAGCTAGCAGGGTGCCACCAGCAGATACCTGGCGAGTGGCAGCAGCTACACCTTTTGCCAACAGGCTTTCACCAACAAATGCACCCATAAAGCCAGCGGCTGACAAAACAGCACTACGCTTAAGTACATTACGGCGAGACAGACTAGCTTTTAGAATGTCCTCAAAAGGACGATTGCTAGATCGATTAAGGACTTCGTTATCGTGAGGCATGGGAATCTGATCTCCTCTCTTAGATCGCGGGTGCACCATCAAGAAACATGAACTATAAAGCTCTCCTCCCCAGACATTTGCCTGAAGTTTTCAAACAAGGAGAGCACTCTCTGTCGAAAAAGCTTGCTGTAAAACACTAATCCACAAAGTCCACATAGGACTGGACAACCCGATCACTCAGCTGACCTGAGTCAAACTGTCGATCAAACTGTGCAGCAATACCCTGTGACGCCACGGCAGTGGAGCGACGAGATGGACTAGTCGCCACCTGAGTGGGCTGTGTATCGTGCCGTTGGAACAGAGCATACGACGTGTAGTACTTGGTCCAGGCACTGACTTGTGGATTTGACCGCCACTGCGTTCGAGAAACAGTGGTCGTCAAAACAGGTATGACATCACCATTACGACTACCCAACACCACAATCTCAATCTCAGCACGGCTAGGATTGGTCTCGAAGTGACGGTTAATCTCTTGGGTAACCATAGACTCAGCCTGACTAATTAAGTCATCGCTAGATGAGCGGTCATAAATGGGCATATCCAAAAGAACTGGCCCATCTGAACTAGCTAAAGCTGACTCAAAAAAACCACCTGAACAAATCGTGCCAACAAGACACATTGTCACAGGTAAACAGCCTAGCAATAGCTTGCTAGACCAGGTATAAAGATGATTAGCCACCATAGTTTGGCAGTGTTTGCGTAATTAAAAGTCAGACAGCATCAGTCATTTGACCTAGCCCATTTATCCCCTCATGCACATGGTTCCACAAACAACCTTTTCTAAGGTAAAGAGGAGGTTAATGGGAGTTTCTCAATAGTTAAAGAGGACGTAGTATTTACTTAAACAAACCTCAAAAAGGCTTTCCTCAGAGGATTTAATCTGTTACCCAGGAAACTTTTTTTATTTGATCCCCGTTTGTTTTAAGTTTGTTTTTAGATTTTCTACGTAAACATACGTAAACTTGAGGCTGCACATGGCTGATGCTTACACTTAGCAGCTAATTTATGCAAGGAAAAGCATATAAAGTCTTACCTTTTTCTCGCAGTTTTCTATGAAGCTAAGACATTTTTTTGATTTCATGATTGACAAAAAAGCCAATGAATAGGTCTTGCTCAGTTGAACACAATAGAATTAAAAAAGGCAGTGATTGCTTCACTGCCTTTTGATGGTGCCACTGCTGCTGGCTACTGCTGCCTTGCGGTACGACGTGATTTAGAGACTCGTGAAACTAGTCTCGGTGAGTTTGTCCGTGGCTACACCCTTCAATGTTGCTAACACCTCGTTGCCGACAATAATGTCATTGCCAGAGAGGGTGAGCTGATCAAAGCTTAAACCTCCCCCTAACCCAATTAGGTCAATGCCTACTTCAAAGTCGGTAATAGTATCCGTGCCTTCGCCCACCATCAGAATAAAGGTATCTAGACCCTGGCCACCAGAGAAGTCATCACCGGTGAGAGTGTCATTACCCAGACCCCCTCGGATGATGTCATTACCATCATCGCCCCAAATCTGGTCATCGCCAGATTCACCGTAAATAATGTCGTCGCCACCTTTACCACCGATGCGGTCATTGCCCGCACCGCCAAAGATAGTGTCATTGCCACCGTTGCGACCTTGAGGATCTCTATTATCAAGGTCACCGCGCAGCACATCGTCTCCGCCTTCACCTCGAATAATTTGATCGCCCAGACCGCCCGCAATCGTTTCGCCATCGTCAGTGCCCGTAATGGTTTCCAGCGGTGCAGGGGGCACGGGGGGCGCTGGTGGTGTAGGGGGTGTTGGAAGCGTTGGCCCATCGGTTTCGGACTCAAACAGGGGAGTGACCTGTCCACGAATGGCTCCGGGGGTGCCTAGGGCATCCGACTCGACCGTGTGAATTTGGATGTAGAGATCGCCGGCTTGGAGCCGCTCCAAAAACTCGCTGAGGGGCTTTGTTTCACCGGGTTCATCGGTGTCGCCATCACCATTTAGGTCAGTGGCATCGCTGTTGTCCCAGATGCCGGTAATGACGCCATTTTCAAAGTCAACCACCAGGTTGTTATCGTCCTCACTGGGCAAGCCAAAGATATTCAGGGTGTGGGGACCGTTTTGCCCCTCAGGGCCCACATGTAGATGGATCCGAGTCACATCATTGGCGTCAGTGCGACTAGCAATATCTGGCTTCAGCGCTAGCCCATCCAGCTTAATCTGATAGGTGAGACCGCTACCGTCGTCCGCCAAGATAAAGGTGGCTGTTGCCGAAGCAGTGGAGTCAGTAATGGAGTCATCCTGAACCACCTGGGCACCATCAGCTACTAGCGTAAAGACATCGGCTGTTAGCGGCGGATCAATCTGACCCCGAATGGTACCCGGTGTGCCCAACTGGTCGGCAGCCACATCATGAATCTGGAGATAAAGGTTACCGGCCTCTAGTTCGTCAATGAGTTCACTTAGGGGCTTAGTCTCATTGGGGTCGCTGGTGTCGCCGTCACCGTTTAAGTCAGTCGCATCGTCATCATCCCAAACGCCCTTAATAATGCCGTTCTCGTAATCAACGACAAGATCGTCATCATCTTCACTGGGGAGTCCGAATACGTTGAGGGCGTGGGGGCCATTTTCACCCTCAGGACCCACATGTACGTGGATTTTGGTAACGTCGTTAGCCTCGGTGCGGCTGGCTGGATCTTCTTTGAGCGTCAGACCATCAATCTCGATCTCGTAAGCTAGCCCATCGTCAGTGGGGGTAAAGCTCGCCTTGGCAGTGGCGGTAGAATCAGGAACTGACGCATCTTGAACCACCTGCTCTCCATCGGCTACCAGGGTAAAGCTATCTACCGCATCGATGGGGACAATTTGGCCACGGGCGCTGCCAGGGGTACCCAGTTTGTCAGACTCGACATCGTGAATTTGAATGTAGAGGTCGCCAGCCCGTAGGGCCTCAATAAAGTCACTCAGGGGCTTAGTCTCACCGGGCTCATCCGTATCGCCATCACCATTTAAGTCAGTGGCGTCGCCATTGTCCCAGATACCGGTAATGACGCCGTTCTCATAGTCAACGACGAGATTATTATCATCTTCACTGGGTAGCCCAAAGATATTTAAGGTGTGGGGACCATTGGCACCCCGTTCACCCGTGTGTATGTGAATTCGTGTCACATCGCTGTCTTCGGTGCGGCTAGCGGGATCTTCTTTGAGCGTTAGGTCATTTAGTTTGATTTGGTAGGCCAGACCGCTGCCGTCGTCCGCCAAGATAAAGGTGACAGTTGCTGTCGCGTTACTATCAGTAATAGCTGAGTCTTGAACGACTTGTCCCCCATTGGCCAGGGCAACAAACATTTCTTTTGAGGTGGAGGGCGCGTCAAAGTCGGGTGGGTTTAGCTGACCCCGAATGGTACCGGGGGTGCCCAGCTTGTCCGCTGCCACATCATGAACCTGGAGGTAAAGCTGCCGAGCTTCTAGCTGATCGATCAGCTGACTTAGCGGTTTGGTTTCACCAGGCTCATCGGTGTCGCCGTCACCGTTGAGGTCAGTGGCATCGCCATCGTCCCATACACCGGTAAGGACGCCATCGTCGTAGTTAACCAGAAGATTATTGTCATCTTCGCTGGGTTTTCCAAAAATGTTTAGACCGTGGGGACCATTGGCACCTTCGGAAGCTACATGCAGGTGCATTTTGGTGACATCGTTGTCTGCCGTACGGTCAGCCGGATTTTCTTTGAGGGTAAGACCGTCTAGCTCAATTTGATAGGCCAGTAATTTACCGTCTTGGAGGGGGGTAAATGTGGCTTTGGCGGTGGCGAGAGAGTTAGGAATTGCCTGGGGTTGAACCACACTGCTACCATCGGCCAAAACCGTAAAACTGTTGGCTGTATTGAGGGGCGTAATCTGACCGCGCACGGTGCCAGGCGTACCCAGCTTATCCGCTGCCACATCGTGTACCTGAATGTACAGGTTGCCTGCCTTGAGCGCCTCGATAAACTCACTCAGGGGTTTAGTTTCACCAGGTTCATCGGTATCGCCATCACCGTTACGGTCAGTGGCATCACCATCATCCCAAATACCGGTGATGATGCCATTTTCATAGTCAACGACAAGATCGTCATCATCTTCGCTGGGCAGCCCAAAAATATTTAGAGCGTGGGGACCATTGTTCCCAGGAGCGCCGATATGAAAATGAATCTTAGTAACGTCGTTGGCTTCGATACGACTGAGGGGATCTTCCTTGAGATTTAGACCGTTGAGCTGGATTTTATAAGCCAGACCGCTGCCATCCTCCGCCAGGATGAACGTCACAATTGCACTGGCAGTGGAGTCAGCAATTGATTCGTCTTGGGCTACCTGCTCACCATCGGCTAATGCAATAAAGGCAGGTTTTGATTGGTATATTCCGCTGGGCATCAGGCGTTCGGTCATGGGTTCTACAAGGTTATTAAATCATCGCTACGTGAAAGTTCTGACCCCACCCAAACTCTATATGAATTAATCAGATAAATTATCAAGAGGATATCAAATTCGAAGAGGCTAAATAAAAATAAGCCGTGAAGTATGGGGGGTGAGGGAAACTTTATGGGCAGGGGCAGTCAGTTCCCGTTTTCTGTTGGTGTTATGATCACCCCGAGGCTGGATCAGTTTGAGGTCAGGACGATGACGACCATAGTCAGACCATCCGCCATTCAGGTGCAAACCGGTAAAGGAGATGTGCGCACCATGTTGCTACGCTACAAAGCTTTGGACGTGAATGAAGTGTGGATATGGGAAGATGGTGCCCTAAGTGCCTACCATCTGCAGGCGGGTGATTATCAAAAAGTGAATCGCAGTCTGATTCCAGCGTTGGCAACGTTAGATTTACAGGTGATGTCAGACTGTATTCTCTTGGGAGAAACCTCCCGACTTAAAGCTGGCAAGAAATTGTTGAGTACGGTGCCATAGTTATTCACTGTAGTCACGCACTATTGAAGACTAATTTACCAACTTTATTAGACACAATCTCGATTTAGATAGGCCATGGGACAAGCATCCCGCAGAGCGGTGCATCTTCTAAATCAGCAACGGCTAAAATCGACTGTTTACCTGTATACCAAACGTAGCGGGAGAACCATACTGTCCCACCTGGCCAGTGCCAATATCAGCACCCTGGGTAAGATATTCTTTATCAAAAATATTGTTGGCAAAGAAATAAACGCCCGTATTGTCCCACTCATAGCCCAGGCGAGCATTCACCACCGCATAGGCAGCCTGCTTAAAATCATTTGCCTCATCAAAGAAGGTTTGGCCTGTTCCCTGCACACCGACACGGCCAAACAGACCCTCAGGGCTGCGATACTGTAGGGCCAGGTTGTAGGTAAATTCAGGGACTAAGGGCAATGTATTATTGGTAAAATTCTCTCCCGTGAACTCATTGGTAAAGTCTGAAAATTCAGCATCCAAATAGCCTACCCCGGCGATAATATTCAGCCCCTCTGTAGGAGTGGCCCGCGCTTCTAATTCCACACCGGTAATGCGGGCATCGGCATTGGCAATCTCATTGGTGACAATTAACGGTCCTGGAATCTGCACCTGGTAATTATCAACAATATTGTGGAATACCGACAGATTGACCCCCAGCCGATCGTCTAGCCAGGTGGACTTGGCCCCCACCTCAAAATTCCAGCCAACCTCAGAATCAAACGTGAGGGTATCCTCATTACTGGCTCGATAGTTTACACCGCCAGGACGATAGCCTCTGGCAATACTGCCATACACCATCACATCAGGGTTAATGCGATACTCCGCCGCTACCCGTGGCAGGAAAATATCACCACTTTCAGTGACATCATTAAACTCAGCCAGGGGTTGAGCTGGGAACCCTGGGATGGCAAACAACTCCGTTAGGCTGTTCAGCTCGCTGCGATAGTTCTCGTATCGTAATCCTCCAGTCAGGGTCAGCGCTGCGGTAACATCATAGCTAGCCTGACCAAAAATCGCCCAAAAGCGTTCATCACTGTCGCTACTGCGTAAATCGGTCGTTCCTCCAGGGAATCCAAATATGGCAGCGGCATCGTCGCCAAAGGTGAGACCATCATCTTGAGTATCAAACTGGCGTGATTCAAAATAGCCCCCGGTGGTCCACTGAAATCGCTCTGCGGCTGCCGGTGACTGTAGACGGATCTCTTGGGTGAATACCGTTGAATCAAAGTCGCTGCTAAACACACCCAAGTCAATCGGACCACCGTCTACATCAGCGGCTTGATTAGCCCGGGAAAACCGTCGTGCACTCACGGAGGTTACCCGAAACTCTGGCTGGGTGTAGGCAATGCGCAGAGACTGGCTATTGGTATTCAGCTTGGCAAATCCGCCTTCATTGGCATCCACGGTAAAGGGATCGTCATCAATGGTGACTAGGGGAATCCCATCTTCGTCATAGTCCGAGAACGCTCCAGTAAGGTCCACCTCCCAAGCATCGCTAGGCGTCCACCGTAGCTGCAGACGACCATTCCCCCCTGATGAGTCGGCTAGATCGTCATTGAGAAACGTATTGTCGATATAGCCATCCCGTGCGCCGTAGGTGCCCGAGAGTCTAAAGAACAGAGTGTCGGGCACCAGGGGACCGCTGACATTTCCCTGCACTTCAAAATCGTCAAAGTTACCGTAGCGGGCAGCGGTGCCAAATTCATACTCATTGGTGGGTTTCTGGGTGATGACATTGACCACGCCGGAGAAGGCACTGCGGCCATACAGCGTACTTTGGGGACCCCGCAGTACCTCAATGCGTTCTAAATCGTACAAATCCAGACCGATGAATCCGCCATAGTCGTAGGGAACATCGTCTACATAAAAACTGACGGCATCTCGGGCTAAAAAGTTATTGTTGCCAAGGCCACGAATGCTGTAGTTATAGAAATAGCGGCTGCCAGCACCATCAAAGACAGAGAAGTTAGGGGTATTGCGGGCTGCATCTTCAAAGTCTCTGATGCCAGCATCTTCAATATCTTGCTGTTCAAAGACCGTAATGCTGATGGGGATGTCTTGAACCGCCTCTGGCGTTTTCTCGGCGGTTACGACAATTCGCAGAGTTCCTTCATCGTCTTCTGTCTCTTCTTCTTCTCTCTCATCCACCTGGCTTAAAACGTCTGCCTCAATGGATTCCATTAGGTCAGTGCTTTCCTCTGAAGATTCCTCGACTAGTGGAGTGGCTTCGGCAGGTGCCATTAAAATAATGGCCATAATGCCGATAATGCCCGAGTTTATGATCAGCTGCCAGACGTTCATCCAATTCCCTCTTCACACTTAAATCTTTGAGAATAGGCAGTTGAGAGCTATTCTCAAATAGATTAAGGGCATCATAGAGAATTTCGAGGTTGGGGATGATTCCTGGGCGGATTTTTCTGGCCACAGGACGGATTTCTAGGGTAGATACCGCTCTCGCTGACTTTGGAGTAAATAGGCTTTGGGATTGATGTTGAACTTACGTCTAAATGCGGCAGCGAAATAGCTGCGGTTGGAAAAGCCTATGGCATAGGCAACTTCAGCCACTGTGAGGTCGGTGGTTTGTAATAGCTGTCGGGCTTTTTCCATACGATGGTTGTGTAAATAACCAAATACGGTGGTACCAAACACATGGTGGAAGCCTTGTTTGAGCTTGTAGTCGTTGAGGCCAACGGCTCTGGCGAGGGCGATTAGAGAAGGGGGATTTTCGATGTCGCTGAGCAACAGATCTTTAGCTTGGTGAATCCGCTCAACATCTTGAGACTTTAAGGCTTTGGGAAGCTGTTTGGCTGCATCTTCACTCAGCTGACATAGCTTTAGGGCCAGGAGTTCAATGGCCTTGCTCTCTAGATACATTAACCGGGTGAGTCCCTGGTAGGGACAGTGCCACAGCTGGTGCAGTGCCATCTGCATCGTTGGATTTGTTTCACCTATGTGGACGTAGGCTTGGGAGAGATCTCCTTGCAGAATTTCTCGCAGTGGCCGTGGCAAATTCATGGGGTTACGTTCCACTAGTTCACCCATGAACCAGGGTTCAATGACAATCTGAACAATCTGTATCGTTTGCCCTGATAGATAATTGATGGCCCCTTGTGCAGTACCGCCATAGCCCAAAATATTTAAACCTCCCTTGGTGAGAAAGTCTACGGTTTTGCTACTACGGGTGAGGGTTGATTGAAAATTTCCAGACAGTATAAAGATTAGACCAAAGGGATCGGACGGGAGATAGTCTGCCTGCAACTGCAGATCGCCATGGGGTGTGAGGGTTTCGCACCATAGCTGCAACCCCGACCGTAGCTGAATAATACGATTGTGGCCTGTGGCAATGTCCGTGGGCCAGATTAACTCAATGTCGCCAGTGGTGCCATTTTTCTGAGTGCAGGATGCCTGACTGAACAGCTCATTAATATTTTGGCGCGTGAGGATTCTGGGCATGGTGTGGCTGGCCGATGCGGACTTCTGATGCTTTGAGGCAATTGGACTATACCCAAAGGCTTCTAATAGGAAATATTCCTATTAGAAGTGTACACTATGCGATTTAGATACTTATTAAGTGATTAAGGAATGTGCGATCGCACCCCCCACCTCATAATCATCACGCGTTGCTAAGTCCAAAGATAAATCCCAAGGAAACTGGAATACCGAGTCATT
>ERZ1740072.434-NODE-434-length-17007-cov-5.373761_pt1 | contig 17007 bp, 14 predicted proteins | sample MGYA00581733_ERZ1740072 | MGnify/ENA primary metagenome ERZ1740072 (study PRJEB43018, sample SAMN04849741) | marine metagenome | isolation source: floating plastic debris | place: Pacific Ocean | collected 2008-08-30 | study: EMG produced TPA metagenomics assembly...
ATCACCGCTCAGACTGTCATCGCCGAAATCGCCGACTATCGTGTCGTCACCGGCTTTGACATAGATAACGTCGGCGTCGTCCGTGCCATTGGTCTGTTCGGGACCGCCAGAACCTTGTGTGGCTCCGCCTGCGTCAGGCAGATCGAAGGACGGGGCCTCAACCCAGATCGGGGCCGATGGCTGTGTCCCTGCGATTTCCGTCGGCGGATGGATGGGGTCTGTGTCGGGATCATCAACCACATAGGCAGACGGGTCTGTCGGGGGTCGGTTGCCGACAATGATGGCATCGCCACTGAAATCTGCCGCCGACAGCGAAGCACCATTGGCCGAGCGCACTTCGATCACGGACGTGCCATAGCGCAACTCCGCCCCCCAGCTGGTCGATGAGACAATCAGGTTTTCAACACCCCCACAACGCCAAGTGCAGAGATGTCGATGCGGTCCTGGCCCGGTTGATAGTCGAGAATCACGTCCGTCGCGTCATCCTGAATGAGTACGAACAGATCGGCGCCATTGTCGCCGCGCAACGTGTCGCTGCCGGCGCCGTCGATCAAGATATCGTTCCCGGCACCCCCCTGCAAAAGATCCGCGCCGTCCGCACCATTCAGAATGTCGTCGCCGCCTGTCCCGCCCAATGTGCCACCGCCGGGGGAGGCCACGCGCGTCTCGCCCGGGGCGTCGGCAGTGATCTCGTATTCGACCAGAAACGGCGCCGATTGGGTCGTCACGAACAGGCGGGCCCCGTTGCCGGTATCGACCGCTTCGATGCCCGATATGTTGTTCAACGGGCTGTCGATGCTGCCGGCGATCGTCTCGACATGCTGCAATCGTCCGCCGCCCAGCATCACAAACAGGCTGATCCCGGAATCCGTCCCGGCAGCGACCACATAGTCCTGTCCATTGATCGTGAGGGTGTCGACATAGCTTGCATCGTCAAACCGGGTATCGAGCGTGTCGAGCACGTGATCGACCAGAGCCATCCCGCCGCCATCAGCATCAATCGAAAGGACCGACAGCGATGCACTTCCAGACGCGCTCACAACAACATAAAGCGCGCCATCAGCTCCGGTCACCGTCGTCATCGCGCCGGGTTGGTCGGCCCAGAACCCGTCATCCACGGTCAGGTCAGCCATATGTTGCACTTGGCCATTGCCTGTCTTGCGGAACAGCGACACGGTGTTGTCCGCACCGTAACTGACAACAGCAACGGTCAGACCCCCATGGGTCGCCGTCACAATATCCGTTGCAACCCGGCCATTCATTTCCGCACCCTGCCCGACAGACTGCGTGTCGATCTGAACGCCGCCCGTGAATGTCACCTGAGACAGGCCGCCCCCGCGCGTCGCGACAAGCCCGCCTGTATCATCGCTCCACAACCCCATTTCGGTTATGTCACCAGCATCAAAACCACTGTCCGTTCTGCTGATAGTACCGCCGAACGTATTTGCGCCCTGTCCCGCGGTGACCGACACGCCCTGCAACGCTTCACTGTCCAGCCCCGCAAGATAAAGCTCGAATCCAATGCTGCTTGTCTGACGAATCTCAATATCCGTGCTTTCCAGTTGCAGATACGAAGACGAAATGGACCAGCTGTCCATCTCTTGGGTGTCACCGCCATTTGCGCCCAGATCAAAGGCCGTCAACCAGCCATCACCGCGCGTGGCGGCAAATAGGTACGTGCCTGTGCTGGTTTTGGCGATGTCCAAATCCATCACCCCAACCAAAGCATCTGAATTAACAACTGTCACAGCGCCGTGCGCCGTAAATGACATCCGCATCATTACCCCCAAAAAGACTCCCGTTCTTGGAGGAGCAAATGGCAGCCGGATATGCAGTCAAACGGTCGAGTTTACGGCGTTTCTGCGATCTATTGGACGGATTTTAACGTCTCGGGTCACACTTCATTTACTATGCCAAACAAAAGAAATTGTTGCGGGATGCGAGATGTCACCGCGCGCTTCCTTTTACCAAAGTTAACGCCAAGCGGGGAACGTGCGCCGGATTAACCAGCGTTTTTCCCCGAAAGGACCGCCTGCATGTCTGAGACTTCTCCGATCCTGTCTTTGCCCTATATTCAACCGTCGCAGGCGCAAAAACATGTCACCCATAACGAGGCCTTGCGTGGGCGGGATGCCATTGTGCAACTGGCGGTGATCTCTGCTGATCTGACGGCGGCGCCCGCGACGCCATCCGAGGGCGACAGATACATCGTCGCCACCGGTGCTACCGCAGGCTGGTCCGGGCAGGACAACGCTGTGGCCGTATGGGCAGACAGCGCATGGACGTTTCATGCACCCCTCACCGGATGGCGCGCCGATGTGCAGGGCAGCGGCACTCAGGTGCGCTTTGACGGAAGCACATGGGCCACGCCGGGCCTTGCGCCCTTGCAGAACGTGGCACATGTGGGCGTGAACACGACAGCGGACGACACAAACCGCCTCAGCGTATCGGCGCCGGCCACCCTGCTAAACAATGACGGGGGTGGTCACCAGCTCAAGCTGAACAAGAATGGCCAGACCGATACTGCCAGTCTTCTGTTTCAAACCGGATTTTCGGGACGGGCCGAAATGGGCACTGCCGGAAACGATGATTTCGCCGTCAAAGTGTCCGCCAATGGCACGCTGTTCAACACGGCCCTCGTAGCTGATGCCAGCGATGGTGCGGTCCGATTCCCACAAGGCAAATGCTACTTTGATGAAGTGTTCATTGCCGATGATGCAGCGTACGGGTTTGACATCCCGTTTTCGGATCCGGCCCGTATCATGATGTGGCTTTCGCTTGATCTGGCGGGGCAGTTTTATCTGTTCTCGATCACGGGTGCCCTGACTGGGGCCAGCAATCTGGCAGCGATGTTCACAAGTCCGGCGGGCAGCCTCAATTTTCTGACCGGCCCGCTGGATGGCACAACGGGATCAGACGATGCGATCAGCATCTCGATCGACACGACTGGTGTTGCCCCGCGCATGTATCTGGAAAACCGGTTGGGATCAGACCGCATGTTCACCATGTCAACCCTCGGAAAATAGGATTTAAGGCACAGGTCCGCTGATGCGGGCCTGTGCAATCCAGCTTTCGGCTACGCGCAGCCCTCAACAAAAAAGCGGCACAACGCCACTTTCTTAAGACTCAAATCACTCCAGTCGTGACATCCAAACACCCTTTTGCTATGCGCCGAACTGCATAACAAAGGGGTCTTGCCTCGTGAAAATTACAGAGACCGCGCTGCCCGGAGTGCTGTTGATTGAACCCCGTCGGTTTGGGGATGCGCGTGGGTTTTTCAGCGAAAGCTGGAACAGAAAGACCATGGCAACCCACGGTATTTACACCGACTTTGTTCAAGACAATCATTCCATGTCTGGCGCCGTGGGCACCGTACGCGGTCTGCATTTTCAGGCCCCCCCATCCGCGCAGGCCAAACTGGTGCGCTGCGGGCGCGGGGCTTTTTTTGATGTTGCAGTCGACATTCGGCGCGGATCGCCCACCTATGGCGCATGGGTCGGGTATGAGCTGAGCTTTGACAACGGTCTCCAGCTCTTGATCCCCGAAGGTTTTCTGCACGGCTTTGCCACGCGCGCGCCCGACACCGAAATCATCTACAAATGTTCGGATTACTATGATGCTGACGCCGATGGCGCTGTGGCATGGGACAGCTGCGGGATTGACTGGGGCGTGTCTGGTGATCCGATCCTGTCAGAAAAGGATGCAGCTGCACCCGCCCTCTCCGAGTTTGAAAGCCCCTTTACCTATGAGGCCCCGCAATGAAACTTCTCGTCACAGGTGGAGCGGGCTTCATCGGGTCTGCCGTGGTGCGTCAGGCTGTCGCCGCAGGTCACCATGTCATCAATCTGGATGCGCTGACCTATGCCGCCTGCCTTGAGAATGTCGCGCCCGTCGCTGATGCGCCCAACTACACCTTTGTAGAGGCTGATATCCGGGACCGCGCCGCCCTTGACACCGCGCTTCAAACACATCGCCCCGATGCCATCATGCATCTGGCCGCAGAAAGCCACGTGGACCGGTCCATCGATGGCCCCGGCACCTTTATCGACACGAACGTCATGGGCACCTTCCATCTGCTTGAGGCCGCGCGCAGCTATTGGGACAGCGCAGGACGCCCCGCCGATTTCCGGTTCCACCACATCTCCACCGACGAGGTGTTCGGGTCACTTGGAGCCACGGGTCTGTTCACCGAAGACACGCCTTATGATCCGCGCAGTCCCTATTCCGCGTCCAAGGCCTCATCCGATCACCTGGTACGGGCGTGGGGCAAAACCTATGGCCTGCCCGTCGTCCTGACCAACTGCTCCAACAATTACGGGCCCTACCATTTCCCGGAAAAGCTGATCCCGGTGATCATTCTCAATGCGCTGGCAGGGAAACCGCTGCCGATCTACGGCGATGGGTCCAATGTACGCGACTGGCTCTATGTCGAAGATCACGCTGATGCTCTGCTGTTGGTTGTGCAAAAGGGTGCCGTGGGCCGGTCCTACAATATCGGCGGCGAAAACGAACGGTCGAACCTCGAACTGGTCAAGGCGCTGTGCGCTATACTGGATGAGGTGCGCCCAAAAACATCCGGGTCCTATGCTGACCAGATCACCTTTGTGACTGACCGGCCCGGACATGACGCACGCTACGCCATCGACCCCACGCGCATCCGCGATGAACTGGGCTGGTCTCCGTCCGTGACGGTCGAAGATGGGTTGCGCCGGACCGTGCATTGGTATCTGGAAAACGAAACATGGTGGCGGGCCTTGCAGGATCGTGCGGGCGTCGGGCAGCGTCTTGGGACCGGCACATGACACTCCTTGTCTTCGGATCAACCGGGCAGGTTTCAACCGAATTGTCCCGACTGCCAGACACGGTGTGTCTGGGGCGTGATGTGGCTGACCTGAGCGATCCAAAGTCATGTGCGCAAGCAATACACACCCATACGCCTAACGCTGTGATCAACGCCGCCGCATATACAGCCGTGGATCGCGCCGAAACCGAAGAAGATCTGGCCACCACCATCAACGGCCATGCGCCTGCCGTCATGGCCACAGCTTGCGCGGAACTAGGCATCCCGATGGTCCAAATCTCGACCGACTATGTGCTCGACGGCACCGGCACCACACCTTGGACGCCGCAGGATGCAACCGATCCGCTCGGGGCCTATGGGCGCTCCAAACTCATCGGGGAAACCGGGGTGCGCAGTGCTGGGGCGACCCATGCAATCCTGCGCACATCGTGGGTATTTTCGGCGCACGGGGCTAACTTTGTCAAAACGATGCTGCGCCTTGGGGTCGAACGGGACGCCCTGACCATTGTGGCCGATCAGATCGGTGGACCGACGCCAGCGCGCGGCATTGCCGCGGCCTGTCACAGTATTGCCACCCAACTGATCAACACCCCCAACGCCTCCGGCACCTACCACTTCTCGGGCGCCCCGGACTGTTCGTGGGCGGATTTCGCACGGGCCATCTTTGAGGTGGCTGATCTCAGGTGCGCGGTAACTGACATCCCGACATCGGCCTATCCAACACCAGCCGCGCGGCCAGCGAACTCTCGGATGGATTGCACATCCCTGACAGAGACTTTCGGCATCAAGCGCCCCGACTGGCGCACAAACCTGATCGACACCATCAAGGAATTGGAAGCAGCATCATGACCAAACGCAAAGGGATCATTCTGGCGGGCGGATCAGGCACGCGGCTTTACCCGATCACGATGGGTGTCTCCAAACAGCTCTTGCCGATCTACGACAAGCCGATGATCTACTACCCGATCTCTGTACTTATGCTGGCGGGCATTCGCGAGATTGCGATGATCACGACACCGCAGGATCAGGATCAGTTCAAACGCACCCTTGGGGATGGCAGCCAGTGGGGCATATCGCTGACCTATATTGTGCAGCCGTCACCCGACGGACTGGCCCAGGCCTATTTGCTGGCAGAAGATTTTCTGGACGGCGCATCATCAGCCATGGTTCTGGGGGACAACATCTTTTTCGGGCACGGCCTGCCCGAATTGCTGGCAGATGCGGACACCCAGACAGAAGGCGGGACCGTGTTCGGCTATCACGTCTCTGATCCCGAACGCTATGGCGTGGTTGGGTTTGACGACGATGGCATGGCACAGGAAATCATCGAAAAACCAGAAGTGCCGCCGTCAAGCTACGCGGTCACGGGGCTTTATTTCCTCGACGCAGACGCGCCGCATCGTGCGCGGGCCGTGCAACCCTCTGCGCGGGGTGAGTTGGAAATCACGACGCTGCTTGAGATGTATTTGACCGAAGGCAAGTTGCGGGTGAACCGGATGGGGCGCGGATACGCATGGCTGGACACAGGCACCCATGGCAGCCTTTTGGATGCAAGCAACTTTGTGCGGACCCTGACCAACCGGCAAGGGCTGCAAACCGGCTGCCTTGAAGAGATCGCGTATGAGAGTGGCTGGATCAGCAAGGAAGACCTGCAAAAGCGTGCAGACCTGTTCTCAAAGAACGACTATGGCACCTATCTAAACGGTCTTTTGGACTAAGGGCAGGAGCGCGCTGAAACGCGCCTTGCATGATCGGTGCTACACCCCGTGTTGAGTCTGTTGTTCCGCCAGACGCCCTGAATTTCGCTCAAATCCTAGGAATATCACGAGCCCTTTTGCCAAATTTGCGCCCGATTTCTGCATGAAATCGACAGTCACACTTCCTCGTATTTGACTGTTAAAAGGGCCTCGACCTTATGTGCTCGATCTGTTTTGCCACCCGCACCTTTGACCCGGTGCGGCACGACGACGGGGCCGACCCCGCATTTGCCAACCTGACAGAGGATGCAAACGCCATTGACGGCATCGCGACCACAAACACGATGTCAGTTGGTGATACGTTCTCTGGCACGCTGTCTGAGAGCGGCGATGAAGATTGGGTTGAGATCACCCTGACCGCCGGGGACACCTATGAGTTTGCCTTGGACGGCGTGACGCTGAGCGACCCGTTGGTTCGACTATTCGACTCGGCCGGAAATCAGGTTGCAGCCAACGATGACGGCGGCCCAGGGCTGTTTTCGCTGCTGGTGTATGAACCCGGAACCTCTGGCACGTTTTATGTAGTGGCGGATGCGTTTTCGACTCAGACCGGCACCTATACCCTTACCGTCACGGATGACGCCGCCGCCCCGCCTGCGCCATCCGGCAATCTGGACAACATGGCGGATTACCTTACCGAAGGCTTTTGGGGGAACCGCGAGATCAGCTTTGACACTGTCCAGTCCAACGTCATCACGGTCAGCATTGCAGGATTGACCGCCGCCGCTCAACAATTGGCCCGATGGGCTATGGATGCGTGGGAAATGGTGGCCGATCTGGACTTTCAAATCGTCACCACGGGTGAAATGATCACGATGGACGACGAATTGAGTGGGGCATTTGCCTATGCCCCGAACTCTGGTTCCAGCGGCGGGGTCGAGATGAACATCTCGACCAATTGGATCAACATCTACGGCACGTCGATCGACAGCTACAGCTTTCAAACCTATCTGCACGAAATCGGCCATGCCATCGGCCTTGGGCATCAAGGCAACTACAATGGTGGTGCGAACTACGGAAGTGACGCTCTCTTTGCCGAAGACAGCTGGCAAATGTCCGTCATGTCTTACTTTAGCCAGACCGAGAATACGTCGATCACCGCCAGCTACGCTTTTGTGACCACCCCGATGATGGTTGATATTCTGGCAATCCAAAACCTCTATGGCGCCGCTGGCGCCAGCAGCGTCACGGCAGGCGATACAGTTTATGGGGAAGGGTCTGACCTTGGGAACTACCTTGATGCCATCTTTGACTGGCTGGCGGGCGGAGGCACTTCGGCCGCGGTGACGGGGGATACTGTGGCCTTTACCCTCTACGATCAGGGGGGCAACGACACGATTGACCTTAGCTATATGACTGACTCTGCACGCCTTGATCTTCGGGCCGAGACGTTTTCCGATTTTGGCAACATGATCGGTGTCATGGGCATTGCGCGCGGCACGGTCATCGAAAATGCAGTTCTGGGCGATGGCGCAGATAACGTGACCGGCAATGACGCGGCGAACACGCTTGACCTTGGCATTGGCAACGACAGTGCCGTGGCCGGCGCGGGAAATGACTCTGTTACGGGCGGTTCCGGGTTTGACACCATCGACGGTGGGGTAGGCGACGACACATTGATCGGCGGAAACGGCGCGGATTCACTGATGGGTGGTGATGGCGCTGACCGCCTCGAAGGCGGCGACGGCTTTGACCAAATCCAAGGTGGCGACGGCGATGACCGGATCCTGGCCGGATCAACCGCAGACCGTGTCTACGGCGGCGATGGTGATGATTGGATCAGCGGCGGGTCCAACCTTGGCATCACGGTCGACGGCCTTTGGGGTGAAGAAGGCAATGACACCATTCTAGGCGATGGCGGCTTCGATCTGCTCGACGGCGGCGCGGGCAATGATTTGCTCGACGGCGGCCATCAGGCTGACAACCTTTATGGGCGTGATGGGAATGACATTTTGCGCGGCGGCCTTGGGTTGGACCGCCTGTTCGGCGGTGCGGACGACGATCTGGCCGAAGGAGGTGAGGGGAATGATGGCCTTTTTGGCGAAGGCGGCAATGACTCGCTGTACGGCGAAGATGGAAATGACAGTTTCTTTGGTGGCAGCGGGAATGACCTGCTGAGTGGTGGGGCAGACAACGACACCCTGAACGGCGGGTCGGGTTTTGATACTCTGGACGGCGGTACAGGCGATGACGAAATGTTTGGGCGGTTCAATGCAGACACATTCGTGTTTGCAGACGGGCACGGAAACGACACCATCGGCGACTTCAGCGCGCTGAATGATTTCGAGAAAATCGCTCTGAGCGGTGTCAGCACTTTGACCGGACTGAGTGATTTGGATCTCGGCAACAGTTCTGGCGGGGCTGCAACGCAATTCGGGAGCGATGTGATCATTGCCACGAGTGCAAGCTCCTCGATCACCCTGTCAAACGTAGTGCTGTCGGACCTTGATGCGCTTGATTTCATTTTCTGACGTTTCATCGCCTGCATACGCTTGAAAGGCAGGTTATGGTTACTGGAAATTAACCAGTTCGACGAAAAGTGTCCGCAACATGCAGACACCCAAACCTTTCGAGAATCTGTTTCTCAGCATCGGCGCAATGAAGGCTGGCACCACATGGCTCTATGCCGTTCTGGCCCGCCACCCTGAGCTGCATTTCGCGATGGAAAAGGAAATCCATTACTTCTACCACCGCTTCGTGAATTCAAATCAGCTTAGTGAACGACGCAGGCTGAAAGAGGCGCATGACCGCTATATCCCGCGCTTTGATCCCCAGACCAGTCATGTGGATGTCGTGCGCCATAATCTGCGCTGGGTCGCTGCCTATCTGGATCGGCCGGTAGACGATCTGTGGTTTCGCAATCTCTTTCAGTTACGTGGTCACGAAACCTTCGCCTGCGACTTCTCCAATTTGAATGCGCACCTACCCGCCGCCGCGTGGCCGCGCATTGCGGACAGTTGTGAAAACCTGCGGGTGCTCTACACCCTGCGCGATCCAGTAAAACGGTTGTGGAGCCATACAAAATTTCATCTCGAAGTGACTGGCAACGCCGACAAGCTCGATCAGTGGGGCCCACGTGATTTCGAAGTCTTTTTGCGCCAACCTCACATTTGGGAAAACGCTGAGTATGGTGCGGTGCTGCGTCGAGTTCGCGAAGGTTTGCGGCCAGGGGAGTTCAAAGTGATCTTCTATGAGGATTTACACGCCGACCAACGAGGCACCTTGGCCGATATCGAACAATTTCTTGGCGTGGCACCGTTCGATTACCCCCAATCCATATTGGAAAAACGGTTCACCGAAAGCGTGAAGCGTCCGATGCCCACCTTCTTTCCTGAGCTGGTGCACGATGACGTGGCGCGCATCACAGCCGAAGTCGAAGCCGAAGGGTACACCATCCCAGAAAGCTGGCTAAACCGACCTACGCACTGATTTACCGATCCAGAACATCGCGGTGATACCGGTACAAGAAAAACAACCCGGTCAGCGCAAGACCACCGCCCAGCGCAATTGGATACATCACCGAGACATGTGTCGGTTGGTAAAACGGATAAAACCCATCCCGCATCATACCAACCACATGTACCAGCGGGTTGAACCACAGGTAGTCAGCATAAGGCTGAGGTACGATTTCAAAGTTGAAAAAGATGCAGGAAATCAGAAAAAGCGGACGGTTCAGAACCGCCCATGCGGTTTGCCAAACGGGATACGCAAGAGTGAGAAAACTGTTTAATGTCCCGACACCAAACGCCAGCGACAACAGCATCACGTACGCCAGAGCAATTTTTGACATATCGAACGTCGTTTCGGGCCGCTGCGCCACAAGGATAAAGCCCAACACAAGCCCATGTACCAACAGTTGCGTGAGCGTGTTCAGAAGAAACCGCGCCATCAGCGCGTCCAGGAACGTGACTCGCGGGTAGGCGAGAAGAGCACGGCTGAATTGGATGGTCTGTCCCAGTTTCCCGGAGATATCCGAGTACATCAGAAATGGCAGCAAGCCCGCCGCATAAAACAGGGCAAAGTTCGTCCCCAACGGAGGGCTGCGAAAGCCGGCGGAAAAAATCAAGGTCAACAACGCGATGCCCGCCACTGGTTCTAAAACCGCCCACACATACCCGCCAGGTGAGCGCCCATAGGTCGTCGAAACCTCACGCAGAACAAGGGCAAAAACGGCGCGCAGGGTCGCCAAACGCATACTGTTTTGGACCATCATGGATGGCGGATCGAGATGCATACGTTTCCCCTCGCATCTGTAGAAAATCTTAAGAACTTCAGGCTAGCCAAGTGAGAAGAATAAACACTTAACCCGCGGCGGATTCGAACAGCATGGCGCAACGCAGCACGAGACAGGTAGTCCCGGATGTTGATTATCCAACGCCAAAACCGCGCATCCTGCGCGCCAAACATACAGTCGAGGCGGCAGTCGAGAGCATCAAAGCAGGTTCGGAAAAACCGCTGTTACAGGCTGCGACGGTGGAAGCGGCTCGGGCTGCAATCACAGTGCGCAAGTTGGTTGACCCAGCCCCCCAAACCGCCGCTGTGCCCGCACCGGCGCGACGGGCCCGCCCCCGAAGGCGGCACCGTTTTTTGGCGGCCTCGTTCCTATTGTTGTTTGTCGCCCCGATCGCACTGACAGCCTATTACCTGTGGACCTTTGCCACCGATCAGTTTGCTTCCAACCTTGCATTTTCAGTACGATCCGAGGAACAGGGCTCCGCCTTCGAATTGCTCGGCGGGGTTACTGAATTCTCTGGTTCAAGCTCCGCAGATACCGATATCCTCTTTGCTTACCTCACCAGTCAGGAACTTGTGTCCAAGGTAAATGCGCGTCTTGATCTGGCCCAAATCTGGAGCAAAGTGACCGTCAACAACGATCCGTTTTTTGCATATGACCCAAGCGGAACAATCGAGGATTTGTTGGCCCACTGGGAGCGCAAGGTTTCGATTGTCTACGACAGTGGAACACGGCTGATCGATGTGCAGGTCCTCGCTTTTGACCCATTGGACGCTCAGGCGGTAGCCCAAGCGTTGATGGAAGAAAGCACCGCCATGATCAACGCTCTTTCCGACAGCGCAAGAGACGATGCAATCAAATATGCGCGCGACGAATTGGCCGTCGCATTGGCCCGCTTGAAAGAAGCGCGTCAGGCCCTCACGCGTTTTCGAAATCGCACTCAAATAGTGGATCCCAGCATCGACACGCGAAACCAGATGGGCGTCCTGGTGACGCTGCAACGCCAGTTGGCGGATGCGCTGATCGACTATGATTTGCTGCAAGACACAACCCGGTCCGGTGACCCGCGGATCGCGCAGGCAACCCGGCGTGTAGACGTTATCCAAAAGCGCATTGATGCCGAACGGCGCAAGCTTGGCCTCGGAGCAGACACCGAAGAGGGAGTCGTGTTTGCCGATCTTGTTGGCGAATATGAGGGGCTGATCGTGGACCGCGAGTTTGCCGAAGCTGCATATACCAGCGCGCTGGCCACACACGATGCGGCTTTGGCCGAAGCGCGCCGTCAAAGCAGATATCTTGCCGCCCACATCCGCCCGACACTGGCGCAACAGGCGGAGTATCCCGAGCGGCTGAAAACCCTTTTGCTGGTAGCGCTGAGCAGCTTCCTGACGTGGAGTGTTATGAGCCTCGTTTACTATAGCCTGCGGGACCGCAGATAGAGGTGCTGAGATGATTGAAATCGAAAATTTGACCAAGGTTTTTTGGGCCAAAGGCGGGCGCAAACGGGTGGTGGACGACCTAAGTATCACCTTTCCCACCGGCGCGAGCGTGGCGTTGCTTGGACGTAACGGCGCGGGCAAGAGTACGCTGTTGAAGCTGATCGCAGGCACAATGCGTCCGACCTCAGGGCGGGTGCTGTCGACCGGCTCTATCTCCTATCCTGTTGGCTTTGCGGGGTCATTTCATCCGGACATGACAGGTTTGCAGAACGCCCGTTTTGTGGCTCGGCTTTATGGGGTCGAAACGGACGAACTAGTCGATTTTGTCGAGGGTTTTGCCGAACTCGGCCCACATTTCAGAATGCCACTGCGTACCTATTCGTCCGGTATGAGAGCCAGACTGTCTTTTGGAATTTCGATGGGCATTCCGTTTGACACGTACTTGGTAGACGAGGTGACTTCCGTTGGCGATGGTGCGTTCCGGGACAAGAGCGTACAGGTGTTTGACGACCGTCGCCGCACGGCGGGCGCCATCGTGGTCTCTCATTCAGAGTTTATGGTGCGCCGCATCTGCGACATGGCTGTGGTGCTCGAAAACGGGAAAGCGACGCTCTATTCTGACATTGAAGCAGCGCTTGAGCATCACTCCGAAAACCTCGCGCGTCCAACTGCCTTTCATCAGCAGATGGCATCATGACCGCAGTAGATACAAATTTTGCCACACCCTTTATACGTGTTGTGCGACAGGCTGTGCGCTTGCACCATCTGCGCCGCTTTGCAACGGCGGTCCGTCAGGACGGCTGGCGCTTAGCCATCGCCAAGTCGCGCCACTTCCTCAGTATGCATTGGCGCGGATCGACCCACTCTTCTTTACGCGAGGCCGCCGGAACATCGCCGCAGTCCCCTCAGTATCTGCAAGGCATCTGGCTGCAGCTGGCGCGTGGTGGCGCATTTCACGTCAGTCCTCCACGCAGCGATTCAGACCACCGGTTTGTCGCCATTATCGGCGATCTGAATCTGCCGCAGTGCCGAAAGTACAGAGTCGAACAATTTGCGGAATTTTGGCGCGCCCAAGACGTAGCTTGCGAGTTCGCCCACTACGAAGATCTACCGCGAGTCACCCGCCTGCTCAGCCAGGCCACCCACGTAATCGAATACCGCCTGCCAGCAACTCCTTTGACCGAGATGCTGCGTTATGAGGTGCGGCGGCTGCGTTTGCCCATCCTTTATGACATCGACGATCCGCTCTTTTCCGTGTCCGCCTACGAGACCTATGGGAACATGAACGCGATCGACCCTGTGATGAAGCAGCACTTTGTCGCGCAGGCGCCCAAATACATGTCCATGATGAATGGGGCTGATATGATTTCGGTCTCTACTCCCGGATTGGCACAGCACGCGTCTCTCTATTCGACGCGCCCGATCCATGTGCGCCGCAACTTCGCCGACGCGGCAACTCTCAAGGCTGGCGCACGCGCGCATGGCACGCGGCCAGCGCGCGATGGTACGTTTCGCGTGGCCTTTGCCAGTGGTTCCAATGGACACGAGGCTGACTTTCAAGAGGTTACGGAGATGATTGCAGCATTCATCTCCGCAGCGCCCAGGCGCCGTCTCCTGCTGCTCGGTCATTTCGACAAAACCGCATTGCCAAACGCCCTCCTGGCCCGCACCGATGCCGTTCCGTTCAACACATACGAAGCCTATCTGGCCGCTTTGGCTCGTGCAGATTGCGCCGTAATGCCGCTTGCAGATGATCAGTTCAACCAATGCAAAAGCGCCGTTCGCGTAATTGACGCCGCCGCCGTATCTATCCCGTCTGTTGTAAGCCACGTCGGTGATCTTTCCACGATGGTTTTGCAAGGCGAAACGGGCTTTGTCGCACGAACCCCGAAAGACTGGCTGACCCACCTGACGTCATTGGCGGACGATCCTCTTCGAGCGTCTCAGATGGGTGCGTCCGCACGCTATGGCCTTGAGACACAATGGAGCGGACGGGCCAATCCAAGCATAGTTGATCCGGAAATCCTCAAATGGGTGCAGACATGAACAAGCGGCACATCCTGCTGGCGAATGTATTCTTTGCGCCCTTTACCTATGGCGGCGCAACGATTGTGGCCGAAGAGCTCGCGAAAGCACTTGTTGCCCGTGGGGACTACCGCATTACGGCCGTCTCTCTGTGCACGCGAGCCGAGCTAGAGACGTATACGATCATGAAATCCGAGCGGGATGGCATTGTGAATTATGTCATCAACGTACCCCAAGACCGCAGCTATCATGAAATGTATAACAACCCAAAAATCACCGCTCTTCTCGGCGAGTTGATGGATGGGCTGCGGCCTGATCTGGTCCATGCGCATTGCGTTCAAGACATCGGCGCTGGCATCCTTGAGGCCGCTCATGCACGCAAGATACCCATCGTCCTCAGTGTCCATGACTTTTGGTGGATTTGCGAACGGCAGTTCATGATCCGCCCGGACGGAACCTATTGCGGTCAGTCACCAGTGCGCATTGACGCCTGCCGCGGGTGTGCAAGCGACATAAGTGCCGCACGCACAAGGTTTGATTACCTCAGGATGGTGGGAGCGTTGGCCGATTGCGTGACCTATCCCAGCCAGTTTGCACACGACCTTGTTTCGTCTTCAGGGTTCGCGCCCGGGCGCGGCGCTGTGTTGGAAAACGGAGTGCGCCTGCCCGACCCTGATTTTGCAGCGGCGCAGGATGCAAGACGCGACCGAGATCCAAGGCTGACATTCGGTTTTGTCGGAGGCCCCTCGCAAATCAAGGGGTGGCCGACCATCCGCGCGGCCTTCCAGATGTTGCAGCGTGAAGATTACCGTGTCTTGATGGTCGACGGCAGCCCCGATGGGACTTGGTGGAACCCTGCGCATACAAATGGGCTCAAAGGGGAATGGGACGTCTATCCCCGATTCGAGCAGGAGGACATGGATGCGTTTTACGCCCAAATCGATGTGTTGCTGTTTATGTCTCAGTGGAAAGAAACGTTTGGGCTTGCTATCCGCGAGGCGCTGGCCCGCGGCATTGACGTCATTCAAACCGACAGCGGCGGCACCGTCGAACATGGGGCTGCACAAAAGGCTGACCCGATCCCCATTGGTGCACCTGCATCTGCATTGCACGAACGGCTGATCGCCGCTCTGGCCCAACATCCAAAGGTTCAGCCGCCAACACAGGTTCGAGGTTACGCGGGTCAAGCCGCTGCATTTCACCAGATTGTGGAGGACATCCTTGCTGCAGCATGACCCGAATGGAGAGACCGTTGATATTCTGATGGCTGTTTATAACGGTGCCGAGTCACTGCCCGACCAACTCGGCAGTTTTGCAGAACAGACACATCACCATTGGCGACTACTGGCCAGTGATGATGGGTCCACAGACGCAAGCCGCCAAATTCTAGATACATTTGGGCGCGCACTCCCCCACGGCAAAGTCAAAGTCATTGATGGACCCCAAAAGGGCGCTTCGGAGAACTTCCTCGGACTTTTGCGTCACATAATTGATCAAAGGCCTGCGCCACGCTGGATCGCCTTTTCTGATCAAGATGATGTCTGGCTGTCTGATAAAACTGCGCGCGCGCTGGCCGCCCTCAAGCGATGCGATCCAGAGAAACCTGCGCTCTACTGCAGCCGCACATGGGTGACCTGCCAAAGCCTGTCGAGCCGCCGAATTTCCGCGCCGCGCCCACGGTCACCGAATTTCCGCAACGCTTTGGTGCAAAACATCGCAGCGGGGAACACAATTGTTCTGAACCCGGCCGCTGTTTCCCTGGTTTTGGAGTCTGTCAAACACGTCGGGTCCGTCGTCGTGCACGATTGGTGGCTGTATCAGTTGATCACAGGTGCCGGAGGCAACATAATTCACGATGATGCCCCCAGCCTTCTTTACCGTCAGCATGACGCAAACCAGATTGGCGTGAATGACACCGCATTTGCCCGATTGCGCAGATTTTTCCAGTTGCTGCGGGGTGATTTTCGTCGATGGAACCAGATCAACATTGCAGCTTTGCGATCCTGTAACGCTGTCTTGCGCCCTGATCATCGTGCGGTGTTGGAGTCGTTTGCAAAACTTTCCTCGCTGCCGTTGATGGAACGGCTCGTGTTGCTGAGGCATCTTCGTCTTTACCGACAAACGACCGGCGGTACACTAACACTTTGGATTGCCGTCCTGTTTCGATTGGTGTGATCAGAGGCACAGTAAGGAATGTCTTGCGTTCGCACGTCACTCGAGACTTGCGCTAAATGACGTTCTGAACAAAACAAAGCCGGATCAGGTAAATCATGGAGCTCGATCGTGAAAATCGCAGTGATTGGAACTGGCTATGTTGGCCTCGTCTCGGGCGTATGTTTTTCGGACTTTGGTCACGATGTTGTCTGCGTCGACAAGAATGAGGGCAAAATTAAGACTCTGAAAAAAGGCGAAGTGCCGATTTACGAACCCGGTCTTGATACTCTGATGATCAAGAATGTTGAGGCAGGTCGTTTGTCGTTTACAACCGATCTGGCCAGTGCTGTTGATGGTGCTGAGGCGATCTTTATCGCGGTGGGTACACCGACACGACGTGGGGACGGTCATGCCGACCTAACTTACGTGATGGCCGCTGCCGAAGAGGTGGCAAAGCTTGCCAAGGACTATGTTGTCGTTGTCACCAAATCGACCGTGCCAGTAGGCACCAATCGCCAAGTAAAACAAGTGGTGGGGGGGGGGGGGGGGGGCGAGGGGAGGAGGAAGAAGGAAGGAGGAAGAGAAAGAAAGAGGGGG
>ERZ1740072.435-NODE-435-length-17005-cov-15.121062_pt1 | contig 17005 bp, 11 predicted proteins | sample MGYA00581733_ERZ1740072 | MGnify/ENA primary metagenome ERZ1740072 (study PRJEB43018, sample SAMN04849741) | marine metagenome | isolation source: floating plastic debris | place: Pacific Ocean | collected 2008-08-30 | study: EMG produced TPA metagenomics...
AAGTTCAACGATCGTGCCGTTAAACTCGATGATTTCTTCTTTTGACATCCTGTCTCCATAAAAAACGACGCGCGATGCCGCGCCGTAGCAGATATGGGGTGCTTCGTAGCTTTCGTCACCCCATGGGGCAAGACTCCTTGTGAGTCCGCCCCTTAGTGAGGCGGATTCTGGTCGGCCAGCGTCAGACGTGGTGTGCGAAATCGGCGCATGGCGTCTTAACTGTACATCCGCTTTTTGTAAGAATACGCATGTAAACAGAATAAGCGTAGCAATACTGCGAGATAAACATGAGCGAAAACACTCTGCCATTTACGGTGCAAGATCTACACGCGGCGATCCCTAAGCGGTGTTTCAAGCCCAATACAGCGCGCTCCTTCGCCTATTTGGCATTCGATCTCGCTGTAATTACAGGACTTTATGCGATTCTTGCGATGACCAATGTTTGGTACATTGAATGGCCCGTCATCTTTCTAATCGGTACCATGCTGTGGTCGCTCTTTGTGATCGGACATGATGCCGGACATGGGAGCTTTTCCGGTAATCGCACCATCAACTCGATTGTCGGCATTCTCGTACACGGCGCGATTCTGGTCCCATATCGCGGCTGGCAACGCAGCCATGCCCTCCACCATATGAAAACCGGGCACTTTCGTCAGGAAGAAGTGTTCCGCCCAGCCGGTAAAGGCGAAGACACATTCTTTCGAAAACTCATTTTCAGATCCGGCGTTTTCGTGATCATCGGGTGGCCGATGTACAAGATCGGTATTCGGAACCTGACAACCTACAAGCCGATTACGGGTAGCCACTATCTACCGCAAAGCGACCTCTACACCAAGTCTGTTCGCGTCTCCTGGTACCTGGGATTGCTGTCTCTGTTTGGATTTTTGGCGCTGTATGTCAGCCTTGGCGTGATCTTTGGATGGGGCTTTTTCGCGAAGTATATTCTAGCGCCCTACTTGATTTACGGCGCCTGGCTGACCTTCGTCACCTATATGCAGCATGTTGCGCCTGACGTCCCCGTCTATGACGACAAGGACTGGACGCGTCTCAAAGGCGCCCTCGCCTCTGTTGACCGCGATTATGGCCCATTCAATTGGCTGACTCACAATATCGGCAATCTGCACGTGATCCACCACATCTTCCCGACAATCCCGCACTACCGGCTGCAAGAAGCCACGGATGCGATCAAACCGATCTTGGGCGACCACTATCTCACATCAAAACGGTTCGTGATTTCAGACTTCATCAGCAGCCAGCTGCGATGCCACTATGTGGTTCCGGCCGACGGCTATGAGAAATATGAAAGCGCTTATGGGTTTTTGAAACCACGGGCGTAAGTCTCTGATTTTGAAGGAATGGTACAGCCTCTTGGGTTCGAACCAAGGACCTCCGGCTCCACAAACCGGCGCTCTAACCAACTGAGCTAAGGCTGCCCTGAAGCCTCACATACGCCGGAGCGCGCGCGCATTCAAGATTGAATTACGCCGAATGACTGCAATCTGTTTTCTATTCAGCCGCGACCGGCACGAGCCCAGCGACTTGGTCGACGGTCTCGTGAGCGCGGCGGAAGATCAAAGCGCCATCTTCAAGTTTCCCATGACGCATCAAAAAGATGTCGCGGGCATAGTTTTGCGTGATCAACCAAGGGGCTTCTTTGCCTTGCTGCGGGAACCGCTTCATCGCACGCTGAACATAGCCAGATGAGAAGTCCAGAAAATCTGAATCAGGTTCGACTCCGTCCGCGACCGGGCGTGCTTCAACAAAATTTTCTTTGTCCAAGTGATTGATCACTTTGCACATATATTCGCTCGTCAGGTCGGCACGCAGCGTCCAGCTGGCATTCGTGTACCCAAATACGGCGCTCATGTTCGGAATGTTCGAAACCATAGCACCGCGATAGTTCAGCAAATCATGCGCATTTTGTTTGCGGCCATCGACCGTGATCTCAGTTCCGCCAATGAATTGCAGGTCCAAGCCTGTCGCCGTGACGATCAGATCCGCTTCCAATTCTTCGCCAGACTTCAGCTTGATACCTTTCTCGGTGAAGCGATCAATATGATCGGTGACAACAGAGGCCTTCTCTTCTTTGAGCGCCACGAAAAGGTCGCTGTCTGGCACCAAGCAAAGGCGCTGGTCCCAGGGATTATACTCAGGCGTGAAATGCTTCTCGACATAATCTGCGTCGAGCTCTTCACGCGTCATCTCAAGGAGCTTCTCTTTCACCTTATCAGGTTTGGTGCGCGTGCGATTGTAGAAGAAGAGCTGGAACAAAACATTTCGCCACCTCGTAATCCCATAAGCCATCATGCCTGGCAGAACCTTGCGTAGGCCGTTCGCAAATTTGTCTTCAGAAGGACGAGAGACGACATATGTTGGCGAGCGCTGGAGCATAGTGACATGCTCGGCATTGTCCGTCATCGTCGGCACCAAGGTCATCGCGGTCGCGCCAGATCCGATCACCACGACCTTTTTGCCGGAATAGTCATAGTCTTCCGGCCAATGCTGCGGGTGGATAATATCTCCTGCAAAGTCGTCACGGCCTTCAAACTCAGGCGTGTACCCTTTATCATAGCGGTAATAGCCTGCGCACATGTGAAGCCAATTGCACGTCAGCTTCTGCTTATTGCGCTTACCTTCAACTTTGACCTCAACGGTCCATTGCGCCGCCGCGCTATCCCAAGACGCGCTGACCACTTTATGACCATATCGGATGTTCGGATTGATCCCATATTCGTCCGCAGTCTCGTGGATGTAATCACGGATTGCCGGACCATCAGCGATCGCTTTTTGCGCTTTCCACGGTTTGAAGTTGAAGCCGAGCGTATGCATGTCGCTATCGCTTCGAATGCCGGGATACCGAAACAGATCCCAAGTGCCCCCCATCGCTTCTCGCATCTCGAGGATCTGATAGGATTTTCCGGGGCATTTTTTGAGCAAATGCACAGCGGCGCCAATGCCAGACAGGCCAGCGCCCACGATCAAAACGTCATAATGGGTCTTATTCATGACGCCAGTGTCACTTTTTTTGAGAGGTCTGTCCAGACTTATCCAAGCGGCAGCGCGATTATAGATCGTCTAGAATAGCATCGATCGTCTGCCGCGAAATGTGTGACAGCGTCTGATTTCGTCCGCGATAGTATTCAAGCGCGATCACTGACACGGACAAGGCCCAACCAAGGCCACGCATCCAAGTATCATCCGCTGCGCGAACGCTCTTCTTGAAAACAGAACGGGCGGACCTGGGTAAAACGGACCAAGCAACCATCAAGTCGCAAGCGGGATCGCCCACGCCCGATAGACCAAAATCAATCACGGCGCCTAAGCGTCCTCCGCTAACGAGAATGTTACCGCCTTGCAAATCCCCGTGGAGCCACACTGGATCGCCTCGATGCTCTGGGGTTTGTAGCGCCTCATCCCAAACACGTCTTAAGACTTCTTCGGAATACTCGTCAGCCAGACCCGCGATGGCGGCTATAGTAAGCTCGTCTCGTTTCTCAAGCGCCACACCGCGATAATGGTTCTGAGCGCCAGCCAAAGGCGCTGAACTCACATCTTTCGCCTGCAAGCCCAAAACAAAATCCGCAAGGGCTATAGCTGCCGCAGACCAATTCTCGATTTCACTCTCAACAAGCGACTTCCCAGGAAGCCAGTCATAAAGCGACCAAGCATAAGGAAACTCTGCAGACGCAGGACCGCCTCCAACCACGGAAGGAATTTTTAGTGGCAGAGGCGCAAGTCTAGGCAACCAGACCTGCTCCTTTTTAATCTGAGGAACAGCCTCTTCGCGCTTTGGAAATCGTGCGCAAAGCGTTTGCCCCAGTCGAAACATCGTATTGTCCGTCCCACCGGGAATGATCGGCTCAAGCGAGAGACTCTTGTATTTTGGGAACTGCGCGTCGATTATCCTTCGCGCATTTGTCGTATCCAGCTCAATCATCCAGAATCGCCGAGCACGCGGACTTCGACCGTGGAGGACCGCCCAACTGGGTCGACCGCCGAGACTTTATAGAAACCTGCGTGCGCCGGGCGCCAACTTGGCAGGCCGCCATCATCAGCTGCGACTGGCTCGCCATCGACATACCATTGCAGATCCCCTTCTCCGCGCCCGGCAAACACGAAAGGCCGCGCCGCCTGGCCATCGACAGCGCCCGCCCAAAGTTCCGCGTTGCGCGGCGGGAACAGAATTTCTGGCGGTCGGGCCTTACCGTCAAAGGTCGCGAGCGCGCCTTGCGCTTTCGGTTTCTGCTCGCTCATCAGACGCGTTGCCGACGATCCGGTTTCACCCAAATGGTGATTGGTGCGATCTGCAACCTCGAACAGAAGCGGCAGCGCCGCCTTTCGACCCGTCACACCAGGGCGCGGCGCGCCGTCTGCTCGGCCGACCCAAATGACAATCGCATAATCTCCGACCACGCCTGCGGCCCAAGCATCGCGGTAGCCATAGGACGTGCCAGTCTTAAACGCGACCTCGGGTGCATTCGCCGTCAAACGGCCCGGCATACGTCCCGCGGGCGCTGGCGAGTCCTTCAGGATCTTGATGATCTTCTCAGCGCTATCGGCGCTCACAAATCGGTAACCAGGTCGAGGGTCTCCCAACTTATCTTCATCCCAAATAAGCGGCTTTGCCTGCCCGCCATCGCCAAGGGCGGCATACAGGATCGCGAGCTCCTGCGCGGTGAGCCCGGCTCCACCGAGCGCCAAAGCGAGCCCCGGCTCTTTCCGGGCGGCGCCATGGATGCGCGGATAGGCACCAGCGAGCGTTAGAGCGGCTGCAAATCGGGCAGGTCCGATCCTGTCCAATGTCAGTACGGCCGGAACATTAAGAGAGTGCTGCAGCGCCTCAGAGATACGAACATCGCCGCGAAACAGGCGATCAAAATTCTCTGGTTGATAGGCTGCGAAGCGCTTTGGCAAATCAGCAATTCTTGTAGAGGGCGCCGCCGCCCCATCATCAAAGGCGAGAGCGTAAATGAATGGCTTCAAGGTCGAACCAGGCGAGCGCGGCTGCGCCGTCAGGTCCAGCCAGCCGCCTGGCCGCTTTCGATCTGCGGACCCGACTGCGGCCCGAACGGCGCGCGTTGGGATATCAACCACGATGATTGAGGTCTGTGTTTCAGGATCAAGCTCTGAAACATAACGTTTAGCGAAATGCTCGAGCTCTCCCTGTAGTCCCGCATCAATCGTCGAGCGCACATCGCGGCTCTGGTCGCCAGCGGCGTTTCCGGTGGCATGCCAAGCCCTCGCGGGGAAGGCATATTGCCGCCCTGGAATGAAAGCGGTTCGTGCCTCGTCTGCGCGGTGCTCCGGAAAGTATCCAAGCCGTTCAAGCTTAGCGACAATCGTGTCCCGCCCTTTGCGTGCGCCTTCCGGCCGTAAATCCGGACGGCGCACTTCTGGGGACTGCGGAAGCGCGATCAAAAGGGCGATCTGGTCATCCGACAGACGGTCTGGTGCTCGACCGAAATAACGCCAGCTTGCGGCGCGTATGCCTTCCAAATTGCCGCCATATGGCGTCATCGTGAGGTAGAGTTCGAGGATTTCGCGCTTCGACAGACGCCACTCGATTTGATGGGCGCGGACGATCTCGATCAGCTTCGCGCCGATGGTTCTTTTCGGACGCGGCTCCAATAGCCGCGCGGTTTGCATTGTGATGGTTGATCCACCTGAAACCACACGTCCCGCGCTGGCTGAGCTGGTGACCGCACGGATCATGCCGACCCAATCAGTTCCCCCGTGCGACCAAAAGCGTTTGTCTTCGACCTCCAGCAGGGCTTCTACAAAGATCGGGTCAATCTCGTCCAGGTCCGCCGCGAAACGCCATGTTCCGTTGGGCAGCGGGATGGCACGCAAAGGCCGGTCGTCCCGGTCTGAAATCATCACTGAGACGACCCGTCCCCGCTCAATTGGCGGCGGGAACAGCTTATCGAGAACGAAGATGACAGCCAGCGATGCCAGAATGGCAATCGCTGACCGTTTCAGCCAAATCATCTGCTACCGCCAGCGCCGGAGACTTGCGGTGCGATGGTAATCTCGCTGGCTGCAGACCGAGCAAATACATCCGGCCGGTACATATCCTCGGCAACAACGCCAGGCATCGTGAACGAACCTGGTGTGACGGCTCGAACAACATAGGCCAAAGTCCGCGCATCACTGACGACATCCACAGCCGCCACAAAGCGATCATCGCGGGCTTCTGCTGTCTCTGCTTGGTCAATCGTTCCGACCCAGGCAAATGCGCCATTAGTTCCGAACTCACGCGCTCCATCAGCTGGGCGCAGCACCGTCTCGATCTCGAAGCCCGCCGGCAGCAAATCAGCGAGAATGACAGGATTGTTCCGACGCTCGCGCGGCGAGATGGTGAGCGCGACGACCAGCTGATCGCCCTGAGTGATGTCGTTCAGATTCACCCGCGCACCTTGCAGCGTTCGGATGCGTTTGGTGACGGAGAGTTTCTCACTGGCGGGGCTTGGCGCACTTGCAGGTGATCCTGTCACCATCACAGTGCGGAAGACCGGCGTTGAGCCGCGGCGCAGACGGAAGCTCACGCCGCGATCCACTTGCTCCTGCGTCACGAAATAGCGACGATCATTATTGCTGTTCCGGCCCAGACCATCGACATCCAAACGAAGTCCGTCTTCTTGCGACAGACCGCCAACGGCCAGCAACATGAAAGCTTTTTCTTGTGTCGTCAGACGATCCGGTTCTGGCGTGTCCTCTCCGATCTGCTCAGCCATGCGAGCAACGTGATCATTGAAACCGGTTTCAGCAGCGAGCGCCAGAACACCTGCCAGGTCACGCAGAGACGTCTGGTAGTAGTCGCCGCTATTGTTGTAGCCAAGCGCTTCTTCAGCCGCATTAAAGGCGCTCACGGCTCGCGATTTGTCGCCCATGTAGGACAGAGCCGCCGCAAGGTGGGCCTTGGCCAATGGCGAGCGAATGTCGCCCAACTCACGATCATGCAGATACCTTAGACGAGAGATATCAGCCTTACCTGCACGCGCCAGAACATAGAGCGCATATGGCGCCGCGCGCTGCATCAGCTTCTTCTCAGTGTCATCGTGCCAGCGGCTTTCATAGACATCGGTTTGATAGCCATAGACGCGCCATGCATCACCCCGCGCGATTGTGCGCAGAGACTGATAGGCTCGGTCCAATGCCGCCTGTGGAACTTCGTACTCCTGCTCTTTTGCACGATACAGGAAGTCCGCCGTGTAAGCGCCCAGCCATGGCGAGGCATAGCCATCGCCGGCACGCCATAGACCAAAAGCTCCATTGTCGCTTTGACGGTTCAAGACCCGCGAAATCGCAGCTTGGACACGATCTCGAGCGACCGGTTGATTATTGTCGCGCGCGCCCTCTTCGACCAATTGCTCGGCATAGATGAGCGGCAAGGCGCGGCTGATGGTTTGCTCGGTGCAGCCATAAGGATAGCGGGCGAGCGAGTTATAGAGCGCGTTCGGATCAACCGGGAGCCCAGAGAAACTAACCGTCATACGCGCTGTGCCAGGCACAAAGCCTTCAAACAGACTGATATCCGGCGCGAAGGTTTGGTCTTCCTCCATCAGAGCGCGGCTGACATTGGTCACCGGCAAGAAGGGTGACCGCGTCTCGATCTGGTAAGACCGGGCGACGCTATAATTATCAGGACCGGAGACGTTTAGGGAAAGATCCGAAACGCCTGACCCCTCCGCCGCGAAGCGCACACTCGAATCTGACCGCGTGCCACTCGGTATGGTTTGCGCGAATTCTCCTGCCGTAATGGTCAGAGGTTCAGATGCCGCCAAAGTTGCATCAAACTCACCGCTTGCCAGTTCGACATTGTCGATGCTGACGGTTGCGACAGCTTCATCGCCTGGTGCCATGAAGCGCGGCAAAATGAGATCTACTGGCGCTTCACGACGTACCGTTAGCGGTTGATCTGCAGCGCCTAGCCCGGTTTGCGACCAAGCGACTGCCATCAAGCGCAGCTCGCCATTGAATTCGGGGATCTCAAACTCGATCTCGGCTTCGCCGCCGCGTCCAATTTCAACCACGCCGCTGAACAGAGCGACCGTCTGGGTTGGCACAACGGATAGGCCTTCGCCGCCCAATTGGTCGCCGCCTGTACGAACTTCTGCTGGCAGCCCCAAGTTTGGATCGAGCAAGCGACCGTAGTCATCATAAAGCGACAAACCCATGGCTTTCTTACCGAAATACCACTTGGTCGGGTCGGGGCTTGAGAACTTGGTCAGGCGCAAGATGCCTTCATCGACAGCTGCGAGCGTGACGAACGCCTTTTCGCGCGGTCCACCCTCCAACGATACCGTAATCGTTTCCTCGCGGCCTGGCCGGATCAGCTCAGGGGCATCAATTTCAACATTGAAGGTCCGGCTCTCCATGCTGACCGGCACATAACCGACCCCAACCGCGCGTCGCGGCTTTGATTGCACAACAGGATCGCGCGGCGTGTAGACATTCACCATGACATAAGCGCCCTCACCCCACTCGTCTGAGACTGGCAGGGTGATGGTGGTGCCAGAGGCCTGTACGGTGCGCGTTTCGATAGACAGAATTCGATCGGTCGCGACGACGATTTGGGCTTCACCATCATAGGGCGGAAGGATCGTGAGTGCGGCCGGGCGGCCGGAAACAATCTGTTGCTCGTCTACGACGACCTCGACACGGTCTGGCGCCTCGACACCATCGTCTGACACTTCACCACCCCAGCCCACATTAAAGGCCCGGCTTGCGCGATCGCCATTCTCAGCTTCAATGACCAGCTCGTGAGCGCCCCATTGGAGGCCAGATACCGTAATGCTGGCCGCACCGTTTTGAGTACGAAGGCCGCCTTCATTCACCGTGCGCACGGTGCGCGAACGACGCCATTTCCAGCGGCCATCTTCGCGGTACCAATCATAGTGATAGTTGATCTCGAGGATCTTCCAACGCAGGTCTTCAACAGCACCTTCACCGTCTGCGCCAAGCGCAGCGATCTCAAAAGTCCCTTCTTCTTCATAGCCAAGGCGTCCATCAAAGCTCGGCTTAATTCCGAGATAACGATCCTTTGGACGATAAGGGATGCGAACGCTTTCTGACACGGCCCGACCGCCTGGCTCAAGCACATTGACGACCGTGTTTAAGCGCAGTGGGATACCTGCGTTGCTGCCCCGATTACCAGGCTCAAGCCGCACCGTAGCGACCCCTGCTCCGTCTGTGACACGATCAGCGAGATCGATGATCTGTTCACGGAAGCTGCCATCGTGCGGGCCCCAGCTAAAGCCGTCATAGCCGAACGGATTGGGATCGACTTCGACGCGCGTTTGCGCTTTGACGGTCAGGGCCGCGCCCGGTGCACCGTAAAGAAAGCGCGCAGAGACATCGATATCGCGAGCATCATCGCCCGGTAAGAACGGTGCGTCTTCAGCGTCTAGTTCAACCGCGATACGCTGCGGGACGAAGTCTTCTACGGCGTATGAAACGGACCCAACTCGCCCGAGTCCATCTAATTCAACAACGCTGCGCCACATGCCCCGGGCCGCGCCCTTCGGTAGGTCGATGTCACGTTGTAGAGCGCCGGCTTCACCGACAGCAAAGCGAACGCGGAAAGCTTCCATGCCGTTCGGGCGATAGGTAATCATCGTCCCGTTTCGGTCGGCCACTGCGCGCCCGGCGCGGTCACGCATCATCGCCGTGACATGAACGGTTTCGCCCGGACGATAGATTCCGCGCTCGGTATAGAGATACCCATCAACCTCGCCAGGCGTGACACGCCCTCCGGTTTCGAGCTCAGACAAGTCGACTGGTGCACGCGACAGATCCAGGATCGCCGTATCGCCTTTCAGGCCTGAGGCCAGCACCAGCTTGGGTGCCATATTGCCGGTACCGGCAAGAAGTTCAGGGTTGAACGAAACACGGCCATCGACACCCGTGGCGGCTTCACTCAAAACCTCGTTGTTGTAAGCAATCAGCTGAACCGGCGTGTTCGGCATGACGCGACCATCTTGTAGGGATCTCAGCGTCACATCGAGACCAGACCCACTGCGATAAGCCGTGAGCGCTAGGTCCGTGAGCATGACCCAACGCTTGGCCGAAGCCGGCGGACCTTCATAGCGATCCAGCTCAAGCGCATCTGTCAGCTCGATATAATAGGCCCCTGGCTCGAGCGTTCCGATGACATCTGGCAGCGGAAACACCGTGACAACCGGCGCATTCTTGGTGTTCTGAATATCCATAACGCCCGACCAAACCTCGGACGAAAGGTCCCTCGGGTTCTCATCACCATAGACATAAGAATACCTGCCCTGCTGGGCCTCTGTGCCTTTGGTGACAGATTTGAAGGCTAAAGCGCGATCATTAACGCGCGAGACTTTGACTTTGACCCGGTCGACATTGACGGTCTCAATCGCAAGACCATCGGCGTCTTCGCGCGGCAGGATAACGCCAGACCCACTAAAGCCGACATAAGGCGGGCGGTCTTCAAAACTGATCTGAACCTCTTCTTCACGGCCAAGCTCGTCGCCATCCTCGGACGGCAACCCCTCCCGCAATGTTAGTGTGTAAGAAGACGCAAAGCTCAAACCGCTCAGGCAGAGCTGCGCCCCATTCACCTCATAGGCAACGTCAACGCCATCATCCATCGGCGCGTAGATTGAAAAGTCGGCATTTGGATCGAGGGGTTCTGAGAAAACCAGACAGGCCTTTGGGAGACTATCGCTCGTATCGGGCGCGTACCGGACATAGGCGAACCGTTGCTCACCTTCCCGCTGCGCCAGTCTTTGCCGCTCTCGCTCGCGCCTGTCGGCAGCGACTTGAGCCGATCGAGATCGCTCGACAACCTGACCCTCTGCCTCTTCCGGCGGTGGTGGAATATCATCAGTGGGCGTGTTTCCCCCGCCGCAAGCAGCCAAAGCAATAAGCGTTGCCCCAAGCAGCGTGCTGCGAACCCCTGATGTCCAACCGGTCATGGTGAAGTCCCTTCCTCTCAATTGACTCATCCTTTACACGGCTTCGGCTTGCCGCCAACAGGGCGGAATAAAGACTTTTTTGCCATGATTGCCTGATTGGAAAAGAAATTTGGAACACGTTGATGCCTTGGTTCTTGGGGGCGGCGCTGCCGGACTATTCTGCGGAGGGCGTATCGCCAAACGCGGACGATCTGTTCTGGTGCTCGACCACTCGAAAAAGCCAGCGGAGAAAATTCGTATCTCGGGCGGGGGCCGGTGCAACTTTACCAATCTCGAAACCGAGCCAAAGTGCTTCCTCTCGGAGAACCCGCATTTCGCTAAGTCCGCCTTAGCGCGATATACGCCGTGGGACTTTTGCGCCCTGATGGCGGAGCATGGCCTGACCTGGCATGAAAAGACCTTGGGACAACTCTTCTGCGACCAGAAGAGCGGCGCCGTGATTGAGATGTTGATCCGGGAACTTGAAGCGTCTGGAGGTGAGTTACGCCTGGAGACGGAAATCTATGAGGTCCAGCGCGAGGCTGATGGCTTTCTGGTGCGAACTTCAGCGGGCCCAGTTCGCGCATCGAGCGTGGTTGTGGCGACAGGCGGTCTTTCGATCCCAAAGATTGGTGCCACCGGATTTGCTTATGACCTCGCCAAGCAGTTTGGGCATGACGTCATCGATCCGCGTCCGGCCCTTGTCCCGATGACATTTACCGATGCCTACAAAGAAACGTTTTCAGAATTGTCTGGCGTTGCCATTCCGGTTGAAGCACACGCTGAGACAGGGCCGAGCTTTGTGGAAAATATGCTGCTTACACATCGCGGACTTTCTGGGCCATCCGTGCTTCAAGTGTCGTCTTATTGGCATGGCTCTGAAGCTTTGACGTTTGACCTTATGCCAGGCGAGTCCGCGCTGGCATGGCTGCAAGAGACGAAACAATCGGCCCCAAAACAGCCGCTCTCCCAAACGCTCGCTGAAAAGCTTCCAACGCGATTTGCCGCTTACTTTCCAACCGAGGCAAAACTCAATCCGGGGATGAGGCTGGCTGGCCTCTCCAATCACCAAATCGATCACCTCGCTCAGCTCCTGAAAGCATGGCGATTGAAACCCGCTGGAACAGAGGGCTGGCGGACAGCAGAAGTCACGGCTGGCGGAGTTGTCACCGACGCCCTATCTTCGCGCACGATGGAAAGCAGATTACAACCCGGCCTATTCTTTATTGGCGAGTGCGTCGACGTCACGGGGTGGCTCGGGGGATATAATTTCCAATGGGCTTGGGCGAGCGCAGCCGCCGCGGCGGAGGCTGCATGAGGTGGCTCTGGGTCCTCTTTGGATTTATCTTTCTTGGCATTGGCGCAGTCGGGCTCGTACTGCCGCTTTGGCCGACAACGATTTTCTGGATCGCCGCCGTCTTCTGCCTTGCTGAGTCCCATCCAAAGATCCGGGACTGGATTTATGCGCGGCCTGGCATCGGTCCGATTGTTCGGGATTTTGTCGAGCGTGGTGAAATCTCTCGTAAAGGCAAATACGCAGCAATTGGCGGCATGGTGCTCGCACTCCTGATCAGCGGATGGCTGCTTCGAAACTCCTGGATCGGCCTCAGCGTCCTCATTGGAACCATCGCGCTAGGTATTCTGTTTGTTGCAACGCGCCGAGAGCCTCAACCAGAAACGAAGTAACGATACGGTTTCAGTTGAAACTAGTTTCCAGCATGGTTAACACATTTCCATACTTCTAATTGTCGCGGCTCAAGCGCGCATAGATTAGCAACCCAATGAAGGACCTCCTCCGATGACTGCGAAACGGCTTTTCCTAGGAACATCAGCGCTCATGCTAACGCTCGCCGGGTGTACGACCGTCGCTGCGACGGAAACAGCTGCGGCCCAAGACACGGTGGTCGCAGAAACCTCTGAAACGCCTGCCGAAACACCAATCATGCCAACAAGCGAGCGTGTTGAAGTCGGCCAGCTCGTCATGGAAGGCATTCCGGACATTCCGGCCGAGGTCAAAGAGCGTCTCAGACAGTATCAGAACGTCCGCGGCCACGGCTTTCAGGACTGGACCAATCAAGGCATTCTCATCTCCACCCGTTTTGGCGAGGTGAGCCAGGTTCATGCGGTCACGCAGCCGCTCGGCGCACGCCGTCAAATGACTTTCTACAACGAGCCAGTTGGCGGCGCGAACGTTTCTCCAGACGGAACACAATTTGTCTTCTCCAAAGACACAGGCGGCGACGAGTTCTACCAAGGCTATCTCTACGATATGCAGGCCAGCACCACGACCGCCTTTACAGAACCCGGCACCCGCAATGGGTCCTTTACGTGGACCGATGATGGCAGTGTCGGCGCTTGGTATCGCGCGACAGATGGCGATCCGGATTATGATATCATGATCGGCGATCCGACAGATCCAAGCTCGACGCGGGTCCTGTTTGAAGGCGAAGGTGCCGTTTTCGCCGTGGATTGGTCACCCGAAGGCGACAAGCTTCTGATCCAGAGATATATCTCCATCACCAAGAGCCAGCTCTTTGTGATCGACACAGCGACTGGAACAGCCACGGAAATCAACCCGGATGACGATGTCGCTTATAATGGCGCTCTATTGCTGTCAGATGGCACACTTCTCAGCTCTACCGATAAAGGCTCTGACTTTAAAAACCTGATCCGGATCAACCCGGAAACCGGAGAGGAAATCAATTACACGGCCGACATCAATTGGGATGTGGCCGGCTATGATATCTCGCCGGATGAAAGCACGGTTGTCTTCACTCTAAACGAAGGCGGATTAGGCACGATTAAACTGCTTGATCTAACCTCCGGCATCGTTCGCGATGGTCCAGCTTTGCCGGTTGGTCTGGTTGGCGGCGTCACTTTCCATCCAGATGGCGAGCAAATCGGGTTTACCTTCTCTGCGGCGACCAGCCCGGCAGATGCCTGGTCTGCCAATATCAACACCGGCGAGCTGACACGCTGGACCCAGGCTGAGGTTGGCGGAATGGATACGAGCGGCTTCGCGGTGCCGGAAATGTTCAGCTATCCGAACTATGACGACATGCAGATTCCAGCCTTCGTGTATCGCCCAGAAGGCGAAGGCCCGCATCCGGTCATCATTTCTATTCATGGCGGCCCAGAGGGACAGGCGCGGCCCTCTTTCTCGTCCACCTATCAGTATTGGGTGAACGAGCTTGGTGCTGCCGTGGTCGTGCCAAATGTTCGAGGCTCTTCAGGCTATAGCAAGACCTATGTCTCCCTCGATAATGGCCTGAACCGTAAGAAATCCGTCGAAGATATTGGCGCCCTGCTCGATTGGGTCGAAACCCAGCCAGACCTGGACAAGGATCGGATTGTTGTCTTTGGCGGCTCCTATGGCGGTTATATGGTGCTCGCTTCGATGATCGATTACGCGGAGCGCGTTGCGGGTGGGATCAATATTGTTGGCATCTCTGACTTCAAGACCTTCCTAACCAACACAAAGGGGTATCGCCGTGACCTAAGGCGCGCAGAGTATGGCGATGAACGCGATCCAGAGATCGCCGCCTTCTTCGATGAGATCTCTCCGCTGCGCAATGCTGACAAGATCACCAAGCCGCTCTTCATCATCCAAGGCTTGAACGACCCTCGCGTACCGGCATCGGAAGCTGAACAGATTCTAGAGGCCGTCCGCGCCAATGAAGGAACGGCTTGGTATCTGCTCGCGAAAGATGAGGGACACGGGTTCCGGAAGAAATCGAACCGAGATTTCCAGCGCGAAGCCGAAACCATGTTCCTGGAGAAGCTCTTCAAGGGTGAGCTCAAATAGGTCATCCATACTCCTGTAAACCGGAATGCCCGTTCAGGTCTGTGCGGGCATTCTTGTTTTGCGTGTCAGCAAATTCACTTGCAGAGATTGGCGTTCCCGCTCAGACTTTGCTTGGGACAGTCACCGCAGGCCTATCAGGACCGGTGAGAAAGGGATCGGAATGCGCATCCAGTTTGCGTTCGCCGCCGCGATAATCGTTAGCGCCTGTGGTCATCAGGACGCGAACCCCGATTCGGCCGATCGCAGCGCGAGTGATCAGACGCAAGCCCCGCTCACATGCGCTATGGCTTCTTACTATCATGACAGCTTGGCCGGAAACCTGACCGCCAGCGGCGTGCCTTACGATCCGACAGAGCTGTCGGCAGCCCACAAGACCTTGCCCTTTGGGACAAAACTCCGTGTCGTTCGTGAGAATGGCAACGAGGTGTTTGTTACAATCAATGATCGCGGCCCATTCATTGAAGGCCGCGTCATCGACTTGTCTCGCGCTGCTGCAACTGAGATCGGCATGATAGAGGATGGGGTTGCTGAGGTCTGTCTCTATCCCGCCGACTAAGCCCCTCTAGCGCTTAGCCATCACTGCGCTTCAAGCCAGCTTTGAAACTCTTCCAATTATCGACATAGACTTGCGCGGAGCCTTTGATCAGCATGACTTGCGCTTCGCTGAGCTCTTTCACGACTTTCCCAGGCGCGCCCATAACCAACGAATTGTCTGGAATCACTTTGCCTTCGGGAATCAAAGCGTGCGCTCCGATAATGCAATTCTTGCCGATATGGGCCCGGTTTAGAACCGTCGCGCCAATCCCGATCAGTGTTTCATCTTCGATGGTGCAGCCATGCAACATGGCCATATGACCGATCGTGACATCCTTCCCAATGTTCAGCGGACAGCCAATATCGGTGTGCAAGATACTCCCATCCTGAACATTTGAATTCTCGCCAATCGTAATCGGGTCATTGTCGCCGCGCAAAACCGCATTGAACCAGACCGAGGCGTTCTCGTGGAGAATCACATTGCCCAATACTGTGGCATTCTCAGCCACCCAATAGTTTCCAGTCTGCGGGGTTTTTGGGCAGACCCCACTCAATTCGTACAATGCCATATCAGCCTCCGGTATTTTATTTCGCGTGCGGATTATCACTGTCACAATCGGTTAACCCTCTTAGTGTGTAATTCAAGGTAGAGATTCGGGAGGCAGATTGCCGATGGTCTACAGACCGTCCTTGCAAACACCACCGCCAACAAGGGACATAAGTTCCGGTTCGGGCGCCCTGACCCTCCCTGCTGATTCACCAACCGCTCTGCCTTTGGCATGGCGGTTTTTTTCTGCCCAAACCTCAGCTTCACAAGGAGATCCTCATGGGTAAACGCGCAGCAACGAAACGCCAGAAAGCACAAGCCGCCTTCGACGCGTCGAATTTCTTCGAAAAAGGCGCAGCCCGTGAAACCCAGCTCTATGCCATCCCTGGCGGCGGAAACGATTGGCACCCAGACGATGCCGACGCGCCCAAACGAATGCCAGAACCGGCCCATGGCGCGCGTAATCAGCGCTATCAGAAAACGGTGAAACCACGATCTGAGAATCAGGCCCGCCTGCTGGAGGCCCTCGAGGACAAATCGCTAGTCTGCGCCCTCGGCCCAGCTGGCACCGGCAAAACTTATCTCGCCATCTGCAAAGCGGTCGAAGCTCTGCAGAAAGGCAAGGTTGCTCGGATCATTCTATCCCGCCCGGCCGTTGAAGCCGGCGAACAGATCGGGTTCCTGCCCGGCGCCATGGAAGATAAGCTCGCGCCCTATCTACGCCCCCTCTATGATGCGTTGTCCGATCGCCTCAGCCCACAACAGCTGAAACATATGATGGCTGAAGGCCTGATCGAGATCGCTCCGATTGGTTTCATGCGCGGCCGGACCTTGAACAACGCTTTTGTGGTCATCGATGAGGCGCAGAACTGCACCTATACGCAGATAAAAATGCTTCTGACCCGTCTCGGTTGGCACTCGACCATGGTGGTCACCGGCGACCCGGCGCAATCAGATCTTCTGCCTGAGCTCTCAGGCCTCGGCAAAGCCGCAGAGCGGCTAGAGAAACTGGCTGGAGCGTCCGTGATCCGACTGCAAGGCCAGGATGTGGTGCGCCACCCGCTGGTCGCGGAGATGTTGGACGTACTTTAACGCTTGGGAGAAAATCCCAGCACCAAAAGCCAGACCGCCGCATGGCGTCTGGAGATAAGAGACTAGGCGCGCTTGGATCAAACGCGAGGTGAACTGCCGCTCTCT
>ERZ1740072.437-NODE-437-length-16972-cov-5.767808_pt1 | contig 16972 bp, 18 predicted proteins | sample MGYA00581733_ERZ1740072 | MGnify/ENA primary metagenome ERZ1740072 (study PRJEB43018, sample SAMN04849741) | marine metagenome | isolation source: floating plastic debris | place: Pacific Ocean | collected 2008-08-30 | study: EMG produced TPA metagenomics assembly...
TTACCTTCTCCGTCAGCCGCGTTAACATCTGCTCCCTTGCTAAGAAGTAATTTTACCATTGCGAAATGACCGTTGTATACGTGCTGGTAACCCCAGCAACCTCCTCCTCTTGCTGCCCAGTGTAGTGGTGTCTTACCTAGTTCGTCAGTCACATCAATCTTTGCACCATTATCCAGGAGTAATTTAGCAATTAAGCAATGATCTTTGTATGCTGCCCTGTTGTCTTTGTGTGTTGTTCTGTATAGCGGCGTCTCACCGATATTGTTTGCTTGATTTGGGTTAGCTCCTTGTTCGAGAAGGTATTTAACGACGCTTACACGCTCATGCAGCACAGCATAGTGCAAAGGCCTCTCACCTCTTGCATCAGCCGCGTTAATATCTGCTCCCTGGTGAAGAAGTAATTTTACAATACCTATATCGCCTCGTTTACTAGCAGCCAGCAATAACGTATTAAGCTGAGCTTCGGTTAGGAAATGTAGGTTATGGACGGTTCTTCTAGCATTTACTTCTTGTTTAGAAAAGAAGGGAACCCTATAGGAATTCTCGTGGTATACACATACTTTAATGGGTAGAGTATAAGTTTTTCCGAGTAGTTTGACGGCTGTAAAAAGCTCTGTAAGGTATTTATTTGCACTTTGAATCTCTAGATTACCTTCATTCCAGCCCAGATTCCAGCCTAGTTGGTTTACTTCTCTCATGATTAATTTTTTATTAGCAATAGCTCTTGTCTGTTGATCCACTCTAGACAAACTACTTAAGTCGGAAGCAGAAAGGTATGCACAAATGTGACTTAACGATTCAGCGGAAATAGATGAAAGGTTAGTTTTTTTTCCAGAAAGGTTGGTTCTTTTGCCAGCTAATTGTATTAATTTTTTATTAGCAATAGCTCCTATCTCTTTATTCACTCTACCCAAACTATTTAAGTCGGAAGTAGAAAGGCATGCACAAATGTTACTTAACGATTCAGCGGAAATAGATGAAAGGTTAGTCTCTCTAGCAGCTTCGCTTTTAAATTTTTTAATCTGCTCGACCTTATACTTGGCAGCTAAAGAGTAAAATAATAGGGCGCCGCCTATTCCAAGAGTAAAAATCCCAACTAGTATAGAAAGCGCGATGATTTGCGTCTTTTTTTCTGTTGTTATAGATAGTATTTGCCCACCTGGCATTTGATGAGAAAATGGATTCTTCCTATGACTTTCTGTAAATAATATACCGTTTGATTCCATATTAATTTAAAAATGTTTTTAATATTTTTGTATATTATATAACTTTATTATTTAAATGTAAACAATTATTTTTATAATTAAATATTTAAGTATTTGATTTTAATAATCATACGTTTTTTATAGAAAAACCTGTTTTATGAATTTACCCTAGAAGAACAGGAGAAATGGCAAGAAGTCATTGGCCAATAGAAATCCGGCTATACGGGAACATGGACGTCAATTTTCCTGAGCAAACCTGGCCACTACACTAATCTGTATTGATCTTGGATTTACCCGAGCGACGCAAACAGAATAAGGCAAGCTCCTTAGCATGACTCTTCGACACTAAGATTATTTGCAAGAATATTTGAGATGGAACTGTAAAGGGATCTTACTAAAAACGCCCTGCGTTTTTAGTAAGAAAATGCGAAGACTTAAATACGATTTCGTACTACCTAAATTTAAGCAATCGACCTTATTTCTGCATTTACTCTAAGTAATTCGGCTAAGTTGTTGTCGCGGCTTAGGCCAGAAACCCTACTAAGAGGTGTTTGGCCCCTGTTGTTAACTCGCGTAACATCTGCATGATGCCAAAGGAGTAATGCAGCAATTTCGTAACGGCCATGATATGCTGCGTAGTGTAGCGGTGTATTATTGTCATTGGTTAATTGATTTGGGTTGGCTCCTTGTTGGAGAAGGTGGTTAACGACGCGTAAACGCCCAGATAGCACAGCATAGTGCAAGGGAGTACAGCCTTTTTGACTAACCGCGTTAATATTTGCACGATACTGAAGAAGCAATTTTACCATTGCGAAATAACCTTTGTATGCTGCCCTGTGTAGTGGTGTCTCACGGATATTGTCTGCTTTATTTGGGTTGGCTCCTCGTTTGAGAAGGTATTGAACGACGCTTAAACGCCCAGACAGTACAGCAAAGTGCAAAACCCCCTTGTTGCTTTGGGTAGCCGCGTTAATATCTGCATGATACTGAAAAAGCAATTTTACAATACCCGTATGGCCTCGTCCGCTAGCATCTAGTAATAACCCATTAAGCTGAAGTTTGGTTAGGAAATGTAGGTTGCCGGCGGTTTTTCTAGCATTTACTTCTTTAAAAAAGAAGGGAATCCAAGAGGAAGTGTTGCAGTATACGCATACGCCACTGGGTAGAGTATAATTTTTTCCGAGCAGTTTGACGGCTGTAAAAAGCTTTGTAAGGTATTTATTTGCACTTTGAATATCTAGATGAGCTTCATTCAAGCCCAGATTCCAGTTCAGTTGGTTTACTTCTCTCATGATTAATTTTTTATTAGCAATAGCTCCTAGCCGTTTATTCACTCTAGCCAATCTACTTAAGTCGGGAGCAGGAAGGTATGCACAAATTTCACCCATCAACATATTGGAAAGAGGTGAACGTTTGGTTTTTTGGCTAGCTAATTCAAATTTTTTAATCTGCTCGACCTTATACTTGGCAGCTAAAGAGTAAAATAATAGGACGCCGCCTATTCCAAGGGTAAAAATCCCAACTAGTACGGAAAGCGCGATGATTTGCATCTTTTTTTCCGTTGTACATAGTATTTTCCCATTTGGCATTTGATGAGAAAATGGGCGCTCCATGTGTTCTTTTGAAAGTAATACTTCACTAAATTTCATATTAATAATTTAAATGCACTTTAACTTTATATTTAATATAAATTATCTCCATTTAATTTAATACATTTCTGCATAAAGATATATACAATAAATTTACCCTGGAAAGCGTGAGAAATTACATATTTTAGGCCTTTGCTAGAACAACAAGGAGGAAAGGGGCAATAACTGACTCCAGAAAAAACAGGAGAAATGGTTAGAAGTCATTGAACAATAGAAACCAGGCTCCCCTGGAACATAGACGTCAATTTTCCTGAAGATGCAAACCTGGCCATTACACTAATCCGTATTGATCTTGGATTTGCACGAAGCGCCGCAAACAGAAGAAGGTAAGCTGCTTAGTATGACTCTTCGACACCAAGATTATTTGCAAGAATATTTAAGACAGAACTGCAAAAGGAATTTTAATAAAAAAACCTAAATAAATTCCAAATAAAGTTTGTTTCGAGTAATATATTAATTACTATAAGTTAGCGTGTGTATGATTCTTTTTAAACCCCTTACCTTTCCCCCCATTATTTGCTCTCGACCTCAGGTAGAGGCGTTTCAGACAAAATATAAGATCTTACAGATCACATCAATTGCACTAGCCGCTTTGGCAACTTCTGTCATCGCAGCTTCCTTTGTTTATACGATTCCCTTAGCTGTAACCGTTTCACTCGCAATAGGAGCAGCTCTTCTTTTCCGAGACGTAAGAAGCATGCCCAGCAAAGTCAGATCAGCGATTGAACATTGGATTGATAAAAACAAAGAACATCACGAGGATTGGATCAAAGCTTTTGGAAATATTCCAAAAGGTAGCGATAAGGATGCGTTCTTGAGAGAAGCATACCTCAAAAACTACAGCACAGATCGTGCTGCCGCAGAAAAGCGTTTAGCCGGTGATCTAAGTATTAAATTTTCTCGATACCTCTCACCAGCATCAAAAAAGATCGCCCTTGAAATGGATTCTAATAACAAACCATTTTCAGATACGTCAGAGAAAAAGCTTCATAAAGAAATTGAGGAACTACGCACAAAAGGACATATTTCGAATGCGACAGCATCTCCAAAAGAGGCACAAAAGGTGAAAGAGGAAATTAAACAAGGCACAACGCTCTTGATTTTTCGAAATCTTTTTGAAGATTGTCCTGAATGGCTAATCTTAGCGAACCCATCTATGGTAAGCATATTCGGAATGGGGCAACCAGCTAATAGTCAATCATTAATTGAAATAGCAAAAGTTGTGAGGGAAGTGCTTACGCAGTTCAGCTTTGCAGCTTTAAAACCCGCTTTATTTGAAGGAAACTTACTTCTCCGTTCTTGGATGGTTCCCTAGGTTTTTTGACAGCGCCTTTTTGTAGGCGGATTACCGCCAATCTCAGAAAATTTCAGACAATATCTCCCTATTCTATACCTTTTTATTCACTTAGAAGCGCCGCAAATCGACAAAGCCAAGCTAATTGGCATAACTCTTGCGTACTAAAATTATTTTCTAGAAGATTTGAGGCTAAACTATGAAGAAATGTATATCAAATATCTCAAGATATCATCAGTATGATACAAATTTAGTTAAAATATTTTCATTATATAAAAGATAAATCCATCACAAATTTAATAACCATTGAAAAGCTCTATCCAAAAATGGTAAAATATTTACCAAATCACCTTAAAATGCAGGATGTATATGAGCTCTATTATTTGCCTTGAGCCGATTTCTTTTCATAATGAAATTGCAAAGAACCCCGATGTGAAGGCATTTCAAAAGAACTATAAAATTTTACAGATCACATCTATCGCATTAGCCGCTTTAGCAGCCTCTTTGATTGCAGCTTCTTTTGTTTACACCATTCCTTTGGCTGCAACCGGTTTAGTCACAATAGCAGCGGCAGCTTTTTTTCGAGATGTAAGAAACATTTCCCTAAATGCTCCCAACGTTCTAAAAAGCTGGATCGATCAAAATAAAGAAAAATACGTAGAGTGGGCTCGTTCTATTTGTAAAATCGATCCAGGATCCACAAAAACAGAAGTTTTTATTGCATTTAGAAAAAAATGCGAAAAGATTATTTCGGGGACTTTGAAACAGTTTGGCTATCCACCTTGTTCTAAAAGACACCTAGTGCGCACATTTCCAAAACTCTTTCCTCAACACATCTGCAAATTAGCAAACGATTCCAATTTGCATATCAGCAACAAAGAATACGACAAATACTTTCAGCAGTTATACTCAACAGGAAAACCATTAGAAGTCACAACGACAGAAACTCCACAAAAAGTCCGAGACAAGGTGAACCAAGCAGCAGCCGTTTATCTATTTAAATACATTTTCGAGCATCCAATGGAGCTCCGCAATTCGAAACACGATATACATAAATTAGAAAAAGCAGTCAGCAAAGGCTTCAATATCGCTAGTACAAAAAAATCTTTATTTGAAGGAAACTTACTTCTCCGTTCTTGGATGGTTCCCTAGGTTTTTTGATAGCGTTTTTAGCTTGGTGTTTTTATATTAGATAGCCTGGAAATGCTCTTCCTAGAGCAATTAAACCTAAAGAAAAAATGATCTAAATGCTTAGGAGCTACCTATGCCTTCCTTGATTTGCTTTAAACCTATTGACTTTCCCCCTATTATTTCCGATCGATCTGACGTAAAGACATTTCAAAATACATATAGGCTTTTACAGATCACATCGATTGCATTAACCGCTTTGGCAATTTCCGTCAGCGCAGCTTCTTTTATTTATACGATTCCCTTTACTGCAATGCTATTACTAACAATAGGGGCATTTTTGCTTTTTGAAGACGTAAAGAATATGTCTGACAAGCTCGAATTAGCAATTGAAAAGTGGATCGATAAAAATCAGGACCAACATAGAGATTGGATCAGTACCTTTGGCGATGTTACAGAAAATACCGATCTATCCGACTTCTTGAGCTCTCAATACTTTTCAACAGAAATACGTCCCACATTAGTTGCCGATAGTGGAAAAGATGCGTTAGGCTTCTATTTATTTCATAAATTCACTCAGGATTTTTCATCAAAAGCGCGAGATTTATGTAAAACATACCATATCGATAGCGAAGAAACTGCACTGAAGATGATGCGAATGAAAACATACAAGAAAGATATTCAAAAGGCGATACAAACAATCAACGAAGATCTTGAGGGGCTATATCAAAACGGCAAAGCTCCCAATGCAAATACATCTACAAAAGACGCAATAAACGTGAAGAGCTCAATTAAAAAAGCTAGAACGCTTTTTATCTTACGCCATGCCTTTACCAGTTCTACAAGAGGTAAAGTACAAACGCTGCGACAGAAAATGCTTGGGAAATTCAGTTTTTCCGCTGTAAAGCCCGCTTTATTTGAAGGAAATTGGCTCTTGTATCCTTGGATGGTTCCCTAGGTTTTGCAAGCGCTTTTTTGCATGCAGGCTGCACAATTTTAGATAATATCCTCTTAATTTATATATTTTTTCACCACCTAAACTGTTAATAAATAAAGATGTTAGCTTTTATTAATATTTTTATTTTAATAAAATGCTTTTAGATTTTATTATTAAGATATATTAAAAAAGGGTGATGATATGTCTAGAATACCTCCTACTTCAACTCTTTGTAGGCGTTTACAAAATACGATAGCGCGCGAAATGCGCCATCAAAGTCAGATTTCAAAACATCTACCTGAAGTCGCCAAAAAGGTAGATGAGCTATCTCAAAAAATTTTTCCAAGATCGTAAGTCTTGCCCCTTGCGTTAAATAAAATATTTGCTATAAGTGAGGTAGCAATTTTACTCACAGACAGGAGAATATATGATCCAAAGAGTATCCCAAAATCCTGAAAATCACGGCCATAACCCCTCTTCTAAGCCCGCTTCACCAAGTAGCTTATTGAAAAAGTCGGCTCAACATACGACAGAAGTCGCAAAAGGCGCTTTTACCTGGGTGCAAGGAGCTTCAGCTTCTGGAGCTTCTGGAGCGAAAAAAAGAAAAATCACGCCCACTCCTACAGAGCAAACGTCGAAAATATTTACAGTATTTAACGAGAAGTTTCCTGGTAAACTTCTTTAATCTGCAGTAGGACATGTGCTATTGCAGTAGTAAAACTGATAGATGTGCGCCTTGATTTGGTGTACATCTACTCATGAACCTTCCTGGAACTTTCCTAGGTGTGTAAAAAGCTTTCCACCGTAGATAGTACCCGGATGCTTTCTGGGTAGGTCAACACATGTTTTGCATCAGCAAAAGATTGCCAAGAGGCTTGGACAATTTCTTGGGGACAAATCTCTAACTCCCCTTCTACCTCTGCTAGATAGTAGTCCACTTGTTTATGAGTTTCTACTCCCTTCCGAAAAAACCGATACTCTTCGGTAAAAGGGGCGTTTAAGAGTAGTTTAACAACGTTTAAACCCGTTTCTTCTTTGAGCTCTCTTATTGCTGTATCTAAAGGAGCTTCGCCTACTTCAGGCCTTCCTTTAGGAAAAGCCCAGTGCAAAGAAGAGGTATGTTGGATCAGCAGAATATTCCAGAAAGTGGAAGATTTTTGCAGAGCGATGATGCCGTAAGAGCGCTCCTTACGCATAAGGCCCAAAGACCAAAGTGGAGTTATGCCCTCCAAATCCAAAGGAGTTCGAAAGAGCTGCGACCATATTTTTCTTTTCAAGGGCTTGCTTACAAAGCTCCAGATGGGCGCATTCTGGTTCAGGATTATCCAAATTGCGTGTGGGGTGGATTTTACCTGTTTGAACAGCTAAGATAGTCGCTACCGCCTCTAAAGCGCCTGCAGCGCCTAGAGTGTGTCCTATCAATGATTTTGTGCTATTGATAGCAATAGATGACGTATGGTCTTTACATAACGCTTGCAGCGCGCGGACTTCACAAAGATCACCCGCTTTTGTAGATGTTGCATGTGCATTAACGTAATGGACGTCTGTGGGAACGACATGGGCATTTTTTAGCGCCCCTTCTATACACTGCTGCACCACTTTTCCATCAGGTCTAGGAGTGGTGATATGATACGCATCGCAGTTTGCATAGCCTCCTAGAAATTCTGCGTAAATCTTAGCGCCCCGTTTTTTTGCCGCTTCTAGTTCTTCTAAAATCAAGATACCTGACCCTTCTCCCATCACAAATCCATCCCGGTTTTTATCCCAAGGTCTAGAAGCTGACATTGGGTCATCATTCCTTGTGGAAAGCGCTTTCATCGACATGAAACCAGCCATACCGATCGGGTTGATAGCAGCTTCTGTTCCACCTGTAACCATCACATCTGCTAGACCGTACTGGATTTTTTCCGCTGCTGCTAAAATAGAATAATTCGCTGTAGCGCAGGCAGTAGAAATCGAGTAATTAGGCCCTGTGAAACCACAGTCGATAGCAAGCATACCTCCAGCCATATTGGTGATGATGGAAGGAACGAAAAATGGGGTAAGGCGCCTATATCCGTGATGCTCTTCCGTCACTGCGCCTTGTTCAAAAGCGCTCATACCGCCCATACCCGATCCGATGATGACGCCTGTTTTTTCAGGAGAAAAATTATCTTGTAAACCAGAATCTTCTAGCGCTTTTTTTCCTGCAACAATCGCATACTGGATGAAAGGATCCACTCTTCTTGCCAGTTTTTTTTCTATGTAGCCTTCTGTAGAAAACTCTGTTATCTCTGCAGCGAACTGAGTCGAATAAGAAGAGCCATCGAAAGAGGTGATCGGTTTTACACCAGAGACGCCTTTAAGTAGCTGATCATAAAAAAAAGTCACATCTGTACCAAAACAGCTGACAACACCTAGCCCTGTGATTACAACGCGCCTTTTTTTCATCTTGCACCACCTACATTCATCTATTTTTCCTCGTTAGTATCTCATGAGTAAGAATTATTCTGAAGTAATCTTACAAGGAGTTTCTTCAAATCCTTGGACTGCATAGCGATTTGCATCGAGTAAAGAAGGAGGAGATTTCCCTACAAGCTGACAGGCGTAGCCTGCAAGGATTTGGGCGATCTCTAGATCCCGGCCCCCACCTTCAAAAAAACGGTAAGCTCTTTGTACTTCGTCTGTGATAAAAAAAGAAGCAGCTTTTTCCTCGAAAAGCGCCAACTTTTTTTCTACTACCTGGTTTTGATCAATTTCTAGACACACATTTTCATACAGTAATATACCCCGAGTAGACCCTCTTTTTTTAACTACATCTACCGCTTCGATAAAATCCCCCTTTTTTGCATAGCGCACTACATAGGGCTGATCAAAAGTCGCTAGCACAAATGCGCGATCTAACCAGGTGGGAAGACCTAAACTTTTTCTAGTAGATCGGGTATGCCATTCTAAAGGATGGTCGTAGAGAAAAAAAGGGGCGTCTTCAGCATGCTTTAACCCATGCAAAGAAAAGCCTAAAGATTGCATGAGATCTGCAGACCCAAAAGGAAAAGAGCGTTGCAGCAAACTGCGCACAAAAAAACCTGGCATCCCTTGCAGCATCCAGGTGGCGGCTAACCCTAAAAAGGGCTCCGCTAGATCGATGATGTTGACCTTATTTTTCAGCTTTTGTTTTTCTAGTAGGTAATCGATTGTGTAGAGCATCTCTTTTGTAGATATACCATCGATATCTACGTAAGATAAAAAAGCGGCCATTTGCGCTTCGTTATAATGACCTTCTGCCATGTGGTTTAACAACAGACGCCATGAAGATACAACATGTCTTATCTGCTGAATTTCATCCAGAAATCTGTTCATCATAGGAGGTGTTGAGCTGCAAATCGATGATTTTTCCTTTGGGAAATAACCTTTCTAATTGGTATTTCGAGCGGAGTTCTTGGGTAAATAAATGGATCATGAAATTCCCATAATCCATTACGACCCAGTCGCCTTCTTCTTTGCCATCGATATGAATCGCCACTTCTCCTTTTTCCTTCAATTCTGCCGAAAGCTCTTCCGCAATCGAGAGGACATGCCGGTCGACATTGCCTTCTGCAATGATGAGGTAATCGGTCATTGAAGAAAGGCCTCTTACATCAACAGCAAAAATATTGAAGCCTTTTTTTTCGTAAATTCTTTGAGCAATAAACTGTATTGTATCCATATTTTTATAAATATAATCTTTTTTTTCTTATATAATCCATTACTTTTAGTGAGAGCAAAGGCGCTATATTCCCGCCTTTTGGGCTCTATTTTGCGATATCTCCAAGCCCAAGATCTCTGTATTAAGGTGGACTTTCTTTATTTTCAAAGTAAGATCCAGCCCCGCTTTTTCTGCATATTTTTCAGCCTTCTATTAGGCCGGATGACATAGGCAGTAGATGCTAAACGAAGGAGAGGCTCATCTTCACTGCTATCAGAAAATGCATAGATAGCTTCTTTAGAAATGCCCCATGTATCTCGATAAGAAAGAGCTGTTTTTGCCTTTAAAGCGCCGGTCATGGTGGTAGCGATCTTAGAAAACCTATTTTCTTTATCTACGAGATACGATGAAGAAGACCAAGTAGAGATGCCAAACCTCTTAGCAAACCGTCCGACTAAAAAATCGGGAGATGTGGAAAGAAGAAGAATTTTTTGCTCTTCTTTTTGCGCTTTATTTAGAAAAGCGCCTATTTTAGGGCAAACAACTTCTTCAAATACCTTTTCTACAAAATCTTCTGCATGCTGATCGATCGAGGTGAAAGGCGTTCCTTGTAAAAACACCTGAAATACTTTTTCATGGAACTGTTCCATAGAAAAAAGGCGGCATTTTCGCATGATATGATAAAATGCCGCCTTTCTTTTTAGAGAAAGAGGAAACACCCCTTTCTCTAGCAAATAGTTATAAAATAGGAAACTCGCATTTTTTGTAAGTAACGTTTTATCTAAGTCAAATACATACAGTATGCGAGAATCACTAACCATAGCTACCTACAAATCACCGGTAAGATCGGTTATTTTCTCTTCTAAAGCTGCGATGGATGCATCGATATGATCTAACCGCTTTTTTTCTTCGAGAAAACGTTCCTGATATCCGATAGCCATCGCAAAATCAAATCCTGTCCCGCGGCTTTTCTTTTGCTGCCTTTCAAGATTGCGTTTGATTTTTGCGCGGATTTTTTTTGTGAATTGTAGAAGTTTTTCAAATTCCTCTAAGGGATATTCTTCCGCGCTAAGCGCGTTTTCTAACCGAAGATTGCACTCTTTATCCACCCAAGACTTCAAGGGGGAAAGCGCTTCTCTGATTCGGTTTTTTTCTGCATAAGAGTTGGGGGTTTTATCGATTTGTCGATCTAACTGATCGACATAATCGTAAAGATCCTCTAAATCCATAGAGACTTTATTTTCGATCAGATGGGCAATTCTATTGTCAATCGACCGGGTCTCTTCATAGGCATCGGGAACTTTTTGCGAAGGCTTTTTTAGCGCAGATAAACGCTCAAAAAGCTCTTCTTTATCCTCTCTTGTAACAGAAGCAGACTTCACGTCTTTTTCAATCTGACTGAGCTTCTCGGCAAACGCCTTAGAAGAAAGATCTTTTTTTCCAGCAAGCATCTCTTCGATTTTTGCTGCAATTTGCGCTTTTTCTTCTTTAGAGCGCTCTTTTTTCACCTGAATCTCTTCTTTTCGCGCTTTTTCTTTTTGCTTAATCTCATCCCAACAAGCGCTGAGTTTTTTACGCGTAGAGGAAAAAGTTTTGGCATTTAAGCTAAAGAGTTTGGCTGTAGATTGTAGAATTTTTATACTCTGCTTGAGTTCATACAAAGGCTTTTTCTTTGGCTGGAACTCTTCTTGTATAAAACGCTCTACATCTTCAGCAAAAAGAGAAGAGATTTGCTCGATTTTTTCTTTCCTTTGAGGAAACACCTGATCTGATAAACGGGAAAGCCGTTTGAAAAAGGCATTTTTTTCCTTCATGCGCATAGCAGATGAAATCAGCTCTTTTCTTAAAGAAGAAATTCTTAAAGATAGCGCATTGAGTAAAGAAAGCTCTTTTTGGGTTTGGCAGTAGATTTTTTCATGGTTTTTGAACAAAAAAAGCGTAGGGATCTCTACGGGATCGGCGTCCTGTAGATGTTTTTCATACTCTCCCACTTCTCGTTCTACGCTATCGATCGCAAGACCAATTTGCTCTACTGCAAAAGAGGACTGCTCTTCAAATAGCACCTTTAAGTTGCGAGCTTCCTCAGAAAGCTCGGTAAACTTTTGCCATAAAGATCCACGGATCTCTGGATCAAGCTCCTCTTTAAAAAGAGGAAAAGTCAGTTTTCTGATATCCCAAAACTTCTTAAATGAAGGTTGATCGGGATTGGATAAAGCCGACTGCATGCCATCTAAAGCAGCAGCGATTTTTTTTTCCATTGCAGTCTCTGTAGACCACACTTGTTTCAGCTCGGGGTAAGCATCGATAAGAGCTTCTGTAGAGCGGGTATTTTTGGTTTTTTCTGGTTTTTGGGGATTAGAATTTGATTCTGCGCCTGAAGTTTTTTTGGCGTTTTCCGGAATATTCTCGGTGGCGTTTTCTTGCGTATTTTCTTGGGTATTGTCTTTAGGTTGCACAGCAAATTCTCACGATTTTTCCATAAAAAATATAAAAAACGATAAAAGGTTAATCAAAACCTTTCTTTTTATCAAAACATTTCCCCCCTAAACCCTCTCCTACATCGACTGCTCATAGTCTTGTAGCACACATTCCATAAAGCGCTCTTTGCCCGTTTTTTCTAAGTTTACCCAGCGAAAATGGGGGTCTTTACGAAACCAGGTGCACTGCCTTTTAGCGTATCTACGAGAAGCGCGAATAAAAGAATATAAAAACCATTCCCAGTCTTCTTTTTCCTGTAAACTCGATAAAAACTCTAGAGCTTCTTTATATCCAATTGCTTTCGCAGCCAGGGAGTTTTGCTCTAATCCAAGGCTTTTCATCCGCTTCACTTCATCGATAAAACCTTGGTCGAGCATTTCTACGCAGCGCTTTTCAATTCTATGATATAAGGTTTCCAAAGGATAATGCATACACCATAAACGAAAATTATAGGTATCATTTTTTATCTGCAATGGCCTTTTAAACTCTGATACCTTCTTTTCTGAAATCGTCATGATCTCTAAAGCCCTGATGATTTTATGCCGGTCGTTTTCAGTGATGGTTTTTGCATACTCTGGATCGAGTAGCTGCACCTGCTCATACATAGCAGAACAGCCCAGAGCCTCCATTTTTTTCTCTAGCTGCTTGCGTACTTTAGGATCTGATTTAGGGCCTAAAGGAGGCCCATATAAAATCGATTGGATGTAAAAACCAGATCCGCCTACAAAAATAGGCACGTTCCCTCTACTAACGATCTCATCGAGAGCTTTTGTCGCCATAGAAAAATAGGTGGCCACATTGAAAGGTTCATGAACATCTACAATATCAAGTAGATGATGTGGCACATCTTCACGCACTTTTTTTGAGACTTTTGCCGTACCGATGTCCATACCTCGGTAGACCTGCATCGAGTCGGCAGATAGAATTTCTCCGCCTAAAATATGTGCTAGCTTAAGAGAAAGCTCTGTTTTACCTACTCCAGTAGGCCCAGCTAACACAATCACTTTTTTCTTCGGCCCTAAAAGAGGGATTTTTTGCGATAGGGGCAGGTACATTTTTGACAAAAGCTCTTGCAAACTTTTTTTCTGTAAAATGCTACTTTCACCCATATCAATGCATCGTTAGCTGCCGGCTTGCAAAGCCTCTGTCTCATTTTTACAGATGGCAATCACTCTTTCAAAGCCTGCCATCTTTATGATTTCTAACACGTCTTCGTCGACGGAAAAAATCACAAAACTACCCTGCGAGGATTTCGCTTTTTTTGATGTAGAAAGAAGAAGACGAAGCCCCGCTGAGCTCAGATAGTCGACAGCGGAAAAATCGACTAAGACATGGGCCGCCTCTTTTTTATACAACAAATGGAGCTTTTCCTCGATACCAGGAGCGGTAATCGTATCCACCCTTCCATGAAGGCGCACAATGTACTTACCCTCTACTTCTTCTACCTGAAATTGCATAAAACCTACTCTTGTATGATTTCTAACCGGATTTTTTGGCCTAAGCGCATCCCAATGGACATCGCAATCGTTCTTAATGAATGGATGACGCGCCCTTTTTTTCCTACGATCTTACCCACATCTTCTGGATCTACGCGGATCTCTACTAAAGACTTTTGTTCTTCTTCTGTTACGCGAACCTCTACTTGGTCGGGATGATTCACCATATTTTTCACTAAGTATTCGATAAAATCTTTCAAATTGCACCTCACTTTGTCTTGCCGTCCTTGGAATAGAGGATGCACTTTTTTCTTGCGCCCCCTTTTGCCTTGACGGAAAAAAGTCATTATTTCGCTAAATTTGCATTTTATCCTAAAAGCACTATTTTTACACCTGAAACCAGATAAAAACGGGAAAATCTAGATTTAACCCCCGCTTTATCTATCTGGTTTATACACACTATTCTTTTGCAGCACACCTCAAGTTAAGGATTTTTTATCTGATTTTAAAATAAATTTAATTATTTTTATAAAAATACAAATAAAATGTTTAATAAATTACTATTTTAATTAAAATTAAGTAAAGAACACATGCCATTCAATCTGTATATTTACTATGTTAAACCACAATGGGATAGGCCCCACACCTCCACATTCTTCCTCTTCTTTACCCAGAGAAGAGCCTGATGAAAAAGGACTGCGCTATTACGCAAGTAGTATTCATACAACCATCGGGTATGTGGTCAAAAAGCCAAAAGACTATGAACGCACCTTTCTCGACCTTGCGATTTTGATGCATATGGAAGAACGCGGCGTACTATCTGATGAAGAAATCAGCAAGATCACAGAAGAATTCCAGCGGCTAAAAGAGGGGCTTTACGATGGATCGGTAAAAATCGATGAGCTACCAGGTAGCATTGATCGGTTAGTCCAAGATACAAAAAAACACAATCTCAAAGCAGAAGTGATCTCATCTATTGTGGAACTAGAGCACCTCATTTGTATTTATCCACCTCATGGACAAGAACCTAGAGATCTTCATGAGTTTAATACGTATATGGAGCCGATTGCGAGTACACTGACGCAGTCTATTTCCCCAAAGCTTTTACAAAAATTGCAGAAAGAAATCGATGAAATCAAGTTCTTTTTATCAGAAAGAGGATCGATACCAGAAGCTTTTGATAAGCTTGCTGATTGCAAAGACTTGATTCTTCGAGAAGAGGAGTGATTAGGCGTCTACCATTTGTTTTAGCCAAGAAAGGTAGGCAGGCAATGCGTTTGTCACCTTGATTTCTGCAATTTCTGGTGTATCGTATGCGCTATTTTCTATAATGTAGCGCTCCACATCAGCATATTTTTCAGGGCGGGTTTTGATCGCTACTAACACCTCAGAGCTCTCGTTGATTTTTCCATCCCATCCATAGATGGAAACTACTTTAGGAATCATCGAGGAGCAGGCGGCATATCTTTTTTCTATTAATCCGCGGCTGATTGTTTTAGCCTCTTTTTCAGAAGATGCGCTCCATAAAATCACAATCATATTACCTCTTACCATGTTCTTGAATAAACGCGAGTTCATCGATCCTAAAATCGATGATTTGCGGCGAAAACACTACTAGATCTTGCCCTTCTTCCAGTTCGATCTGTTTGTAATAATCGCTGCGCATTTTTTCGCGTAAAACGAAAAAATTACCCAGCTGCTGGGATAAATTCTTGCGGCTTAAACGCAGAATTTTATGAAATACCGCTTTTGCGCCCTGTTTATCCACTACATCATCGATGATAAGAACGATTTCTCTTCTGCCAAAATGGGGGGCAAAAGCTCTTCGTACATCAATTTTTTTTAGCTGCAAAGAAGCTGGTTTTCCCTGCAAAATTTGGTAGATCTTTAGGGCTAAAGCAGCTTCTTTCGATGTAAGAATTCCCCCAAAATAGATAGCGTCAGGTGCGCTTCCTAAGGAGAGCTTTGGCAAATCGTCTTTTAAGAAAAATGGTTGCAAAGGCAGTAGGCGCCCTTGGATATCGATGCCGGTATTTTCCCTTTCTATCCATTGGAAAATAGGCACATGCACTTCATAATCGATGTACAGCGTATCTGGAGGCATGATAGCAACAGATGCCGATTGGATGAGCGGACTTTTTTGCAGTAAAGCGGTTTTTTCCTCTAGACTAATCTGGTATAAATGATCGGGCTGATCACAAGAAAGCTCTAAAAGCTCTGCTAAATACTCCGTAGGAAGCGCGCATTTTCTAGAACCTGTTTGGCAAATGTTTTGGATAAGATACCTGGGATCTTGCGCAATTTTTTGCCTATAAGAGCCCACTAACGTGTAGATGGCAAAAGGGATCCCTGAAAACACAGGAATACTCAATATAAGCCAAAAAATGACCCATTTATAAGATATGATGCTGGTGGTATTGGACATGTAGGCAAGATTCTAGGATTTGATCGATAACATCTGTAGCAGACATACCTGCAGCTGCACATATTTTTGGCATGATAGACGTGGGGGTAAAAGCAGGTATACCGTTGATTTCATTGAAGTACCAAACGCCTTTTTCCGTTAGAAAAAAATCAATACGGCAAAAGTGCCGCATGGAAAAACGGTGAAAAATCTGTTTTGCTAGCTGCTGTACCTGTTGTTTTTGCTCGAGGGTCAGATCTGCTTTTGCAGTACAAGGGGTGGGATCTTTACCATACTTTCCCTCATAGTCATAAGGCATTTCTCCAGAAAATACTTCGGCAGGATCAAAAGCTTTTAAAGCGCTTGCATCGCCCAAAAGCGCCACTTCAATTTCTCTTCCTTGTATCTCTTCTTCCACAAGAAGGGTTTTATCTATAGTAAAACCCGATAAAAGAGCTTGCGTTAGCTCTTCTACTGAATGCGCTTTTTTCACGCCAATACTTGAGCCAGAAGAAGCCGGTTTTATCCACCAGGGAGAAGGCAAACTAGATACCACCTCCTCTAGGCAGCCTTTAGCATCTTCTTTCCATCGTAAGTAAGTTAGCTCTACATGCTTTGCAGTAGCTACGCCCATCTCTTTTACCAGAAGCTTTGCATCTTGCTTATGCATAGACAAGCTCAGCCCCCGTCTAGAAGAAACCGCAACAATAAAGCCGAGAGTCTCAAAAAACCCATGTAAACAGCCGTCTACTACCGTAGGTCCAAGGGTCAAGGGAA
>ERZ1740072.439-NODE-439-length-16899-cov-5.792389_pt1 | contig 16899 bp, 15 predicted proteins | sample MGYA00581733_ERZ1740072 | MGnify/ENA primary metagenome ERZ1740072 (study PRJEB43018, sample SAMN04849741) | marine metagenome | isolation source: floating plastic debris | place: Pacific Ocean | collected 2008-08-30 | study: EMG produced TPA metagenomics assembly...
GACCTACGAAACATCAGGCAGGAAAAGGCCGCCCACAAGGGGCGGCCTTTTCTCATTCGTGCTCAATGGCATTTGCCGCGCTGTGCCTTATGATCAAATCCAAGCAGCGAAAGAGAGATCATGACCCCACCCACCGACGCCAACGCCCGCCGCGCGATCGCACCCGTCATCTGCTACCCGCCTGACACGTTGCCTGCGCCGGACATGGCACTCTACAGCAAGGTGCGCGCCGAAATGGCCAAAGTGGACGAGGTTATCGCCGCACCCCGTGAGGCCGCGTGTTTTGAGGTGCCCGCAGGCCACGTCTTTCGCATTTCCTCTGTCGAGGGGCCACAGGTGGGCGATCTGAATCTCTGGAACGCAAACGATCTGAGTGAGCGGTTCTATTCCGGCAAAACCCGCGCCCTGCACGGCACTCACATCACAACAGGCGAGCGAATGTGGTCGACCTTTCCGGCCCTTCGCCCCATGGCCACAATCATTCACGACACGCTTGGCTGGTACGGGATCGACCAATATGGCGGATCTGTGTATGACGTGATCGGCACCCGCTGCGATCCCTACACGGGCAACTTGTTGCAGGGAGGGCACTACCATCACTGCTGCCATTCAAACCTGACGCGCGCGCTAGCAGACCATACGGGCATGACGTTGACGGACGCAGAACCGCACGTGCACGACGTCATGAACGTCTTCATGTGCACGGGTTTCACCCGCGATACAGGCCAGTATTTTATGAAGGCCAGCCCAGTGCGTCCCGGCGACCACATCGACTTTTTCGCAGAGAGTGATCTGCTGGGCGCGCTCAGTGCCTGCCACGGCGGCGACTGCGGGTCCGAACACACATCAGACGTCGCGCCCTGTCACCCGCTCAAGATCGAAGTCTTCGCTCCACCATCCGGCGCGCTTGAGGGATGGTCCAGCCCTTCGCCAAATGGCTACGATGGCAGCCACGGTCGTTAAGGAACGCCGCTTCGATTTTGTCATGCCGGTGCACGAGGCATATGAAAGCACAAGATCCCTCGTTCATTTGCCAAATAAGCTTCCCCCGGAGGGTCCCGCACATGCGACTCGCACCACCCGGCGCATTAACCCTGCGTTCATGCAAAGCGCTCATCCTCACTGGACCTCAGGCGCAGATGTAAACGAAAGCTAAATGCTGCGTTCGGTCCCTGTGCACGCTCAGTGCACAGGTTGTGCACGTGTGGTGAACGGGCTGTGACACAGAAAACTGCCGTTTAAGTATACGGAATTAAATAGATAAACGGGTTTCAAAAGTTAGGAAAACGCAGCTTCCAGCGCAATTTCCACCATATCACCAAAGCTCTGTTCACGATCCTCACTCGGCAACGCCTCACCGGTCTGCAAATGGTCGCTTACGGTGAGCACAGCCAGGGCGCGGCGGCCATGGCGGGCAGCGAGAGTATAAAGCTCGGCGGCTTCCATCTCGACGCCCAGAATGCCGTGGCGGACCATCTGTTCGTCGAGGTCAGGGCGCTCTGCGTAGAACACATCAGAGGAGTAAATCCCGCCGACATGGGTTTTCGATCCCTTGGTTTTGGCGGCTTTTACGGCAGCGCTCAGCAACCCGTAATCGGCACAGGGGGCATAATTCACCTCACGAAAGATGCCCGAAGAGGGCGAGGTGATGGTGCTGGCCGTCATCGCGATGATCACATCGCGGATGCCCACATGGGGCTGCATACCGCCGCATGACCCGATCCGGATCAGGGTCTGCGCGTTGTACGTGGTAATCAACTCATTGGCATAAATCGACAGGGACGGCATGCCCATGCCAGAGCCCTGAATGGTCACAGGATTGCCCTTCCAAGTGCCGGTAAAGCCCAGCATGCCCCGGACTTCATTGACCAACTCCGCGCCGTCAAGAAACGTCTCTGCCGCCCACCGCGCCCGGTAAGGGTCGCCTGGCATCAAAACTGTGGGCGCGATCTGGTCCGGTTTTGCTCCGATATGCACTGTCATGAGAATTCCTATTCAAAGATGACTCGTCCCAAGACTAACGCAAATGGGGCGGGCGATACGAGGGGGACTTCGCATCGCGTCAACCCTTTCAGATCAGCAAATCGGTCGCGCTTTTTCCGCCGGACACAGCCTCTTTGAACCAATTGGGCTGGCGCCCCTTACCGGTCCACGTTTGTGTCGGGTTTTCGGGGTTCAGGTATTTGGCTTCGGCTTTCGTGCCTTTGCCAGCACCCTTGGCGGCGCGTTTGCTTGTCAGTTCTTCTAAAGAAAAGCCAAACTCTGCCGCGGCTTTCTGAGCGGCTGCGAGGGCGTCTTTCTTCTCTTTCTTGCGCAAATCAACAATGGCCTTGTCGATGTCATTGCGCAGAGTTTCCAGCTCACTACGGCTCATTTTGTCCAGTTTTACGACCATTTTCAGTCTCCAAATTCTTCTTGTATCGCTGCGTATTTGCGATTTTTATTGGAAATTCAATGGTCTTGCGTATTTGATTTGTGTCAGCGGCGGTGAATTGCTCGTTTGCCGTGATTTCTTCGACTATCAGTGGAAAATCCGTTGCGTCATCTTTTAAACGGGCAAGACACTTTCATACTTTTTGGAGAAATCAGGCTATTCGGCAGCGACGGATTGCGGGTCTGCAAGCGTTACGATGTCAGCCATGATCGTGTTCAGTTCAAAGTCTTTGGGCGTGTAGACGCGCGCCACACCCAAGTTGCGCAATCGCGCAGCATCGTCGTCCGGAATGATGCCGCCCACGATCACTGGCACATGGCCAAGCCCTTCGGCGCGCATGCGTTGCATCAAATCCTCGACCAGCGGGATGTGGCTGCCTGACAGGATCGACAACCCGACCACATGCGCATTGTCCGCACGGGCCGCCGTCACGATTTCCTCCGGTGTCAATCGGATCCCTTCGTAAGAGATATCCATACCGCAATCCCGCGCGCGCACGGCAATCTGTTCGGCACCGTTTGAATGTCCGTCAAGGCCCGGTTTTCCAACGAGGAATTTCAGGCGTCGGCCCAAACGGTCGCTCACCAGATCAACATCTGCACGTAGTTCATCGAGGCCTTCTGTCATGTTTGACTGCGATGCAGGCACACCTGTAGGGCCACGGTATTCCCCATGCACGGCGCGCATCTGTGCAGCCCATTCGCCGGTTGTGACACCAACACGCGCGCAGGCGATGGACGCAGGCATGACGTTCTCACCATTCGCCGCCGCACGGCGCAGTGCAGCCAATGACTCGGTCACAGCTGCGCTGTCACGGTCTTGTCGCCACGCCTCAAGGCGATCAATCTGTTCCTGCTCAACAGCGGGGTCTACGACCATTATGCCGCCATCCCCTGTCATCAGAGGCGATGGTTCGCCCGCCTGATACTTGTTGACGCCAACGACAACTGTTTCGCCCCGCTCAATCCGGCCCAGCCGTTCCGCATTGGAGCCAACCAATTGCGCCTTCATGTAATCAATAGCCGCAATCGCGCCGCCCATTGCATCCAGCTGCGCCAATTCCTGACGCGCGCCTTCTTTCAAAGCTTCGACTTTTGCATCAACTGCCGGATTGCCATCAAACAGATCGTCAAATTCCAGAAGGTCGGTTTCAAAGGCCATGATCTGCTGCATCCGCATCGACCATTGCTGATCCCACGGGCGGGGCAAGCCAAGCGCTTCGTTCCATGCGGGCAATTGCACAGCCCGTGCGCGCGCCTTTTTCGAAAGGGTCACGGCGAGCATTTCAATGAGAATGCGGTAGACGTTGTTTTCGGGTTGCTGTTCGGTCAGTCCCAGCGAATTGACCTGAACCCCATAGCGGAAACGACGGTATTTCGGGTCGCTCACGCCGTAACGCGTCTCGCAAATCTCATCCCACAAATCCACAAAGGCGCGCATTTTGCACATCTCGGTGACAAACCGAATACCTGCATTCACAAAGAAGGAAATGCGGCCCACAACTGCTGGAAAGTTTTCGGGCGCAATGCGCGGCTTTAGGGTGTCCAGAACGGCCGTTGCGGTGGCAAGGGCAAAGGCAAGCTCCTGCTCTGGCGTCGCGCCAGCCTCTTGCAAATGGTAGGAACACACGTTCATCGGATTCCATTTTGGCACGTTGGTATAGCAGTACTCAGCCACATCCGCGATCATCTTGAGGCTGGGCGCGGGTGGGCAGATGTAGGTGCCGCGACTGAGGTATTCCTTGATCAGATCGTTCTGTACGGTGCCCTCCAGTGCAGAGACGTCCGCACCCTGTTCTTCGGCAACAGCGATGTAGAGAGCTAGCAACCAGGGAGCCGTTGCGTTGATCGTCATCGACGTGTTCATTTTTTCTAAAGGAATGTCTGCAAACAATGTCCGCATGTCGCCAAGGTGAGACACGGGCACGCCAACCTTGCCCACCTCACCCTGCGCCAGCACGTGATCGCTGTCATAGCCCGTCTGCGTGGGAAGATCGAAAGCCACAGAAAGGCCTGTCTGACCCTTGGCGAGGTTAGCGCGGTAAAGCGCATTTGATGCGGCAGCCGTTGAGTGGCCTGCATAGGTCCGAATAAGCCAGGGGCGATCTTTTGCGTTCATGACGGGCTCCGTGAATCGGGTCGGCAACAAAATTACGTTTTGCGTGGTTTACAGGTAATAATCTGACCTTGTCAATTCGCTGCGTCGCGGCATTTGCGGCGTCGCGGCAAAAGGGCGACAACCAGCATGGCCCAGCCTAAAATACCGAGGCTGTGGGCGGATAATGTTGCAGGACCGCGAAATGTGAGCAGGGCAAACAGGGCCTCCGGGCGCGGTGGGTCGCCAATCACAGACTGGGCGGGCAATCCATCAATGATTAGTCGATAATAGGCATAATAGCCCTGCGGCGAAGCCCACACAAAACTGATGAACAGCACGGCCCAAATCGGCGGGCGCAGCAACATCGGGCGCAACACCGTCATAACACGGGTTATCGCGAGTGCTGCCAGTGCAAACACAACCGAGAGCCCGGCAAGGCCGACGCGCTGCAAAAGGGTCAGGGTAAAAAACGAGTCACCATCATACATGTTGCCAACAAGACCCGACGCACGGCAACGACACCAGCCTGAACTTTGTCGTTTACCCCGGACGGCGCGTTTGCGAGTGTCTCATGCAATGAATACGGTAATTGAACTCCCGCTTTGGCTCTTTGTGCTGATGGTGCTGTTTGCTGCGGTGACGTTCGCCTCGCATTTTCTGTTTCCCTCTGTGCGCTGGTTCTTTCGGCGCCGTTTTGAGCGGGCCGTTGCGCGACTGAACACCCGGCTCACGCGCCCCATAGAACCGTTCAAGCTTGCGCAGCGGCACGACATGATCCAGCGGCTGATTTATGACCCAGAGGTGACGCAGGAAATTGTGAATTACGCCGAGGCAAACGGCGTGCCCGAGGCGGTCGCATTCGAAAAAGCGCGGGTCTATGCGCGCGAGATCGTCCCCGGTTTCTCGGCTTTTGCCTATTTCAGCTTTGCTATGCGGCTGGCGAGGTTGCTGGGCAACGCCGTTTACCGGATCAGGACGGTAGACAGCAATGACCGTACCTTTGCGGATATCCCGTCAGATGTAACCGTCGTGTTCATCATGAACCACCGGTCGAACATGGACTATGTGCTGGTCACCTATCTTGCTTCGCGCAATACCACGATGTCCTATGCCGTTGGGGAATGGGCACGCGTTTGGCCGCTATCGCTGATGATCAAGCTGTGGGGGGCCTACTTCATTCGGCGTCGTTCGCAAGGGTGGCGCTAGCGCAAGGGTCTGGCGCGCTATGTACAGATGGCTACACGTGGCGGCGTCACGCAGGCGATATTTCCCGAAGGCGGGTTATCCGTAACCGGGGCGTTGCAACCGCCCAAGGTGGGGCTTTTGTCCTATGTGCTGGAAGCCTATGCAGCTGATCCGGCGCGTGACATTGCCTTTGTGCCGGTTGCGATCAATTATGACCGGGTTCTCGAAGACAACGTGCTGATTGCCGCGGGCAAGCGGGGGGACCGTCGGTTCGGGGCCCGGATCAGCGTCGTTGTGTGGGCCTTTTTTCGCAAGTTCTGGCAACGTGTGCGGGGCAAGGACACCCGCTTTGGCAGTGCTGCCGTAGCCTTTGGCAGTCCCGTATCGCTAATAGAAAGCGGACTGACGGATGCTGAGACCCTCTCAACAGCTTTGATGGAAAGGATCAGCGAGGTGATGCCAGTCCTTGCTGTGCCGCTGATGTCCCATGTGTTTCTGCGCACTCCGCGGATCGAGGTCAGTGATCTGGTCGAGAAAGTACGCGAGTTGATGGCGCACGCGCCTGTCCAAAACCGGGCGATCCACGAGGACGAGCTTGACGCGGAAGTGCAGCGCGGGCTGACCGGCTTGCGTCGACGGGGTATTCTAAGGCTGGATCAAGGACATTGGGTGGTCGAAAACAAACACGAGGATGTGCTGATCTTTTACGCACGTTCCATTGCGCATCTGCTGCCCAAGGACACCGCAATCGCGAAAAAACTTGCTGCGCACGCAAAGTCATAAAGTTTCAAAAAAGGCATTACGCTTGTTGCATTATTGCGTAAAGGGTCATATTCAGCCGTCAGACGCCGCGATTCTGCATTGCGGCATGTATTTTGACCGGAGGCTGACATGGCACTGGACCTTGTAACTGAATCGGGCAGCGCGCCCTACACCGCACCTGAAAAAGATCTGTATGAAATGGGAGAGATCCCACCGATGGGATACGTTCCCAAGCAGATGTACGCATGGGCGATCCGCCGCGAGCGTCACGGGAATCCGGACACAGCAATGCTGCAAGAGGTCGTGGATGTTCCCGCGCTCGACAGCAACGACGTGCTGGTTTTGGTCATGGCTGCAGGGGTGAACTACAACGGCGTCTGGGCCGCTTTGGGTCAGCCGATCAGCCCCTTTGACGGTCATGGCCAGCCCTATCACATTGCTGGATCGGATGCGGCGGGCATCGTCTGGGCCGTGGGCGATCGCGTGAAACGTTGGAAAGTTGGTGACGAAGTCGTTGTGCATTGCAATCAGGACGACGGAGATGATGAGCATTGCAACGGTGGTGATCCGATGTACTCGCCAACCCAGCGCATCTGGGGCTACGAGACGCCGGATGGATCATTTGGGCAGTTCGCTCGCGTGCAAAGCCAACAGCTGATGCCACGCCCCAAGCATCTGACATGGGAAGAGAGCGCGTGTTATACGCTGACTCTCGCCACAGCCTACCGGATGCTGTTTGGGCATGAGCCCCACGATCTCAAACCGGGACAAAACGTTCTGGTCTGGGGTGCGTCTGGCGGCCTTGGGTCCTATGCCATCCAGTTGATCAATACCGCGGGGGCGAACGCCATTGGGGTGATCAGCGATGAATCAAAGCGTGACTTCGTCATGGACCTTGGCGCCAAAGGCGTGCTGAACCGCAAGGACTTCAACTGTTGGGGCCAGCTGCCAACGGTAAACACGCTCGAATACACCGAATGGTTCAAAGAGGCCCGCAAGTTCGGCAAGGCGATCTGGGACATCACCGGGAAAGGCAGAAACGTCGATATGGTGTTTGAACATCCCGGAGAATCTACGTTCCCTTTTTCAACCTTTGTGTGCAAACAGGGCGGCATGGTCGTGATCTGTGCAGGCACCACAGGGTTCAATTGCACGTTTGATGTCCGCTACATGTGGATGCACCAAAAGCGACTGCAGGGCAGCCACTTTGCCCACCTTCAACAGGCCAGTGCTGCCAACAACCTGATGGTGGAGCGCCGTCTTGATCCATGCATGTCTGAAGTGTTCACATGGGAAGACCTGCCGCTGGCGCACATGAAAATGCTGCGCAATGAGCATAAGCCGGGAAATATGAGCGTTCTGGTGCAAGCCCCGAAAACGGGACTGCGCACTCTGGACGACGTACTTGAGGCCCGTCGTTAAAACGAATACACGTTTAGATGGAATTTAGGCGCCCGCGAATCACCCCTAGGTTTCGCGGGCGTTTTTTGTTTTGTGAAGCGGTCTTTCAGTTCAATGGTTTAGAATCGCGCCCCTCGCTATTTCTGGGGAGTGGAAATAGGTGAATTTTCTACAGCATTTAACACATGTTATAGTTGTGTTAATCTTTCGTTAACCACTTGGAAGTGAGTCTGTAGATGAGAAGTGACTGGATACTGGACGTTCTGACGGACCTCAAAACTTTTGCCCGATCCAACAACATGCCGATATTGGCCGAACAGTTGGATGACTCCGCAATTGTTGCAATGGCCGAGATCGCAGCGATGAAGGATGTTAAAAATGCTCAGAGCCAAGACGGCGACACAGCCGTTGGAACTCATCTTGGAGGAGCTGGAACAAGCTGAAGGTCTTGAAGGCCTTCAGACTGCCACCGAAGCGCTATGTGACCACTACGGAATTGATCATGTCATCTATCATTGGGTCGACTCGGCCGGGGAACAATATGGATGCGGCACCTATTCGGACACGTGGCGCTATCGTTATCTCGAACTCAACTATCTGCGCGTTGACCCGGTTATCATTGGGTGTTTTCAGCGGTTTCATCCTGTTGATTGGAAACGCCTTGATTGGTCCAGCAAGGCAGCCCGCGCATTCCAGAGCGACGCAATGCAGCATGGCGTTGGCAATCAAGGGTTTTCAGTACCCATCCGCGGCCCAAACGGGCAGTTTGCGCTCTTTACCGTCAATCACTCATGCGACGATGATGCGTGGGCAAAATGGACAGAAACACACCGGCGCGATCTGATCCTGATCGCCCATGTCTTCAACGAAAAAGCACTGGAGTTCGAGCCGGGACGAACCCCGGAACAGTCCCAAGCGCTCAGCCCGCGTGAAATTGATGCAATGACATTGTTGGCGATGGGCTACAGCCGCGCACAGGTTGCCGACACTCTGACGATCTCGGAACACACATTGCGTGTCTACATCGAAAGCGCCCGTTTCAAACTGGGCGCCATGAACACCACTCACGCTGTCGCCCGAGCGATGAGTCGCGGGTTGATTGTGGTCTGACCCCCCCCCCGTAGCGCGGGGGACAACCTTGTCGCGCGCCCATATGAACAAACGTTAACGCACGCTTGCGTAATACTTCGGTCATGCCTTCCCCGGTCTGACAAGGAGTACCCAAATGCTGCGTTACGTCTATGCCTCTGATTTGAATGATCATCCCAAACTCGCGCGCACCATGTTTCGCGACCGTGCGGACCAGTTCAAGACGCGACTGGGATGGGATGTGAGCGTGGACGCAGACGGGTACGAGCGGGATGACTATGATGATCTGAACCCTCTTTATGTGATTTGGGAAGAACCCGATGGAAGCCATGGCGGTTCGATGCGGTTCCTGCCCACCACGGGTCGCACAATGGTGAACGAACACTTTGGCGATCTGATCTCCGGTCCAATCCAGAGCCCGCTGATTTGGGAGTGCACGCGGTTCTGTCTGACCCGCGGTGCAGGAGGACATGTGGCGGCGGCCCTGATGCTGGGCGGCGGGGAAATCATGCAGAACTTTGGTGTGGAGCATTTTGTTGGCGTTTTTGACGCCCGCATGGTGCGCATCTATCGCATGATCGGGTCGTCGCCGGAGGTGCTGGGCAGTGCGGGTGCGGGCCGCGATCAGATCAGCGTTGGTCTGTGGCATTTTGATCCCGGCGCAGCAGACAAAGTGGCCGAACGGGCAGGGGTCCCGCTTGAGCGGTCCCGCCAGTGGTTTGACCGCGCCTTTGGCACGCAGACCTCCATCAAGTTTGCGCGCAGCGCCTGATCGGACTGGCTCATGGTGCGACCCCTCTGTAGGGTCGCGCCATGAACGTTTCTCTCGCCCTTTCGGATGATCAGGCCGGCGCCTTTGACGCGGTGACGGCCATGCTGCGCAGCGCCGGCATTGATCTTGACGACGCGCTGTTGATGCCGCCCAAATCGAACGCCACCTCAGTGATGGCGATCACGGGCAAAGCGGGATCGGGCAAGACCCTGTTGCTGGCCGAGCTTTACAAAGCACTGGAGGCCGCGGGCGTCGAAATCGTCTCAGGCGACTACGAATCCCGTAAGAAACGCGACAAGCGCACCCTCGCTATCCTCGCCCCGACCAACAAGGCTGCCAGCGTGCTGCGCTTTCGCGGCGTGCCCGCCACTACCATTCACCGCATCCTTTACACACCGGTCTACGACCCCGAATACGAGCGCATCGCCGAATGGCTGGCAGGCAATGGCGAACGGCCCGAGGTCGAAGGGCTGACTGAACTCGCCATGGACCGCGCATTTGGGTTCTACCAGACCAACAAATCCATACCCGGCGCACTGGCGGCGGCTGGATTGCGCGGGTCAGATTTCATCACCGGCTGGAAACGACGAGAAGAGCCACTCGACATCGGCTTTGTCGATGAATCCTCAATGCTGGATGACAAGCAATTCGAAGACCTTAAGGAAATCTTCCCCAACCTCTTGCTGTTTGGCGACCCGGCACAGCTTGCCCCGGTCAACCAATCGGGCACGATGGTGTTCGAAAAACTACCCGCGCCGCGCGTGCTGCACCTCAACCGCATCCACCGTCAGGCCGAAGGGAACCCGATCCTTGATCTCGCCCACGCGCTCGCCGACCCGCAGGTTGATTTCTATGCCTTCGAAAAGATGGTGGAAGAGGCCGCCGCCAAAGATGATCGCGTTGTGTGGGGTGAGCGGGTCGAGGTGGATTTGATGGCGCGCAGCCCGGTGCTGGTCTGGCGCAACGCCACACGCATCCGGCTGATCAATGCGTTCCGCACGGTGCACGGGGCACCTGAGGATGCGTTGCTGGAAGGCGAGCCACTGATTTGCGATGGGCTGGAACTGCCCTTGAAACACCGCAAGAAACGGCTTGATCTTGAGGCGCGTGGCCTGATCAAAGGCGCGCAGGTCATTTATCTGGGCGAGGGGCGCAAACCCGGCTTTTCCCGCCTGCACGTGATGGGTGCCGAAGACCCGCAGGTCTCTGCTGCCTCGATCGTAAAGATTGAAAAGCCAGACGAGGAAGAACCGTTCATACCCTTTGCAGCGCGCATGGGGGCTACGTTTCTCCATGGGGCAGCGGTGACGATCCACAAGGCGCAAGGCAGCCAGTGGGACACGGTTCAAGTCTTCGCTCCAGACTTGTATGGAGCCGCCCGGATGGGGCGGTCAGAGGCTGGACAACCGTTGTGGAAACGGCTGGCTTACGTGGCGATCACCCGGGCTCAAGAACGTTTGATTTGGGTCGTGCGCAACAGGCTGGCCAAGCCAACTGGTCCACTTACGATCGATGATCTGCGCAGCACGCCTGCGGCGCCGCTTACGCTGGACGCGCCCGAAGCCGAGCTGTGACTTCACATACTCTTGGCCAAAAAACACTTGGGTGTTCGAACAGTCGGTCCGGCGCAGCTTAGTTCTAGTTCCGCAGTAAGGAAAATGCCGCCGACGCCCCCCATCCGGCGAAAATCGCGATCGCCAGAGACATCAGCCCGTAGATGACAGGCTGTTCGCGGCTGAGACTAAACAACCAGCGTTCCAGCCCGACTTTTCGCACATCAATGCTGGTCTCGTAACTCGACACCACTTGCCCGTCCCGGGTTAGGAAGATGCGGGTGGCATAGGCCCCTTCGGTCAAAGCAGCGGGTAGTTCGATGCGGGCGCGAAACAGCGTCTGTTCGTCGACGGCGACCTGGTTTTCCTGCAACTGATATAAACGGGCATCTGATCGAATACGGATCAAGGCCTCGGTAAAGGATGGCGCGTCAGTAATGGACATCGGCGCGCCTACGGATCGGATAGCGCGCGGAACGGAGATTTGATAGCGCAAGTCTTCGGTGTCCCGCAGCACATCGCGTAGCAACCCGCTCGTGGCGACAGCATAGAAACTGGGCGCCTGATCAACTTCAACGGCATCTGTGTTTACCCAGATGCCCAAGCGTTTTTCCTTTCGTCGCACCATCACCGGAACGGACGGGCCGGCCACGGTGATGATCACTTCCAGCTCGGGCCCGTCTGGAACAGGGACTTCGCGTTTCACAGCACCGAAGACGAGGATCTCGGACCCATCAAAACTGGTTGTGATCGCAATTTCATCTTGGCTGAGGCCCAGCACAACGCTTTCACCCCAAGCGGGCAAGGCCACAAACAGAAACAGGACAAACCAGCGCATCAGTGTCCCCCAACCGCACCGACAGAGTACAACTCAGATGGCATGACCAGAAGATCAAAGGCCAGTTTGCCGCACACAGCCAGAACCATGATGGCGAGCAGGATGCGCAGTTGTTCGGCCTTCATCTTGACCCCGATGCGCGTGCCGATCTGCGCTCCGATCACGCCGCCGACCAAAAGCAGAACGGCAAGAACCACATCGACGGTAAAGTTCGTTGTCGCGTGCAGCATCGTGGTAAATGCAGTCACAAAGATGATCTGGAACAGAGATGTGCCAACCACAACTTTGGTGGGCATGCCCAGCAGATAGATCATGGCAGGCACCATGATGAACCCGCCGCCGACGCCCATGATGGCGGCCAGCACACCAACGCAAAGGCCAACCAGAACAGGCGGAATGACCGAGATATAAAGGCCCGAAACGCGGAACCGCATTTTAAAGGGAAGCTTGTGGATCCAGTTGTGCTTCTTTCTGGTGGGGACTTTTCCCTTCTTGGTGTTGCGGATCGCATTGAGGGATTCGATGAACATCAGTCCGCCGATCACACCCAGAAATACAACATAGCAAAGCTTGACCAGCAGATCGACCTGACCCAGCGCCTTGAGGTAGTTGAAGACCACGACGCCAAGGGCCGCCCCGATCAGGCCCCCCACCAGCAGGACGCAGCCCATCCTGAGGTCCACCGTCTTTCGCTTGAGATGCGCCAGCACGCCGGAGAAGGACGAGGCCACAATCTGGTTGGCTTCGGTCGCAACCGCCACGGCGGGTGGAATGCCGATGAAGAACAACAGCGGCGTCATCAAAAATCCGCCGCCGACGCCAAACATGCCTGAAAGAATGCCTACCAGACCGCCCAAACCCAGCAACAGGTAGGCATTGACCGATACCTCGGCGATAGGCAGGTAGATTTGCATACCTCTCTTAGGCCCACTCTCGGAGGTAAATCAAGGCATCATGCCGCTGTGCAGCAAACTGGTCGGGCAAGAACAGGGAATCTGGACCTAAATAGAGGAATCACAACCCTCGGCCACGGCTCACTAGCGCTCCTTCACGTAAGGCTCTCCACCCGCGCGCGGTGGAATCGCCTTGCCCACAAACCCGGCCAAAATGACGACCGTCAGGATGTAGGGGAGTGCGTCAAGGAGTTGGACCTGCACTTTGAAGCCAAGCGCGCCTTCAATGATGTCGGGGCGCAGCGCGATGGCTTGCAGATATCCAAACAGCAACGTGGCCCACAGCGCGTGCCATGGTCGCCACTTGGCAAAGATCAGGGCGGCCAGTGCGATGAACCCCCGCCCGGCAGTCATGTCCTTTACAAACCCGGCCTGCAGGCCCGTGGCCAGATAGGCCCCCGCAAGGCCACAGAGGATCCCGCAGATGCCCACGGCTGCAAAGCGCAAGCCAACCACCGACACACCGGCAGTATCGACGGCAGCCGGGTTTTCGCCCACGGCCCGCAGGCGTAGGCCGAAACGGGTGCGGAACAGAATGTACCACGTGCCGGGCACACAGAGCAGCGCCACATAGACGAGGATGGAATGGCCCGAGATCAGTTCGGCATAGATCGGCCCAAAAACGGGAACCGTACTGAGCGCGTCCGCAAAGGGTAGGGTAATCGGCTCAAACCGTCCTCCGCCGATCAGGGAAGGGGTACGTCCGCCTTGTTGAAACCAGCTTTGCGCGATGAGGACGGTCAGGCCCGCCGCCAGAAAGTTAATGGCAACGCCTGAGATCAGTTGGTTGCCGCGAAAGGTAATCGAGGCAAGGCCATGCACCGCAGAAAGCACCAGTGACGCACCGATACCCGCCAGTAGGCCAATCCAAACAGAGCCTGTGATCGCGGCCAAGGCTGCGGAAAAGAAGGCAGCGGCCAGCATCTTGCCTTCAAGGCCGATGTCAAAGATGCAACCGCGTTCGGAAAACAGCCCCGCCAGGCAGGCAAGCAGCAACGGCGTGGCCAGTCGCACTGTGGTATCCAGAACGGACAGATCGAAAAGGGCAAAGAAGTTCATGTGGTCTACTCCGCCGGCGTCGTTTTAGATTTTGAGGTGCGGCGCAGTGCCAGAAAGACCCGTTCAAGCGGCATCCGCACCATATTGTCGAGCGCACCAGTGAACAGGATGACGAGGGCCTGAATGACCACGATCAACTCGCGCGGGATCGATGTCCAAAGGGCCAGTTCAGCACCACCTTGATAGAGGAACCCGAACAGGATCGCGGCAAGAAACACGCCGACCGGATGGCTGCGCCCCATCAGCGCGACAGCGATGCCGATGAACCCGGCCCCTTCAACCGCGTTCAAGACCAGCCTCTCGGCCTCACCCATGACGTTGTTGATCGCCATCATCCCCGCCAGCGCGCCCGAGATCAGCATGGCGATCATCGTAATGCGCACCGCCCCAATGCCCGCGTAGCGCGCTGCGCGCTGGGATTTTCCGTAGGATCGGATTTCGAGACCCAGCGGCGTGCGCCAGATCAGCAGCCAGACCAGCACACAGGCAATCATCGCTATGACCAGAGAGACATTCGCAGGGGCCGCCTTGGAAAAGGCAATGCCAAAAGGGGCGAGTAGATCGTGTAGCGACGGCAGATGTACGGTTTCGGGGAACCGTGCGGTGGCTGGGTCCATGCTGCCCGCCGGGCGCAGGATATTGACCAGCATGTAGTTGAGCACGGCAGCAGCAATAAAGTTGAACATGATCGTTGTGATCACGATATGGCTGCCGCGTTTGGCTTGCAGATAGGCCGGGATTGCCGCCCAAAGCGCGCCGAACAGGGCTGAGCCTATGATCGCGGCCAGCACCGCGATGGTCCAGTGTGGCCACGGGATGAACAGGCAGACAAGCGCGACGCCAAGTCCGCCCAGCATCGCCTGCCCCTCACCGCCGATGTTGCACAGGCCTGCGTGAAAGGCCACGGCCACGGCCAGCCCGGTGAACATAAAGTTTGTCGCGTAATACAGCGTGTAGCCCCAGCCATATGTCGACCCCAGCGCGCCAGACACCATGAGTTTGACGGCCGCAACCGGGTCCTCACCGATGGCGAGGATCACAAGGGCCGACAGGATCGCCGCCAAAAGCAAAGAGATCAGCGGGACTAGGATCACCTCGGCCCATTTGGGCATCACGTCCATGTCAGTTTTCCTCGACTACAAAGCCGGAAAAGGCCGGGCGGCCTCCGGCGACAGAACTTAGTATGCGTGCGTAAGGGGGGCGCCAGTCGGTCACGGTCAGGCTTTCAGTGCTGCCGGCGTGATAGGTCCACAACCCCGCAACAAAGCAGCGGTGGGCATCCTGCGGCTGTCCTTCTGTGCTGTCGTGCAGCACGACGATGACGTCAGTATCGTCAAATCGGTGGCGCGAAATATCACACGGGGTCCCAACAGAGGCGAGCTGCGCAATCGATTGGGCCAGTGCCTCCGGTGTGGCCGAAAGGAGCTTGTCTGTCGTGGCGTTGTTCTCAACCAGACCAGTGCCTGAATGGAATTCCAGCCGCGATGCCTTGCGCGCTCCGGAGGTCGATGGCGCCAGCATGGCAAACGTCGTCGCAAGATTAACGATGCTGGCCCGTGTTGCGTCGTCCTCGGCGTTTACGGCGATGTCAAAGCGGTCAATCTCTGTCTGCGCTGCAAGGGCCGTCGCGCCAAAGGCAAGCGCAATGGCATATGTGCACAAGGCCCGCATCACGCGGCGTCCCCGCTGACGCCAGCCATCAGAAGGCCCAGTTCTTTTTCGTCCGTCTGACCGGGCATGCGTTCGCCCATGATGCGTCCGTCAAACATGACGGCCACGCGGTCGGCGAGGCTGAGGATCTCTTCCAACTCGACCGAGACCAGAAGGATGGCCTTGCCCTGATCGCGCAAGGCCACGATTTGCTGATGGATGAATTCGATCGCCCCGATGTCGACCCCGCGTGTGGGCTGGCCAATCAACAGCAGGTCGGGATTGCGCTCAATCTCGCGGGCCAGAACGATCTTTTGCTGGTTGCCGCCGGAAAAGTTCTTTGCCGCCAGATGCGGGTGCGGTGGGCGGACGTCAAAACGATCCATCTTGGCCTGGGTCTCGGCCTTGATCGCGTTGTTGTTGCTGAGCATGCCGGACTGATAGGCGGGATCACGGTGGTAGCCAAAGGCGGTGTTTTCCCAAGCCGCGAAATCCATGATCAGACCTTCGCGCTGGCGGTCTTCGGGCACGTGGGCGATGCCCCGCGCGCGCCGGGATCGTCCGTCAGACTGTGCGCCGGTCAGATCGATGGACTGGCCGTTCAATGTGATGGTGCCGGTGCCATCTGCATAGCCGCCAAGCACTTCAAGAAGTTCGGATTGACCGTTCCCGGCCACCCCCGCAATGCCAAGAATTTCACCCGCCCGCACTTGCAGATCAATGCCGCGCAGACGTTCCACCTTTTGGTCGTCCACAACGCGCAAGTCTTTGATATCCAGAACAACATCGCCCGGCGTTGCCGGGACCTTGTCAACGCGCAGCAGCACTTTGCGCCCCACCATCAACTCTGCCAGTTGCTCGGGCGAGGTTTCGGCCGTCTTCACCGTCGCCGTCATCTCGCCACGCCGCATCACGCTGACCGTGTCGGTGATATCCATGATCTCGCGCAGCTTGTGAGTGATCAGGATGATCGTTTTACCTTCATCCTTGAGGCGGCCAAGGATGCGGAACAACTGGTCGGCTTCCGAGGGGGTCAGCACGCCGGTTGGCGCGTCGAGGATCAGGATGTTGGCCTGCCGGTAGAGCGCCTTTAGGATCTCAACGCG
>ERZ1740072.440-NODE-440-length-16894-cov-3.747847_pt1 | contig 16894 bp, 16 predicted proteins | sample MGYA00581733_ERZ1740072 | MGnify/ENA primary metagenome ERZ1740072 (study PRJEB43018, sample SAMN04849741) | marine metagenome | isolation source: floating plastic debris | place: Pacific Ocean | collected 2008-08-30 | study: EMG produced TPA metagenomics assembly...
CGCTCAAGATCTAGGAAGGCTAATAAGGATTGTAAAGGACTACCCGGCGCCGCCGAAGTGACATGGATGCCGAAACGGTACCCTACACCCCGCTTTCGGCGGCATCGACGCCTGTCGTCGCCGAGGTCGCGCAAGAAGCTTACATCGAAGCTGAAGCTGAGATTGCCGAAACCACTGATGCGGATGAACGACCTGCCGTTTCACCCACTGTGTCATAGCGAAATATCATGTGAGCGTATGTTTGCCGCACCCCCTTGTCTTGAAAGGGTTTCTCTGTTTCGTTTTGCATTGAGTGGAGTTTTAAAAGGAGCGGTCAGGTGGTCAGCCCGGAAGAGGTCTTGGCGTTTTGGCTGGACGAATGCGAACCCAAGGACTGGTATCGATCAGACCCGGACTTTGACGCACAGATCAAAACGCGGTTTTTGCAGACTTGGCAGGCTGCGGCAGATGGTAGTCTTGGTCTTTGGCTTACATATCCGTCGGGCACTTTGGCGTACATCATTCTTACTGATCAGTTTCCGCGGAATATGTTCCGCGATAACGGTGATGCCTTTGCAACTGATGATGTTGCACGTGCTGCCGCCAAGATGGCGATTGACAGACATTGGGATATGAAAATCGACGAACCGGCGCGGCAGTTCTTTTATCTGCCTTTGATGCATGCCGAGAATCTGTGCGATCAGGATCGTGCAGTCCGCCTGATCCATACACGGACGCCATAATCCGGTCAACATTATCGCGACCATGCCTGCGCCCACCGCGCAGTGATCCGTGATTATGGCCGCTTTCCATATCGCAATGCTGCCTTGGGCCGCAAAACGACACCTGCCGAGCAGGCTTTTTTGGACGCAGGTGGCTATGGTGCAGCAATTCGAGCGCAACAGGCCAGCCCCGAATAACAAGTATTCGCCCTGCTTTGCGCCATTGTGATAGCGGTTATGACGCTAGGTCACTAGAGGTCGCTTCAAATATAGTTTAACGTTCAACTAAATTTGGACTTGGAGGGGCACCATATGGCTGCGCAGAACTTTGATGTTATCGTAATCGGGGCAGGACCAGGTGGTTATGTGGCCGCAATACGAGCCGCCCAACTCGGGATGAACGTGGCCATCGTTGAACGTGAGCATATGGGGGGGATCTGTCTGAATTGGGGCTGCATCCCGACCAAGGCCATGTTGCGGTCATCCGAAGTGTTCCACCTGATGCATCGCGCCAAGGAATTCGGGCTCAAAGCCACAGGTGTTGATTATGATCTGGATGCCGTTGTCAAACGCAGTCGTGCTGTGGCGGGGCAGTTGTCGGGTGGCATTGGCCATCTGATGAAAAAGAACAAGGTCAAGGTCTTCATGGGTGAGGCCACGATCCCCGCCAAAGGCAAAGTCATCGTCAAAGGCGAAAAAGGGACCGATGAGTTGACGGCAAAAAACATCGTGCTTGCCACCGGCGCGCGCGCCCGTGAACTGCCGGGGCTTGAAGCGGATGGTGAGTTGGTCTGGACTTACAAGCATGCATTGCAGCCTAAAAAAATGCCAAAGAAATTGTTGGTGATCGGTTCTGGCGCGATAGGGATTGAATTTGCCAGTTTTTACAACACACTGGGTGCTAACACGACCGTGGTCGAGGTGATGGACCGCGTCTTGCCTGTTGAAGATGCTGAAATATCGGCCTTTGCAAAAAAGCAATTCGTCAAGCAAGGCATGAAAATCATGGAGAAATCTATGGTCAAGCAGCTTGATCGTGGCAAAGGGAAGGTAACGGCCCATATCGAAATGGGCGGCAAAATCGAAAAGATGGACTTTGATACGGTCATCAGTGCGGTCGGCATTGTTGGCAATGTCGAGGGGCTGGGGCTCGAAGCCCTCGGTGTGAAAATTGATCGGACGCATGTTGTCACCGATGAATTTTGCCGTACGGGCGTTGAGGGGCTTTATGCCATTGGTGATATCGCCGGTGCGCCCTGGCTTGCTCATAAAGCCAGCCATGAAGGCGTCATGGTTGCTGACCTGATCGGTGGTAAGCACGCCCATCCGGTGAAGCCTGAAACAATTGCAGGCTGCACATATTGCCATCCGCAGGTGGCGTCGGTCGGCCATACAGAGGCGAAGGCGAAAGAGCTTGGCTATGAGATAAAGGTTGGCCGTTTTCCGTTTATCGGCAACGGCAAAGCGATTGCGCTTGGCGAGCCTGAAGGCATGATCAAGACGATTTTTGACTCCAAAACAGGTGAGTTGCTGGGCGCCCATATGGTTGGCGCTGAAGTGACCGAGTTGATCCAGGGTTATGTGGTCGGTCGCCAGTTGGAAACAACGGAAGAAGATCTGATGAACACCGTCTTCCCGCATCCGACCTTGTCAGAGATGATGCATGAAAGCGTGCTGGATGCCTATGACCGTGTGATCCACATGTAGCTTTCCGCTGACCACGTTTTGCCCACGCCCGCCCCATTTGGAGGCGGGCGTTTTGTATTGCAGATATTTTTGCATATGTTCGCTTTATGTTCTATATCGAGGCTGGCGGATTGTAATCACGCTGCTATCTGAAAGATCAGGTGCCTTGGGGGTCGGAATGGCTGAGCTGAAAAATATCGAAGTACGTGGTGCGCGCGAGCATAACCTTAAAGATATCGACGTTGATATTCCACGCGACCAGCTGGTTGTGATCACGGGTCTGTCGGGGTCGGGCAAGTCGTCACTCGCTTTCGATACGATTTATGCGGAAGGACAGCGGCGCTATGTCGAATCTCTGAGCGCGTATGCCCGCCAGTTCCTCGACATGATGGAAAAGCCGGATGTGGATCACATCAGCGGCCTGAGCCCTGCCATTTCGATTGAACAAAAGACAACGTCGAAAAACCCCCGTTCGACCGTTGGCACCATTACCGAGATTTACGATTATCTGCGTCTGCTTTTTGCCCGCGCTGGGACCCCATATTCGCCTGCCACCGGCCTGCCGATTGAGGCGCAGCAGGTTCAGGACATGGTTGACCGTGTCATGGCAATGGAGGAGGGCACCCGCGGCTATCTGCTCGCCCCGATCATCCGGGACCGTAAGGGCGAATATCGCAAAGAGTTTCTGGAACTGCGCAAGCAGGGCTTTCAACGGGTCAAGGTTGATGGTGATTTCTACGAACTGGATGAGCCGCCGACGCTGGATAAGAAGTTCCGACATGACATTGATGTGGTTGTTGACCGGATTGTGGTACGTGAAGGGTTAGAGGCACGACTAGCCGATAGTTTTCGCACCGCACTTGACCTTGCTGATGGAATTGCGGTGCTGGAAACGGTGCCGACGTCCTCATCGGGTGATGAGGCGCAGACCGACGAGGCGCAGCGGATCACGTTCTCGGAAAATTTCGCCTGTCCGGAATCTGGTTTCACGATCCCCGAGATCGAACCGCGCCTGTTCTCGTTCAACGCCCCGTTTGGCGCGTGCCCATCCTGTGACGGTTTGGGGGTTGAGCTGTTCTTTGACGAACAGCTTGTTGTGCCGGATGTCACACTGAAAATTGCAGATGGTGCATTGGCCCCGTGGCGCAAAGGGAAATCACCGTATTTCCTGCAAACTATCGAGGCAATCGCCAAGCATTACGGGTTCAACAAGAATGCCCGTTGGAAGGACCTTGATCCCAAGATTCAGCAGGTTTTCCTCTATGGGTCTGGCAAAGAAGAGATCAAATTCCGCTACGATGAAGGAGGTCGCGTTTATCAGGTTGAACGTGCGTTTGAGGGTGTGATCCCGAATATGGAACGCCGTTATCGTGAGACCGACAGTAATTGGATTCGCGAGGAGTTCGAGAATTACCAAAACAATCGCAATTGCGGGACTTGCGGTGGGTATCGTCTGCGGGAAGAAGCATTGGCAGTGAAGATTGGGTCGCCTGGCGATCTGCTGCATGTTGGGCAGGTTGTGCAGATGTCGATCAAAGAGGCGTTTGATTGGTGCCAAGAGGTTCCCAAGCATCTGAGCAAACAAAAGAACGAGATCGCTCATGCGATCCTGAATGAAATTCTCGAACGGCTTGGTTTTTTGAACAATGTTGGTCTTGAATATCTGACGCTCTCGCGGAATTCGGGCACCTTGTCCGGTGGCGAAAGCCAGCGGATCAGACTGGCAAGCCAGATTGGTTCGGGCCTTCAAGGCGTGCTTTATGTGCTGGATGAACCATCCATTGGGCTGCATCAGCGCGACAATGACCGGTTGCTAACGACCCTTAAAAACCTGCGCGATCAAGGCAATACAGTGATCGTCGTTGAACATGATGAGGAAGCGATCCGCGAGGCGGATTATGTGTTCGATATTGGTCCGGGCGCGGGGGTGCATGGCGGCGAAGTGGTCGCCAAAGGGACACCACAAGAGATTATGGCGCATGAAGGCTCTGTCACCGGCGAATACCTTGTTGGCACGCGCGAGATTGCGGTGCCCGCCAAGCGCCGAAAGGGCAAGGGCAAAAAGCTGACTGTGGTGAAGGCGACGGGCAACAACCTGCAAAATATCACGGTGGATTTCCCGCTGGGCAAGTTCCTGTGTGTCACGGGTGTGTCAGGCGGTGGCAAATCGACCCTGACAATCGAAACCCTGTTCAAGAACGCATCGATGAAGCTGAACGGTGCGCGCCAGACGCCCGGCCCCTGTGAGACGATCAAGGGTTTCGAGCATCTGGACAAGGTGATCGATATCGATCAGCGTCCGATTGGACGCACGCCACGGTCCAATCCGGCGACTTATACCGGGGCGTTTACCCCCATTCGCGATTGGTTCGCGGGCATGCCTGAGGCGAAGGCACGCGGCTACAAGCCGGGGCGGTTTAGCTTCAACGTAAAGGGTGGCCGTTGCGAGGCGTGTCAGGGTGATGGGGTCATCAAGATCGAGATGCACTTTCTGCCAGACGTCTACGTGACCTGCGAAACCTGCAAGGGTGCGCGATACAATCGTGAGACCTTGGAGATTAAATTCAAGGGTAAATCCATCGCAGATGTACTGGACATGACCGTCGAAGACGCGCAGGAGTTCTTTAGCGCTGTGCCATCGATCCGCGAAAAGATGGATGCGCTGATGCGCGTCGGTCTGGGCTATATCAAAGTGGGCCAGCAGGCGACGACCTTATCAGGTGGTGAGGCGCAGCGTGTAAAGTTGTCAAAAGAGCTCGCGAAGCGGTCCACTGGCCGCACGCTCTATATATTGGACGAGCCGACAACTGGTCTACATTTCGAAGACGTCCGAAAGCTATTGGAAGTGCTACACGAATTGGTGGATCAGGGTAACTCAGTTATTGTGATCGAACACAATCTGGATGTGGTCAAAACCGCGGATTATATCATTGATATTGGACCTGAAGGGGGTGATGGCGGTGGCCAGATCGTGGCGACGGGGACGCCGGCACAGGTTGCCGAGGTGCCGGAAAGCCATACCGGGCGTTACCTGAAAGACATGCTGAAAGTCCGCAAAGTCGCCGCCGAATAGCGACGTTGCGTCCATTCATTCAACTTCGACATATCTGGTCAGATTGCCGCATTCTATTGCGGCCTCTGCAGTCTATCTCTTCAACAACAACACGGTGAAAGAGATAACCCAAACCATGACGACCAAGGCCAAATCATATTCTGACCGTTCACTTGTCACGCGTATCATGTTTCGCGTGCCGATCTTGGGCCGCATGCTGCGTGAAGTGTTCTATGGCGATGCGGACAATATCTATTATTTCCTGTTTTCGATCTTTGCCTTGTGGTTTTTGGCGATCCTGACTTGGGGATATCCGGCGCTGATCATTCCGATGATGGCGGTCGTCCCGGCCATGTTCGTGGTGTTGATCATGATTACCGTCGGCGAATAGACCTTTAGCTGCGCCCGCGCTTTTCAAAGCGGGGCAGCATGGCCGAGAAATCACGGCCGGCGCCATCTTCGTCCTCAACAAACTGGGCGTAAAGATCACAGGCCGCCTGACCCATCGGTGTATCCGCATCTGCGGCCGCAGCAGCCATTTGGGCCAGTCGCAGGTCTTTCAGCATCAGATCGGCGGCAAAGCCCGGCTGATAAGCATTATCGGCGGGGCTTTGCGGCCCAATGCCGGGGGCCGGGCAGTAGGCATTCATCGACCAGGAATAGCCCGATGATGTGCTGACGACATCAAACATCGCCTGCCGGTCAAGGCCCAGTTTGTCGGCCAGCACGAACGCTTCGCATGTGGCGATCATCGTCACGCCCAGGATCATGTTGTTACAGATTTTCGCGGCTTGCCCATTTCCCGCCGCACCACAATGCACGGCTTTTTGCCCCATGATATCAAACAGTGGTTTGATCCGCGCAAACGCCTCATCAGGCCCACCGGCCATAAAGGTCAACGTGCCAGCTTGCGCTCCGCCGATCCCACCTGAAACAGGGGCGTCGATGGCTTGTAGATTGTGGTGTTCGGCCTGTGCTGCGACAGCGCGCGCGCTATCAACATCGACGGTCGAGCAATCCAGATGGATCGCGTCTGGTTTCATTGCAGGGTGTATTTCGGAAGCCACCGCGCGCAGGATATCACCGTTGGGCAACATCGTAACAACGACATCCGCATCTGTCGCGGCGTCCTTAGCGCTGCCAGCGAGGGCGACACCGTTCGGTTGGGCAACAGTGTCAAAGCCAATGATATCGTGGTGTGCGGCAAGGTTGGCCGCCATCGGTGCGCCCATATTTCCAAGGCCGATAAAGCCGATTTTCATGGTCTCTCCTCCCATTGCAGCGCGGCGTCGCCTAAAGGTGCTGTCATGGCTGCGATTTGGTCTTGCGTGTCCGGTTGCCATTTCGGCTGCTTGTCCCGGTCGATGATTGCGGCGCGGATGCCTTCGATAAAGTCACCTTGTGCGACGCAGCGATAGGTGTACCGGAATTCGTGATCCAGTGCTGTTTCAATCGTGGGGTTGGCGCGTACCGCCTGCAGGATGTCGCGGCAGACAGCCATAGCGAGCGGCGCATTGCGGCCCATCAGCTTGGCCGCCTGCGCCGCTGCGGCGCTATCGGTGCCGTCGGTAAAATACGCATCAATGTCCGCTTGCCAGTTTTTGAGTTGGCTGGCGGGGGCAGGGTGGTTTGGGATGTCTGCCAAGCCTTTCGCAGCCAGTTCATCTTTTAGCGTGCCCCAATTGTCCGCTGGCACGTAATGGTCCGCAAACCCCGCATAAATCGCATCGCCTGCGTCCATCCGTGCGCCGGTCAGCCCCAGATATTCGCCGCAATGCCCTGGCGCCTGCGCCAGAATAAGCGATCCGCCCACATCCGGCACCAACCCGATAGAGCATTCCGGCATCGCGATCTGGCTGCTGTCGCAGACAATACGGTGTGACCCATGGCAGCCTACCCCAACGCCACCACCCATCGTAAAGCCATGCAGGAAGGTGACGACAGGTTTGGGATAGCGGTGGATCTTGGCATTCAGCCGATATTCATCGCGCCAGAACCGCCGCCCATAATCCAAATCGCCGCGCTGCCCGGCGGCATACATGTCGGCAATGTCCCCGCCAGAACAGAAGGCGCGGTCACCCGCTCCATCGATCATGATCAGGTCAATTGCGGGATCATCACGCCAGCGATCCAGTGCCCGTTCGAGTGCCAGACACATCTCCCATGTCAACGCGTTCAGCGCTTTCGGGCGGTTTAGCGTGATATGGCCAGCGCGGCCGTTTTGGCGGATCAGGATGTCGGACATTTGCTTCGCGGTAGAGGTCCCGGATCGAGGTCCGGGACTGCGTTGGTTATTGGATCAGATGGCGGGCAGTGATTAGCCGCATGATTTCGTTGGTGCCTTCGAGAATTTGGTGGACACGCAGGTCGCGCACGATCTTTTCGATCCCGTAGTCGGCCAGGTACCCATAACCGCCATGCAGCTGCAGGCACCCGTCTGCCACGCGGCTGCCTACCTCCGTCACTTGCTTTTTCGCCATGGCGCAGAATTTCGTGGCATCGGGCGCGCCAGTATCCAGTTTCCACGCCGCCTGGCGCAGAAAGGTGCGGGCGGCTTGCAGTTCGATCTCCATATCGGCCAGCCGGAATTGCAGGCCCTGGAACTGATCGATGGATTTGCCGAAGGCTTTACGCTCTTTCATATAATCCAGTGTCTGATCAAGGGCTGCTTGCGCCGCCCCCAGCGAACAGGCAGCGATGTTCAGTCGCCCCCCATCCAGCCCCGCCATCGCGTATTTGAAACCTTGGCCTTCTTCGCCCAACAAGTTGTCGGCCGGAGCCTTGCAATCATCCATCTGCACCTGTCGTGTGGGCTGGGACCGCCAACCCATCATGTCTTCCAGCCCGCCATAGGTCAGCCCCGCTGCGCCGTCTTCAATCAGCATTGCGCTGATCCCTTTGGGGCCATCATCGCTGGTGCGGGCCATCACAATATAAGCATCGGAATAGCCACCGCCCGAGATAAACGCCTTGGTTCCGGTCAAGATGTAGCCGTCATTTGTGCGCAGCGCCTTGGTTTTCAAAGCTGCGGCGTCTGACCCCGACCCTGGTTCAGTCAAGCAATAGCTCAGGATTATTTCCATCTGCAGCGCTTTGGGCAAAATGCGGGACTTTAAGGTCTCTGTTCCATGCGTATCGATCATATAAGCACACATATTGTGGATCGACAGAAAAGCCGCGACAGAGGCGCAGGATTGCGAAAGCGCCTCGAACACCAGTGTGGCATCGAGACGTGACAGGCCCGCGCCGCCCATCTCTTCGCTGACGTAAAGTCCGCCATTCCCAAGCTCTGCTAGCCTTGGCCACAGGTCTTTCGGAATGGTCCCCTCAGTCTCCCATGCGCGGGCGAAGGGTGCGATATGCTCGGCCCCAAAGGCTTGCGCCATATCGAAAATCGCGACCTGTTCCTCGGTCAGGGCAAAATCCATCACTGCCTCCCGCGCGTGAATTGAACACTTGTTTAATTCATGCGCCGGATTGTGCCTTTTGGCAAGGGTTCGCTATTCCATCACCGGGATCGAGAACTCGCCGCCTTCTTTAATGCCTGATGGCCAGCGAGAGGTGATCGTCTTGGTCCGCGTATAGAATTTGAACGCATCTGGCCCGTGTTGGTTCAGATCCCCAAACATCGATTTCTTCCAGCCGCCAAATGTATGATAGGCGAGCGGGACAGGGATCGGGACATTTACACCTACCATGCCGATATTGATCCGGTTGGCAAAATCACGGGCGGTGTCACCGTCGCGGGTAAAGATGGCGGTGCCGTTGCCATATTCATGATCCATCGCCAGACCCAGCGCCTCTTCATAAGACTGTGCGCGGATGGTCGACAGGACAGGCCCGAAAATCTCGGTCTTGTAGATGTCCATGTCTTTGGTGACGTGGTCGAACAGATGTGCACCGACAAAGAACCCGTCTTCGTAGCCCTGCAGGCGGAAATCGCGGCCATCAACAACCAGTTTCGCCCCTTGGTCGATGCCTGTCTGGACCAAACGCTCGATATTCGATTTCGCCGCGGCCGTTACAACTGGTCCGTAATCGACATCATTGCCGGACGTATAAGGGCCAACCTTTAGTGCCTCTACCCTTGGCACCAGCTTTTCGATCAGACGATCTGCCGTGTCATCCCCCACTGGCACGGCGACTGAAATCGCCATGCAACGTTCACCGGCAGCCCCGTACCCGGCACCGACTAGCGCATCTGCGGCTTGATCCATATCGGCGTCGGGCATGATGATCATGTGGTTCTTGGCACCACCAAAACACTGCACGCGTTTGCCTTGGGCACAGCCCGTGCCATAAATGTACTCTGCAATCGGGGTCGAGCCCACGAAACCCACCGACTGGATCGTGTCGTGATGCAGAATGGCGTCAACGGCCACTTTATCGCCATTGACGACCTGAAGAATACCCTTGGGCAGACCTGCCTCTTCCATCAATTCGGCGAGCATCAACGGCACAGAGGGATCGCGTTCGGATGGTTTCAAAATGAACGCGTTGCCACAGACAATGGCAGGCGCAAACATCCACATCGGGATCATCGCAGGGAAATTGAATGGGGTGATCCCGGCAGTCACACCAAGGGGTTGTTTCATCGAGTACATGTCGATGCCCGGACCTGCGCTGTCGGTGTATTCGCCTTTCAGCATTTGCGGGGCAGCGATACAGTATTCCACAACCTCCAGCCCGCGGATCACGTCGCCTTTGGCATCTGGCAGGGTCTTTCCATGCTCGCGCGACAGCGCCTCGGCCAGTTTATCCATGTCGCGGTGCAACAACTGTACAAATGCCATCATCACACGTGCACGGCGTTGCGGGTTGACAGCGGCCCAGGCGGGCTGTGCTTCGGCGGCAATGGCGACGGCTTTGGCCATCTCGTCATCGTTGGCGAGGGGGACCTTGGCCTGCACCTCGCCTGTTGCGGGGTTGTAGACGTCGGCGAACCGGCCAGACGTGCCTTTAACATGCTGTCCGCCGATGTAATGCGTCAACTCTTGCATCATGATCCTCCCTTGATTTGCGCCGACTATAGACGCGGATTTGGGGGCGTAAAGAGAGCATCGCCAATGCCGCGTGCAAACGCGATGCTTGACAGCCAGCCCTTTGATTTGAGACGCTGAAAGCCCGGAGCAACCTGAAGGAGCCCGCTCATGATCGTCTCGCAGATGCTTAAGTCGAAAGAAGACCTTGGTGTGATTTCGGTTAAACCGACCGACAGCGTGACAGAAGCGGTGAAATTGTTATCGGATAAGCGGATTGGTACAGTTGTTGTCTCTACTGACGGAGAAGTGCCTGACGGTATCCTGTCTGAACGGGACATCGTTCGCGAGATGGGACGACGTGGTACGACGTGTTTGAACGAACCCGTCAGCGAGATGATGACTTCTAAAATCACCACTTGCACACCGTCTGATACTGCGCTGCATGTTCTTGAGGTGATGACCAACGGTCGTTTCCGACATCTCCCTGTCATGGATGACGGGAAGATGATCGGCCTGATTTCGATTGGGGACGCGGTTAAGGGGCGCCTGGCAGAGCTTGCGATGGAAAAGGATGCCCTAGAAGGCATGATTATGGGCCACTAGGCGGCTTGCAATCGGTGCCGCAATATTGTTGCGTGCGCGTAAGGACGAGTTAAGACGAGGGCTGCCATGCGCGTAGGACTTTACCCCGGAACCTTTGACCCGGTCACGTTGGGGCACTTGGACATTGTACGCCGGGCGTGTTCGCTTGTTGATCGTCTGGTGATCGGCGTTGCAATTAACCGCGATAAGGGGCCATTGTTTTCGCTCGAAGACCGTGTTGCGATGGTCGAAGCGGAATGCGCACCCCTTGCGGATGCGACAGGGTGCGAGATTGTGGCGCATCCATTCGAGAATCTTCTGATTGATTGCGCGCGCGACGTGGGGGCAGGGGTCATCATTCGTGGTTTGCGCGCTGTGGCGGATTTTGAATACGAATTTCAAATGGTCGGTATGAACCGCCAACTGGATGACACGGTTGAAACCGTTTTCCTGATGGCCGAGGCCGAGCATCAGGCGATAGCATCCAAGCTCGTCAAAGAGATCGCGCGATTGGGCGGAGATGTATCGAAATTCGTGACACCTGCAGTCAACACGGCGTTGCGTGCGCGCTTTGATAGTTGAACTGGCTTTGGATGCTGGCCGGGACCTATCTGATCTATGCCACGTTTATGGTTTTCGCACATCCGCGGTTTATCTACCCCTTTGGCGCCGATCGGTTCGATGATCCGGCCTTCCGGCAAGAGACCGTATCTAGCAGGGATGTCTCTGTCGCTGTCTACGATGGTGATACAGATGAGGCCGTTTTGTTTTTTATGGGGAACGGGGGAGCGCTTGCCTATTTCACCTATACGCTGAATGCGCATGTTGCGGCGGATCGCACATTGGTGGCTGCCCAATACCCTGGCGGTGGCGGTATCCCGGGAAAACCGTCAGAGATTGGGCTGAAAGCTGATGCACTGGCTGTCTATGACTGGCTCGCGAGTTGGCATGACGGGCCCATTGTCGTGCATGGCTATTCGATGGGCACAGGGCTTGCGCAATATGTAGCGGCCGAACGGGACGTGGAGGCGATCATTCTGGATGCGCCTTTTGTAAAGATGTGTGAACTGATGACGCGCGCATCGTGGCTACCCGCTTGTTGGCTGCCGGGCGTTCAAAGGTGGGACTCGGCCGCGCTTGTGGCGGAGCTTTCGGCGCCGGTTTTGATCCAGCATGGTCAATCTGATCAAATGATCCCAATCCGCGCGGCCGAGCGGCTGAAAGACCTGCTTGAAAGGGCCGATTTGTCAGTCACATTTCACGCAGTCGATGGCGGTACCCACAATAATCTGGCGGGTATGCCCGGATATCGTGACCGGATTGATACGTTTTTGGTTGAAGCCCTGAAATAACAAAGCCGCCCCCAAAAGGTGCGGCCAATTTTTAGGATTGTAAGTGGCTTAGCCGTAAATCACCTTGGCAGCCGTCTTGGCGGCATCTTCGCGGAAAAGCCCCAGATCAATCGCGGTTTCTACCGGCATGCTGCGCAATTCGTGCTTTAGGCGGCTATAGGCCACACGCTTTCCAATTGCAGTGCGAACAGTGTTCAGTACGGTCATGTGCGTGCTCCTTTCAAAAGTCATCGCTTTTCTTGTTGTCTCGATGAATCATTTAGTCATGCTGCACCGCAGAACAATTGCCCGTTAGCGCTACCGGCTATGCGGCTGCTGCATGGCGCATCTCAATAACGCACAATAAAAAGGCCGGCCCCATGGGGCCGGCCTCTCGAGATGAGGTAAGAAAGCTATCTAGATGAGCTTACCCCTTGAAATCAGAACTGACCATGGGCAGGTCGGTGTAGGCTAGCACTTCGGCCATGTCCCCGTTGGCCGCAGCGACGATCGCGTCGTTGATCTCTTCAACTGTGGTATTGCGTGCGGCTTCAAAAGTGAGATCGACCACGGAAACATTGGGTGTCGGTACACGGATTGCGACGCCATCGAGTTTGCCGTTCAGTTCGGGCAGTACCAGACCCACGGCTTTGGCGGCACCTGTCGATGTTGGGATCATCGACAGCGCTGCAGCCCGCGCACGATAGAGGTCTTTGTGCATCGTATCCAGCGTGGGCTGAGCACCAGTATAGCTGTGAATGGTTGTCATAAAGCCCTTGGTAATGCCGACGGCATCATTCAGCGCCTTGGCAACAGGCGACAGGCATTTCGTTGTGCAGGATGCGTTGGAAACAACAATATCATCGGATGTGAGGACGTTGTCGTTTACGCCGTATACGATTGTTTTATCTGCATCTTTTCCTGGTGCAGAGATCAGAACACGCGATGATCCGTTATCAAGATGTGCCTGGCAAGCTTCTTTGGAGGTGAAGATGCCCGTACACTCCATGACGATGTCGACATCGCTCCAAGGCAGTTCAGCGGGGTTGCGAATGGCCGTTACGCGGATCGGACCACGCCCGACATCCATTGTTGTTTCGGTTACGGTAACCGGACCGGGAAACCGGCCATGAACACTGTCAAAGCGCAGAAGATGTGCGTTTGTTTCAACCGGTCCAAGATCGTTGATCGCGACAACCTCAATATCAGTGCGGCCGCTTTCGATGATGGCACGCAGTACATTGCGGCCGATCCGGCCAAATCCGTTAATTGCAACTTTGACGGCCATAGCCTGTCCTCCTAAGCAATAATGTTGGCGCTAACATTGCGATTTATGACGAAAGGTCAACGCCAAATGGCGAGATACTCGATCAGATCCAACAATTTGCGCAAGAGAAAAGTCGTCATATCCCAGTTGTATCTGGCATGGTCGACTGCAAAAAAACTCAAGATCAGGATGCCCAAAAAGATGGCGGTCTTATTCGTCATGGCAGGGGTCTAGCGTGCCTGCGGCGAATTGGCAAAATGCATGTATTAGGACGGTAAATGTCGGGTAAAGAACCAGGACAGATCCTGCACAAAAACTGTCAGGTTAGTGCAACCGCCCCATTGTCGCAGCAACGTCTGCCATGCGTGCCGAAAAACCCCATTCATTATCATACCAAGCCAGCACACGTACTGTCTTGCCATCCACGACCTTGGTCTGATCCGGCGCGAAGATGCAGCTCTGCGTCGTATGATTGAAATCGATGCTTACCTTTGCCTCGTCATCATAGGCCATGACCATGCCCATATAGCCGCCTGCAGCCTCGGCAACAGCTGCGTTGACGTCTGAGACGCTTACAGATTTCGCCGCTTCAAATGTCAGATCAACAGCGCTGACATTTGGGGTGGGGACGCGGATTGCCGTCCCGTCCAGTTTGCCACTGAGTTCTGGCAGAACCTCGCCCAGTGCTTTCGCTGCACCCGTTGACGTTGGGATCATTGCCATCGCCGCTGCACGGGCGCGATACAAGTCCTTGTGCCGACGGTCGAGCGTCGGCTGATCGCCTGTGTAGCTGTGGATGGTCGTCATAACGCCGCGTTCGATGCCGATCGCATCGTTGAGCACCTTGGCCAGCGGGGCGAGGCAGTTGGTCGTACAAGACCCGTTTGAAACCATACGTTCTGTCGTGATCAGGTCGCGGTGATTGACGCCATAAACGACCGTGCGGTCGACATTCTTGGCGGGGGCAGAGATCAGTACCTTTTTTGCACCCCGGTCAAGGTGAATGTTCGACTTCTGCCCGTCATTGAACTTACCCGTGCATTCCAGAACGACGTCGACGCCATCCCAGTCAAGCTCTGCCGGTTCATAGGTGGACATGACTTTGATCGGGCCGCGCCCCAGATCCAATGTGTCGTCTCTGACTGTGACCGGGTTGCCGAAACGGCCATGCACACTGTCATATTTCAGCAGATGCGCGTTCGTTTCAATCGGGCCAGTTGCGTTGATCCTGATGACCTGAACATCATTGCGGGCGGCTTCAGTGATATGCGCCAATGTGCAGCGCCCAATGCGGCCAAATCCGTTGATCCCGATTGTCACTGTCATACCTGCATCCTCTGGCGTTCTTTGCTGGGATCCGTATACTGGCGTGTGCCAATTGGCGAAAGTGAAAAACTGTTTTTTGTCAGTATGTTAGCGTTAACTTTTCTTGTTAGCGGTAACGCAATCTGCCGTACTAACTGATGTTATCGCAAACAGCCTTTGGGATATCGAATCGATGAAAGCGTCAGTAAGCTTCTGCGAAAAGTAGAGGGCCAAGCTGCATGCATCCGCTTCTGACGAAAGATCATATTAAGACCTATCAAAATGACGGTGTTGTGCTGGTCAAAGGTCTGTTCGCCGATTGGGTGGATCAACTGCGCGACGGCGTGGCGCAGAATATGGCGGACCCTGGACCCTATGCGGCCGAAAACCTGCGCGAGGGCGAGGCGGGGCGGTTTTTTGATGATTACTGCAATTGGGATCGGATCGCCGCTTTTGAAGCTGTTGCGCGTCAGTCAGCTGCTGCAGAAGTGGCCGCGGACCTGATGGATTCCGAGACCTGTCAATTGTTCCATGATCATGTCCTGGTCAAGGAACCAGGTACGTCGCAGCCTACGCCGTGGCATCAGGACAGTCCCTATTACTTTGTTGACGGGGAGCAGACCGTAAGCTTTTGGTCACCGCTTGATCCGGTTCGCGAGGCGTCACTGCGTTGCGTCGTTGGCTCACACAAGTGGCCCCGTGCGGTTCTGCCGACACGGTGGTTGGCAGAGACAAAGTTTTATCCCGACGAAGCAGAGTTCATGCCCGTGCCGGACCCGGATGCGGAAGGCATGGAGGTTGTTGAATATGAGATGGAACCTGGCGATGCCGTCGCATTTCATTTCCGCATCCTGCATGGTGCGCGCGGGAACGAAGCAGCAGACCGGCGTCGTGCGTTTTCGCTACGTTTGTTGGGGGATGATGCGCGTTATGTGGATCGGCAGGGCAAGACATCGCCGCCGTTTCCGGGGCACGGCATGAGGCAAGGTGATCGGCTGCGCGAAGACTGGTTTCCAGAACTTTTCCGGCGCTGATCACTCGAACCGTTCGCGCAGTTCCTGCAGCGTGCAGCTTTGTGGGATAAAGCCAGCATTTTCGGGGTCGTTTTCAGGATCTGATGTCACACAAAGTGTGCCGCAAAGTTGCCGGGCGACCTGTTCAGAGTAATCGACCAACCAGATGCGGCCACCGGGGGTACTGATATAGCCATCGATGCCAGCATCAAAATCGCCTTCCATATCGTCTACGGAAGGGACTTCGTTATCGTAATCCTCGGAATAGCTGCCGTGGGTATGGTAGGACGCTATAACAGAGTCATCGGGTTCGGGCAGGTCGCAGAAGCTTTCAGTGCCGGGGCGGGCGGCAGTGGCGGCAAGCCTGCCGTCTTCTGTTTCAAAGATGTAGCCGCAATATTCGCGTTCTTCGGCGATGGAGATCGGTTGTAGGTCGTTCAGCACAGATGTGGCGAACTGGTTGATGTCATCGGTTTGGGAGATAATGGGCGGCCGTTCTTCGGTGCAGCTGACCAGAGCGATGCCACCGATGAGGGCCACCACGGCCCCGATTTTGAGATAGGTCATCGTGGTGGCCTTCATTCGCTTATTTGATCAGGGATTTGACCTTGTCAGCCGTGCCTCTTGCCGTGATCCCGAACTCTTCGAACAAACGTTCTGCCGGGGCGGAGGCCCCGAAGCCATGCATGCCGATGAAGCCGGATTTTTCGCGCTTGCCGCGTTCGCCGAATAGCCAGCGGTCCCAGCCAAATCGGATGCCCGCCTCGATTGCCACACGTACCGGGCCTGCGGGCAGGACGCGGCGGCGGTAGGCGTCGTCCTGTTCTTCGAACAATTCCCAGCAAGGCATGGAAACGACGCGGGTGCCGATCCCTTCGGCCTGCAGCAGATCGCGGGCGGCGAGGGCGACGGAAACTTCAGAGCCTGTAGCGAGCAGTATGGCCTGCCGCTTGCCCTCGGCGTCTGCCAGGACGT
>ERZ1740072.441-NODE-441-length-16891-cov-7.739606_pt1 | contig 16891 bp, 8 predicted proteins | sample MGYA00581733_ERZ1740072 | MGnify/ENA primary metagenome ERZ1740072 (study PRJEB43018, sample SAMN04849741) | marine metagenome | isolation source: floating plastic debris | place: Pacific Ocean | collected 2008-08-30 | study: EMG produced TPA metagenomics assembly...
AGCTTTAAATAAAAACAGATATATCCCGCAGCCGCCAAGACCAAATCAGCTTTCCACCGCTCTCATCTCATTGAGAAAATATGCTTAGCTAAGACGTCAGTAAATTTGAATTTTTGTGTGTTCCTCAGAATCAAATCAATATTCTTTTGACCGGGACAATTGTATTATTATTGTCTCTTGACATATCCATCAAAATCATTGTTATTTTGTTTAATTTTGTGGGTTATTGTAAAATCGAGTTATAGTGCTACATTATTATGTAGGTATTGATCCTTGTACCTGGTACCAAACTTCATTGTAACCACCATGGCTCAAAGCACCAAATTATAACTCTTGGTGATAGGAAGAATTGCGAGGTTGGGTCATAGAAGTGAGTAAATTTTCTTCAACGTATTCTATTGGTAAACAACAATGATTTGATTACCATGTACTTTTTGTCCACACAAACTAGCGACATGCACATTTTTATCAAAAAATAAGTATGGAGGAAATGATGAAACAGACGCCAATAGTGTAGGCCTACACACCGATCATTTGGTTGAGGATGACAGCTCTAGCTAATATACCTTTCTTCCAAGGTAATTCATCAGCTCTTGCTGTGATGAATAAGTTTGAATTGATCAGCTAGGGTGGAAATAATATCACATCTTAAGTGTTGAGTTATCTGTAACCACCAAAAGGGAAGGCAACTCTCTTATAATTTCAATCTGTGTTCCCTCCGTCACTGCTCTTATGTGTTAGCTACAGGATAAAAGTAGCAATGCAATCAATGTTATAACAAACCTGGGAATTTAAAAAAATCAGCAATAGCAGTGTCTGCATACTTCACCCTGGTGCTGAAAATATCACATTTCTGTCTTATCAATCAAATGTAGGATTGGCAGTTATTATCAAGGTGCAACAACTTTCATTAAGTGGCAATAATCTGACTTTAATTGACCTTTTAAATCTGCAAACTTTATGGCAATTTCTTGATAGACAGCACAACAGACTCAGACTCTTCACATTTGCACCAAGCGGTATCTCTACACTCTGGACGAACCGTGACCAAAACTGAATTTTGGTATTTACAAAGGAAATGACTTACATACCATTCAATTAACCTACTGCTGCTTCAGGAGGTCATATTAGGTGGTGATTGTCTGCCGAATCTGCTCTAAAATGTCTGCCAACGTGCTAAAATATATACCTGGCCAAAGTGACGCGCGGAGAATATCCTAGCATTCATTGTCAGCAGCCAATTTGTACTGAGTGTGTATGGGTGAATGATTTGCACCTTTTCCATAATTCCCCGACGCACAATATAATCGCAAAAAGCCACCTTTGTAAGTTTTTGTACAATTTATCTGGGATATTAGGCTTTGCACTACTATCTTATTTTGTTAGATTCCATTTATTGCTGTTATCTCCACATGAAATCTGGCGTTGTTTGCCCGTGAGGACAAAAACATGGTGCATTCACTAAAAACAATGCAATAAATTACCAAATTTTGGTATAATTGTGAAATCGATTGGTTTCAACAACAATTTTGATAGTTAACTGTATAACATAGTTTTTGAGGTCGGTACTCAGTTTCTTTCTAAGCCCACTCAATAATAACGCAACTTAAGTGTATATTCCATTGGGACAAGGCTGGACGGGAATCGGATTCATGTTTGTTAAACCTCACTCATCAAAACTTTAAAAAAAGTTTTAATCTTGCTGGTACTTAATTTATTATGGACGAGAGACCCCTTGATCATAAACATTTACAGGAATTGGGGATTTTTGGTTTAATTATAACATTCAATACGCAGCTGCTTCAAATTGATTGATTTGGCTGCCTGTTAAATATGTTTGATTGTCTTACCGATATTTCTTACCGACCCTCAATACCTGCATGCTATTCAGTCTGAGTGTCAAACCGCACTGACTTTTTAGGAAGTGTCTAGTAAAAATGGGAAATATTTTACTGTCCTGATTTTTTGTCCAAACCACAATTCAATGTTTATTGTGGATGCTTGTAAAACCAAAATGCCCATCTATAATATTGAAGCTGAACCAAAGCTGTAGTGATTTCTTAAATTATATGATAATATGAATGTCGGTGAAACTAAAAGCTGCTGATTTGAAGAATCAATGAAACAGTTTATAAATCTTTATTCATTTTTTATAGCAATTCATTATAGGATAATAAAAGTCGAGCCAGACTCTTTCACTCAAACCGTATCAGAGGCTACTGAACCAATGACAACGTCAGTTCTCCAAGTTTATTATATTTTTACAGCTTTTGAGCACTGGCGTCTGTCTTAATTGAACCATGTACTTGAAGACTACTAGCGTATTCCTGATATGGTGAATTTTCTTTTTTTTTGTGATCTGGGCATAAACACTTCTTCAAATCCACCCGAGGCTGTACAGTGTACAGCTCTGCTGATGTAAGCCTCCAGGAAATCAGTGCAGGAAAGTTAATTTGATATCCTTATTAATCATTAATCAATACAGTTTTAATGCACAATAATAACATCTGACGTCTGGAAAGCAAATACCAATCCTTGAATTATTTTAGCTTTAGCTTTGCAAAATTGTTAGAAATTCACTTTTTGCTGACATAACAGTATACTTGCCTACCTGCCTACCTACTATAACTAAAGCAGCTTCAATATTTACCTATTTGTGAAAAGAGATTTTGTAATATTTATTTCTAGTAGTGTTCCATAAATATCCCTGTCTTTGGAAGGTTTAGCCTGGGATTAAATGAATTATAAAGCTTATTTTGTAGTGAGCTTGCCTCTGAATAAAACAATTGGCTCACACGTAAAAGTTAATCCATGCGTATCACTCTCTGCAGTAATGAGTTTTTTAAACTCTTTGATGGGGCCATTCCTAACGTATGTATTATAATTTAAGACTTAATCATAATTCTTATGTGCTTAGTAGAGTGAGATTATTACTATTTTACAACATTCTCTATTAATAACAATCTTTTCAGGATAGTCTTGCGGATGGGTGTAGAAATTCCCAAACATTTATATTTTGCATTTTTTGTTGGAGTTTATAAGCCAAACTAAATTGAATTTATGTTGATAAAAGAAAAAATCGTGTTCAAGAATATCGTTTCAGCCTCAGTGATATCAAGTCGTAAACTGTATCCCATAGTTTTACAATTGGATTGGTTTATTAGTGGGGAGATTATTATGTAGTTTTATGCCAAAATGGTATTACGCCAATATTTAGAAATGTCAGGTTTTCTAGATTGGTAACACGTGCAACTGCATGCGTGACCAATGGTTACAAGTGCACCTGCGTGCCTGACCAACCAAGAGATAGCAACTCCAAACGGTTGTGGAGTTGATCTACAATGAACCCGCTTCCAAATTTCACTATTCAGGATTTGGAACTTTATTTCGCTGGGACCTAAGTTTGCACTTGTGTAGTGAGCAAGTTTTGTAAAAGTAAATGGAACTTTTATATATTACATACATACGGAAACTTTGTTTACTTATTCTGGCATGAAAGTTTCACTGGTTGGAAAGTTTACTACACTAGGCTAAACTTGCTACAATTCGATAAAAATTTAATAGGATATGAAACTTTTCTCATCCACGGGATTAGTTAAGGTATGTGGTCTGACTGGGGCTTGGCGGTAGTGGGAAAATTGACCTTGGTTCCGTTTGAATTTGCAGTGTAGTATTGCATAATGTGACAATCTTAAACTGCGACAAGTGTTAGGCTATTTTATGACAGATTTGGCCAATTTAGGCAAGCAAATCTGAAGCATTACATCTGTGTCAGAAAATGAAATACAAAGCTATGAGGCAGGGAGGCATTCAATTTAAATTGTACAATAAAATAAGGTAAATCTTAAGTCATGGTGATGGGCAGGGGGTTCTTTCTAAGTTTATTTGTTGAATCCATATGAGGCAGGGAGGTAATTCATAATTTATTTCCAAAATTCTATGTGAGGTATGAGGGGTATTTATTTCACGGTCCCAGAAAGTCAGAGGAGGGAGCTGACACAGATCTAATACATGTACATAATTTCTGCTTGCCTATTGTAGATTGTTTATGATATAAAGCATTTTAGGAGTTCTGCTCTGAAATCATTGCAATATTTGTGATTTTTATTGCAATATATCGATATTCTTGATTCTATTTGTTGTTCTGGTTTTGAGATATTGCATCTCGGCATTGGAGAGATATTACGCTAGAGCGGTACATGTATATACCTACATATTGCCTAGCCCTGGTTATGAACTGAGAGGTTTGCCAATCCTGAGTCAGATCTATGTCAGTAATATGTAGTCTGGTTGCTATTTATTTTATATATGGATTTAGTTCTTACCATAGGCATATTATATGCCTATGGTTCTTACATTCTTTGGACTTTGGCCGCCTTTAGCGCCAATGACATTATGATAATGATGATATTTCTTTCAAAACTGTCTCAGCCTGCAGGTAACTGTGGACACAGCTCAAACAGGTTTGCATCATAGAAGGGTCTCAGTGCAGTGGTTTTCTGCCATTTGCTAACGAGATTGTCCAAGGTCTTGAGATATTGGGTACAGGGCAGCCCTTTCGGTTGTCTGAAGGTACAATGAATCTCTGACATTTATGCTGTTCCAGTTTTGGCTCTGTAGCAATCACATAATTATTAATGTTAGACTAAAAACAGGTCAATTTTGAGTAGGATATCACTTGTTCTGGCACTGGTATTATACGAGATACTCCAGTAGCACTGCCTTAGCGTGCAGGGTAAAACAACTCCATAAATTTTGTGTTTAGACTTTAATGACTTGACAAACTTGGTAGGTTATTAAATGGATCCAGGCATTGCCGTTTTGTAAGATTGGCCAACACAGGGCAAGGGGTGTAATGGTTTCCCAGCAAGTGCACTGCAGTATATGGCTTCCTCAATGTAACTAGACAAAATTTTGCTTCATATAGACTATCCAAACTTTTCCAGACAGTGTAATCCTATGTTATGGCCATAATGGTACAGCTACGGTGTATGTTGACATAAGGTGGTCGCTGTATTTTATGGTGACAATATATTTAATGACTTCTTCAATTAATATTGCAAAATAGAAGCCAAATCCTATGTTTGGAGTAAATCTGTCTTTTATTACTAGGGGTTGTGGTTAATCTGAATTCAGCCAGGAAAATCGCCATCAATTTTCTCTATCCAAAGTTAATTAAAGGGTTCTAATAGCTGCATTATTTGAAAATAATTTGTCACTCCTCACATAAATTTTTGTATATGTTAATTTTATTGTAACTTTTTACTACTGTCCGCCAATAGCAGGAGTATGAATATTTCCTTCCTTAAGCTACTTGCACCTTTTTACACTATTTCACAATTACAAAGCTAGCCGAATTCATAAAAATTTGTGTCCTATAAAATCATAATTATACTTTCAACCATGTAGGACAGTGTTTAAGTACATGGTTTGCTGTCGATATAAACTGTCCCACTGGTATATTGGAAGAGAGCATTATACAAAAAAGAATATACATGTAATAAATGTACATCGAATGAATGATAATCTGTGCTGATCACATTTTGGAGTGCACGCATTTGAGAAGAATAAAACTGGAGCTTGCAGTTTTCTAATAGAAAGCCTTTATGTGTGGCATTTATAATGTTTGACCTTCAGATGTCAATAGACTGTTATAAATGGTACAAAACGCTTCATATTTAGTGATAAAGCATGTAGTCGCCCAATTTAATTGATCTCCTGCAGTTTCCACACAACATATGAGGTCATCAACTTCTTCATGATATAAAGTTAAAGTTTTTAACATTTCAAGACGGATACTATGATGATGACCCAAGCTGTTCAAGATTTCAGTTTTGCAATAAATATTTTTGCTGTGTCATGAAAAATTTGGTTAGATAGAGGGTGGGAGAATTCTTTTCTTTCTATTAGCCTCTGATAATTATCTCGAATGCAAAGGGAACTAAGACATATAATTATTATTAATTCCTAAATGAGTGAACATAAGCTTGAGTTTAGTTTCATCACTTTTGATATGGAAAAAATATTAGCAAGTATTCACTTTAGCTATTTGGAAATTTCAGAATGAGAACATTCCATAGGGTGGTGAGGTATTTTTGGGATGGAAATTGAGCTTTCACACCTCTGGAAGTAGCTGATATTAATGTCTAGCTAACTTTTTTTCAATTCTAATGCCAAGCAGTTATTTGTTATTATTGGGGAGTTCTCAAATAGCTAAAATAAACTTTAGCTAGCATAAGCTCCATAGCAAAGTGAAATTAGACTATAGCTACCGGGTATGGGGTACCGGTATATAGAAATAAAGTTGACTAGTCGGAGTGGCAAAAGCGCTTACGTTTGCTAGTGGTGCTTATCTTTTACTCTTCTAATGGGCAATCTGTAAAGCAATTGTCTTGAAAGATTGATGACTCAAGAAGTCAAATTAAATATGAGGATTAGAAGGTATTTTTCTATTTTTATTTTATTTGGTAATCCAGGAAAGGATGTTGATTAAAGACAGAAACTTATTTTACTACTGAGTAACTAAACATCTTCGTTGATTCTGTGGTTAAAATTCTTCTGGAAAATGGATTGTGCCTGTCAAATTATTTATTGGGGCGATTGCTATCCTAATCCTAAAGATCCTTATCAGCCGACAAACCTTCAATAACGCATTGTGGGCGTTCCACTATAATTGTGATAATCAGAAGATTGAGCTGAAACTGAGGATTTCCGAAGCTTTAGGCGTTGTCTCGATATTCAGTACGGATGAAATACACATTAATTCTTGCAATAAAATGTCATCGTATTTACAGTGTTGACCATAAAGTGAGCGGTTTTGGGCATTTCTTTGCTGTATCGATATCCGCCTAAATTATAACGTGATGTCAGTATTTGCCTCGGGGTTGAAGTATAGACGGTCAGCATGTTATCTCTTACAGTGAAGTCTTAGTCATTTTTGTCGGTCAAATATATTGATTCTTGCAATTCCTCGATGCCTTGGGAATTTCCCATTGATTAATTGTAAAATCTTACACCAGTCTAGACCATCAGCCCCTGCAGCCCGTCGGAAAATCAGTCGTGCTGAAAAAATGCATTTCCAGAATATCATAACTAATTTACAGTGTAAATTTTGTCTGGGAGTATCCACTAGTGTGTATAACGTACGGCAAACCATTTACCATAGCAGTCTAGACCCTCCAAATTTGATAAACGGTTTTTACTTGATGAAGCAAAAGGTCAACAACCATTCAGACTTATAGACAAAAACTGTCTCCCTGCCCAGAAGCAGCAGATGTGACAGAATATAACAAATATGTCTGGGAGTATCTGATTTTTATACGTTTCTGTTTGCATACATGTCTGAGGTATTCCAAATTCCGTTATGTTAGACATATTTTTTATCAAACATTCGTTTATGATATCTCAGACTTTTTCCTATAGTATAACATTCGTGATTCAAAAAGTCTAGACTTCTCCACAAAATTAATAAAAAATATTTCTCATCCCAATAGTGTAAGGGTCAAAGAGACCATTCTGACAACGGAAATAGATATCCATGTCTGGACGTTCTGATGCCCTGAGCAAGTCTGTACACAGAAATTAGTCTGATATTTTTTTATCTTAGCTATTTGTACCGATGACACACAGACATCCAATGGAACCTCCCTGATGGAATCATACTTTGCACGTTCTATGATAGGCTACAGGCGGTGGAGTGAGCCATGATGTCAGGTAAGTGGAGAACAGCTTGCATACACTGCACAGAATCCTGAGTCTTGGACTCTGATGATTTGTCAACGAATCAACTTGGTCAAGTGTAACCTTAACTACACCCATTTTCCACACCCATAACTACACTCATTTTCTCTCGTTTATTGTAGTTTGGGGGTTGAGGTCTTGAAATGGGATTTTTTGGGGTTTGGGTTTGTAGTTGATGAGGTTTGGTGCCTGTGGTATGGGTCTTCTGAGTTTCTTTGGGATTGGGGCGCTTTATATAAACATAAAAAATAAGTTTGGGAAAAATATTGTTATAAGTAGGCCTACCGCTCTACAACTACAATGCATCACCTAAGTACATCATTGACTCATTTTGGGGTCATTTTGTTGCGTTACCCACTTTAATTTTATTTCCTAGATTCATCTACAGAAAACAAAATGATCTATTTTATGTAAATTCAATGTTGACTGTTTCCATGCTGGTGCTGTTTAATTGTAAATAAATTGATGTTTACTTGACTGCTTAGGAAAGTGATTTGGAGATAGATAGGGGATTGACAAATAAAAAAATGAATAAAGACTCCATGTAGGTGCAAGTTAATCATCATGAAGTGGCCGCAGAAATAAATTAGTTACACATAGAATCATGTTCCTGAGAAACCACAACCACAGGCCCTATGGAGTGCCACCGTGCAGCGTTAAGCCTCTTAGGAATGTGTGCACGGAAGGTGTGTCATTCATTCATCAAGTGGGAGGGGCTTAAATTGAAAGGAGAAAAAACTGCTCAATGTAATAATTACGTTATTGTTTATCAATATGATTGTACCAAAGTCCCATAAATAAGTTTTAGAGGTTTTTCATTGGACGTATTATCTCTCAGAGGGAATTGTAATTAATGGATTAAGAAATCGAGCCAGACGAGGGAAAACCACTAAAACTCAGTGAAAGTGCTAATCCTTTTCATTGAATGTCTGGAATCTGGAGAAGCAGGTTTACTTTTTGCTGCTGCTACTGCTGCTACTGCACAAGTCTACTCTACATAGTATTACTACTGCAATAATAAACCTAGTCTTCTTCTTAACAAAACTGACTTTACAACCAGAAACATGAATTTCACACAGATCTTCCTACATATTGTGACGACAGTTGTTATCGGGATATCAGCTTGTCCTCATGCTCTGGACTGGGAGAAGAAGCCGCCAGAAGAGCGAGCTGGGGAGACTGACATTGTGGTCGTCGGCTACGTCAGCAAGTCTTACAAAGCTCAAGCAGACAAGGATACCACCTACTCAGTGGACTTTAAGATAATCCGCACCCTCAAGGGCGGGGAGATAATCGCTACTCTACCTCAGGACAACCATACCAAAGATAATATCTACAGGATTACTAACTTTGGCAGCATGCTCCATTGTTTTGCTGACCTGGATGAGGAGCATGTGTTTATGCTGTTTTTACACATCGTCGACGATCATTTATCTGCTAAATACACGGACTTGTTTGGAGCTGCTGAGGTGTGGACAATGCAAATGGAAGACAAAGTTATCCTTACTAACACAGGTAACAAAATATGTTTTCTAAACATTTCTTAAAACATTGTTTTTTCGTTCCATATACAATATATTTTAAAAACATTGGCTTTTAACGGGCAGCTTTCTTATCATTTGTACCGTGACCTCTGAATTGTCTGGTTCCGGGATTGAAGCCTAAAACAAGCAATTAAAACCTACAAGGATGCATGCTATTTCTGTCACTTAATCAGCTATTTAAAAATTTAAAAATGTGATCATGTAGCATTATTGGCTTGGCACACTTTTATTGCCTGATAATAGCTAAACCATTGAGAACACTTCAATTAGTGTAAAACATCAGCAGACAAGACTGGAGGTCATCGCCTCCCAAACAGAAGATGCCCTAAAAATGAGTCCATCGAACAGATCTAGCACCTCATAACTACTGGCCATTTGTTATAGTTACAGTTTTGTGTCAATAACTGCCTTGTTTTAGCCTAATCTTTATTGCTCACTGGTGATTGATGGGAGGGCAAAGACATTATGAAAAAGTTTCAAAACTACCATCACTGCAAAATTCGAAGTGATTTGCATTAACAGGTCCATTTTGGCTACATCGATCATTCATAAATTGAATTAAAAATCAGTTTCACTGCATCATATTAATAAATTGTTCACACCTTTCCAAACTTGAATTTAAAACTAGGCTGTCACAACCCATATGCGCTCTGACACCCTTAAAAATAAAGAAAAGAAATGCACATGACGCTCTGAAATCTTCAATGGCACATTGCCGTGAAAATAAGGTACATTTTGTCCTCTCCATGTAAGCTGGGACGTGTATGGGGTTGCTGATTCATCAAACTGTGAAACCTGGCAAGATCCGTTAAGTGCTGTCTGCGATGCACAGACAAGCTAAATGATCAAAGTTTCAACTCTTGTGTCCATCGGGACATTGTCTGAAAGTCTTAAAAAGTTCACATGCAGGTAGCCACCTGCTATCTTTAAAAAAGTGTAGCCTGAATTTAAATTTGTGTTCTTCAGCGCACATCAATGGAATAGGTAGGAATTGAACTGATTTGACAGTCATTTTGTCATAAGCAGACGATGTGATAACAATTGGAAAACACCTGGGTGCATTTCAGTACTGATGCATTTGAAAGTTTTGTAAAGATACAATACAAAACATACGCAGACAGCAAAAAGTATCATTGTCATACATATAGTTGTAAAAATTATGCATAGACTATAAACAATGAATGTTATTCATGATTCTTTGCTTCTGGGTATGTAAAAGGGGTAGTCATAGAGCTGTGTATGATGCAGTAGTAATTGGAGTTGCTTCTCTCCATTGGTCGTTGTATTAGATAGCTCAACGGGCTCGCACACCTTTTAAAATCATACGGAAAAAACATAGTATCATAACTCAAGAAAGCAAGATATGGTGCTCTTATTTATAGGCCCTAACCGCGGCCCAAGAGTAAGGGTGTTTTGGTAGACTTTGTGACTCCATTAATAAGATTTTGCGATTTTCTAATCCTGGATTTCAAGGCTATAATGCCTGTCAGATCTTACAAACTCCATTGCTGTCCTGTTACACATTGGCATCTGCCCAGAATTACTTTCCATACCTACAAGCTATTAATGAGGTGTTTTTGTGGTTGGTGGTTGGTTGGTGCTATATGCGGTGTGATTATTGACTGTAAGAAAATTTGAACCCAAATTGATGAGACATACATGTTGAGACATTAATGTTATATTACACACAACCAAATGCATGGTGTTTACGTTGCTGATCATGGGAAAACAGTGTTAGATTTTAGCAACAAAGCTCTGCGATTTGAAGATGACATTCAAAGCTATGTAATGGGGGTAATTTGATGAATATGTTTATTGATGATGTGGATTAAGTTTCAATTATGGCTATTATTTTTGAAGTATTATCAATCTTAGATGTCATCACTATGCTTTCAAAACTCAGCTACTGCCTAACGACTCCCAAAGGTATTGGGTAAATCATTTTTATACAGTTTACATTACAAGGTTATGGATTAATAAACACATTGTGGATGTCACATACTCATTTCTTACACCTTTCAGTATATACCAATAATGGGTGATTGGCCTGCCAAAGCATTCTTATCCCAACAAAAGCATTTCTAGGCACGAGTGAAAAACTCTAGTCTTCCCATAAAACGCTAAATTTAAAGGTGCGGGTTTTGTGTAAAAGCTTAAATTAATTATTTCGCTATCCCTTTTCTCGTAAAACCAGTGGGAAAACCATCCCTAACTCTAATGAGATCGGTCAAATTTCCCCATAACCTGTTTGGAATAAATCTATTATCAGCATAATTATTCAGCTATGATTGTTTCTCATCGGCACCTGAGGCACTTATTTACCTGCGTCTCCGTTTACCTGCGCCCGTAGTCCGCTCACTGAGTCACACTGCGGTGCTGTTGATTGTCGCCTTTCACTTTCAATTATAGCATACACAAACACAGGATGTTTTGGGATTAATATACAAAAGAAAATCTCACAACAAAAATTTCTAGTACACTAATCATACTTGTTAATCTGTTTAAGAGCTACTACAGTTATGTCTCGCAAGTGATAAGCTATTGTTCTTTTTAATAAATTGGTTGTATACAAGTGCTACTCAAAGTAATGAGTATTAATGAATTATTTGTCACCAAAATACAATAGTGGGGAGAGTTATAAGCAATTACATGCTTAGCTGTACCCAGGAGTGGCGCCGCTAGGTCGTTCATTTCAATAGTGTCTGTGTTTCGAACGTGTTTAGAGCTTGATAACTCTTTGGCTCTGGAGCTCCCAAAAACTCAAGCTTCATGCTACCTAGCATCCGACATAGATTTGTTCAAATAATTGTTTTTATTTGACAAGTTTGGGTCAAATTTAATCAAGACACCCTGTAGTTTGGCTAACCAAAACTTTACAAAGTCATACAGTAGGATTAATAAACTGATGTTGCATCGCAGCAATTTATCATTATCAAGAACGAATCAATATTGACAGTATCAAACCAAATCATTTTGTAACTGTGTATATATTTTGAATTTGTAAACATAGCAACATAAATAAATTCAGAATTGAAGCAACATTCCCATAATGAATCAAATATAGATCATGGGCATGAAAATATTGACTCCAATTTGACACCTTGAAAATACTAGCATCGTCCTATACTTAAATAGTTATGAAAGTCATGAAAACTGTTTTTGCTATGAAGGCATGACCACTATTTTAAAGCAACATTGCCTCAAATTGCTTGTTAGATGCAATGCACACAAATATGCATAAATTAGGGTTTTTTTACTTATTGCTAGTTACATCATCATACCGCTACCAAGGTTATTTGGAGTTTTAGTAGTGACATGAACTCAGAAACAGAAAATATGATTTGATGACTAACTGTGGATTGACACTGTCTTGTTGTATTTACTTGCCTCAGCCATTTATAAGAAATGGTTGTGCGCCTTCAACTACCTGGCCAGGAGGTATAGGCAGGGAGGGTATAGGTATCCCGCAGTATCCAAAACAGCAAAGAAATAGTAACATTTACATTACAATTCTAAATATTTCAATGAATGAAAACGGAACTATTCCGTGTAGTGCATCGGTTCTAGTTAATCAATAGTCATTACTATGATTATCAATGATCATCCTTGTTGATCCTGTATTGTCTTACCTAGCTTTGATGATCCTACCCACAACAATCTCCTTCAAGTTACATAAAAACACAAAAGATGACATTAATTGTTGTAAGGAAAATTAACTGCTTCATTTAATCTCAAGTAAATCATGTAATTGATCTGAACGGTAGAGAATTATTCACCTCTTAATATAGCTCGCAAGATATGCAGAAAGACAATCGGCGTGGGATGCCACAATAACGGTTTTAAGACTAGAAATCAGTGCATGGGAGATCTTGTTAATCTATTGTCTTGCAGGTTTGTGATCCACTACGTTTATTAAGCCTGGTGGAATAATTAGATTAAAGCCCATTTATCACTGTTATTGTTATTTTTATGTAATTTAGCAACTATAATGAATACTGATTTGGGTTAAACTTGTTTTCCTATCATTGTTTCAACGTCATTTCACATCATTGTTGGACCCACAATGAGCAGGTTGAATAAAAGCTTTGACTCGTATTGAGGTACCTGTTGTGTCTCTCATATCCCAGTTTAAAATTGGACGTTGGCCATTCTGCCTATATGTCTCAACCAAAAAATGTGACTTTTCATATAAACAGGTTGCCCGTAAATAAATGGCTGAAAACAATTTCCTAGAAAATAACAAGCCTTGTTGCTATTTTGCAGGGTTTGGTGTATGGTCGGAATGGTCGGCTTGTACGGAAAGTTGTGGAGACGCCGGAGTTCAGCTGAGAGTGAGGCAATGTACCAAGACTTACCCCGAGTTATGCACGGGACACAACTCCCAAAAGAGGAAATGCAACACCATATCATGCAAAGGTAGGCTTAAAAACTCTAGCAATACACCAGTGTCATGTAAAAACTTAATAATAAGAAAATTGAAATTTTTCAATGTTATGCATACTGTGACTGTTGAAATGTATAGATAAGAATTGTTGTTGTCATGGCATGATATAGAATTACAATCTAGAAGAGATTGTGCTACCATCCAGTCTTTTTTTAAAAAGTACAAAACAAGGTGTTCAACTCCCAAGGAGGTCATTTATTAAATTCCCTGGGGCCACCTAGAACCATGAATAGAAGATTTCAAAACCCCAGATATTATCTAGTGCCACTTCTAATCATTTCATCAGAAACTCTTGTCAGTAGTTGGGTGTGATTGTTTGGAATTGTCAGTATCATATTTCTGCCATACCCTTTGCGCAAGCAAAACTGTTTGGAGTTTCTGTTAAACCAAAAGAGCTAGATCGGCAGTTTTCTCATAAATGTGTATGTTCTGGTGAGGCAACATCAAAGTCTTAAATTTGGATAACATAGTGTGTAGAATATTTTTAAAGTTGTTTATATACTGACCTTAGATTAAAATAATTGTTGATAATATACCCATTAAATCAGTAATTATGGTATTAATTGCGCTTTGCTGACATATCGCACTGAGTGCTGACATATCGAAATGAATGGTATGAAAATCTCGAAGCACAGATGAACATCAAACGAAGTTGTTTCTCCTCTGCAAAAATTGATGTATCTTAATTCATGATATTTCTAGGTATCAGAAATGTGGTTGAGCTGGCAGGCTTTGAATCCATGGAGAAGGGCGTCATCACTCTGAACGTCAGTGGAACTACAATCTATGATCTCACACCTAATTTTTACGGCCAAGTCAGTGCTCCTAAAGTATTCAGCCCATTGTGGCCACAGAAGTTCTCTATAATGGGTAGAATCAGACCGAGAAAGACCCGGTACCCCCGAGAGGGACAGTACCTATTCTCACTGTCCGACTCAGCAGGGAGGTTATACCTCGGACTCAAAGCCTTCCCGTCCCCTACAATAGAAGTGCTGCACAGTACGGGACGCATGTCTACCGTATCTATTCCTCTACCAGATGATAACATCAACGACGGACAGTGGCATCAGTTTGGCTTTGGCATCAGTGGCCCTAACATCACCATGTTTTACAACTGCATGCAGAGAAGCTTTCAGCTGCTTCCTGCTGAACCGTTTATTCCTAATGTGTACAAGTTAACTCTCATCATAGGCTCAAAGATGTTTGTCATGGATAGAGGTTCAGACGAGCGTTTTGAGTTTAGTTATCCTCACACTAAACCAGTGATTTTTCAAACAAAACCGGCCATATTATTGCCTTCAGAATTATGGACATGCATTTTTTGACAATTTAGAAGTCATAGAAAGTAGGCAATTAACACCTTACAGATGTACCTTCTTGTTACTTTTAATAATACATTAACGGCCATTAACATTAGTTTTGATACCTGCATCAGGTATCCTATCAATCAATGTAGTAATTATTTCCCCTTTCAAGATGCTGAATTTTCAATTATAGATAAAATCATATTTCTTTTCCTGCATATAAAATGAAATCTAACAAATTAGCTTATAAGTTATTGCAAGTTATCGCTGTCAGCTGAAATATTTTGTTCAACTGTTCCGTTACCTCAAATTTGGTCAGAGCGACCGCAAACAATACTTACGTTGTAGCCTGAGTTCCGTTAACCTATCTTTTTGTAGGGGGCGTTGAGCCAGCTGGTACTAACATCTAACCCTGCAGACGTTGAACAGCAGTGTAACTATGAGACCTGGGGAGAAACAATCCAGCAGAAACTGGACACTGCCCCAAGACAAGGCTCCAGCAGTCACAGCACTGATTCTGCCAACTATCTGGGTAATTTCAGTCATGATGTAGTTACATGGTAATAGATGTAGAAGTTGGTATGATTGCCTGCTCAATGAATGATTTCAATCTCCAGAGGAAAATAATGTCGAGATCTGATCATCCTTTTTTTAGTGTTTTTATGTCAGCATCACATCGATTGTTTTGGACTATGCTGTGCTTACAGATCACTGGGAGTGGTCGACATGGGGAGAATGTAGTGTTTCCTGCGGATTCGGTGTCAAGGCTAGAAAACCATTCTGCTTAGATGAGAAGATAAATCCCGAGGACTGTATACCATACTACGTTCCAAGAACACATGAGAGACAATGCTACAATGGACGATGTCCAGGTAAGTGGAGATAACCACCAATAAATTGACAAATTTTTTTGTGATTGGTTATACACAATGGAAAATTCCGAATCTTAGGTCAAAGTGTCCCCTTCATTTCTCATCAGTCTGGTAAGTAGGTGCAGACCATTTTTTGGCTTTAGCATTACATAAAATGTACTTAACATCACCAATAAGCATCCACAGAAAAGATAAAAAATACACTTCGAAGCAACGTTTGATCAAAAAGAAATATCTAAACAATGTGAAAATGAGGTGTAAATTTGTCTCATAGTGTTTATGTTTGATCAAAAAGACATTGGCCAATTACCAAGAACAATACAAAAAACCAGACTCGAAGTCATCATTATTGACCATATTCTGGCGAGACAGAGCAGTTCGCATGGGTTGGTAAAGTCAACACGTTGGTTCAGATAAACTACCAATTTCGACTAATGATTAAAATAGTGGGAATGACCAAACCAGGCTAATTATGCTGAAATACTGCGGCAGAGTCAATAGATTCTGGTGCATATTAAGCATAATTATCCATGCTTGGTCAGCCCGAGGAATTAATTTAGATGGCCAAACAGTCGGTTTTGCAAGTTCAGTGGGAAAAATGACCGTTCCATTAATTATGTAACCGAAGTGCAAGTTGATTCAGACAGCGTTATCAATAAGCGAATGCATTTTTCTTTTCGGTCAGCCGTTTGACCTGAACAAGGCTGTGTGACAGCCAACAACCCTACGAGGAATCATATTGTCTGATACATAACAGGGCAAACAAACATTGAATTATTGACCAGGATTCGCCAATTTAATTATCCGGTTTCGTTTTAAACCTTGGCTAGACGTCAAATAAAAATAGATCTGCTAATTGGATAAGCAAGAAGCGATGTAATTTATGCTGATCATCTTTAGACATTTGCGGGTGAGATGTAGCACATTTAACACTGCAACTGTGCCATTAGGTTTATGCAACATTTTTTGGTCCTGTTATTTTTCGTT
>ERZ1740072.442-NODE-442-length-16862-cov-6.218361_pt1 | contig 16862 bp, 16 predicted proteins | sample MGYA00581733_ERZ1740072 | MGnify/ENA primary metagenome ERZ1740072 (study PRJEB43018, sample SAMN04849741) | marine metagenome | isolation source: floating plastic debris | place: Pacific Ocean | collected 2008-08-30 | study: EMG produced TPA metagenomics assembly...
TTTGTGGGCCGGTTCACGGATGTGGACGAAACCGGGCAACTTGTTCTAGAGACACCAAAAGGCCGCGTGAGCATTCCTGCGGGCGACGTCTATTTCTGAAAGGGGCACTTTATGCTCTTGGCCATCGACTGCGGTAACACCAACACTGTGTTTTCCATCTGGGACGGTGAGGCTTTTATCGGCACGTGGCGCACCTCGACCGAATGGCAGCGCACGGCGGATCAGTACTATGTCTGGCTGTCGACGTTGATGAAGTTCCAGAACATAGATGTCGAGATCACGGATGTGATCGTGTCCTCGACCGTGCCGCGCGTGGTGTTCAATTTGCGGGTCTTCGCGGATCGCTATTTCAACACACGCCCCATCGTGGTCGGCAAACCCGACTGCCTGCTGCCCGTGGATGTGCGGGTGGACGAGGGCACACAAGTGGGCCCGGACCGGCTGGTAAACACAGTGGCGGGGTATGACCTGTTCGGCGGTGATCTGATCATGGTGGACTTTGGCACCGCGACCACTTTCGACGTGGTGGACAGCGATGGTGCCTATATCGGCGGCGTCATCTCGCCCGGTGTGAACCTGTCCCTTGAGGCGCTGCACAACGCCGCCGCTGCGCTGCCGCACGTCGACATCACCAAACCGCAAGCCGTCATTGGCACCAACACAGTGGCCTGTATGCAGTCCGGTGTGTTTTGGGGTTACGTCGGCCTTGTGCGTGAGATATGTGCCCGAATTAAAGCGGAACGCGCCCGCGACATGCGCGTCATCTCAACCGGGGGTCTGGCACCGCTGTTCCAGCAATCAGAGACCCTGTTTGACGAATTCATCGACGATTTGACGATGCATGGCTTGACGGTCATCCATCGCTTTAACAAGGAAAATAACTGACAAAATGAGCAGTGAACGATTGATCTACCTGCCCCTCGGGGGGGCGGGCGAAATTGGCATGAATGCCTATGTGTATGGCTATGGCACACCGGATCAGGAACGACTGATTGTCGTCGATCTGGGCGTGGCGTTTCCCGATATGGATGGCTCGCCCGGGGTGGATCTGATCCTGCCGGACATCGCGTGGCTGGCCGAACGGCGCGACCGGATTGACGCGGTGTTCATCACCCACGCGCATGAAGACCACGTGGGCGCGGTATCCCACACCTATGAACAGCTTGGCGCGCCGATCTACGCGCGCCCCTTCACGGCCAATATCGCGCGGCGCAAGATGGACGAGCGCGGACACCCGGATGATGCTGTCAGCGTTGTTGCGGCATGGCCCGATCAAGTGCAGGCAGGCCCCTTCAAGGTGGGCTTTTTGCCCATGTCTCACTCGATCCCCGAAAGTGCGGCCCTGATTATCGATAGCCCTGCTGGCCGCGTGATCCATTCGGGTGACTTCAAACTGGATGAGACGCCGCTCGTGGGTGAACCGTTTGACCCGGCCGCCTGGGCCGAGGTGTCAAAGGACGGGGTCAAGGCGCTGATCTGTGACAGCACCAACGTGTTTTCCCCGAATCCAGGTCGCTCCGAAGCCAGCGTTGGCCCTGAAATTGAAAAGCTGGTGCGGGCCCATGATACGGGCATCGTGGTTGCGACCACCTTTGCGTCGAACGTCGCCCGCGTCAAAACGCTGGCCGAGGCGGGCGAGCGGGCAGGGCGATCCATTGTCCTGCTGGGGCGGGCCATGCGTCGCATGATCGAGGCCTCGATCGAAACCGGTGTCCTCAAGGACTTTCCGCCCGTCGTCAGCCCGGAGGACGCGCGCAACATCCCACGCGAAAACCTCATGCTGCTGGTGACCGGGTCGCAAGGGGAACGGCGTGCTGCGTCCGCGCAGTTGGCCAACGGCAAATATATGGGGCTTGAGTTGAAAGAGGGCGACCTGTTCCTGTTTTCCTCCAAAACCATTCCGGGCAACGAACGCGGCGTGATCCGCATCATGAACCAGCTGAGCGAAAAAGGTGTGGATGTGGTCGATGACTCCTCCGGCCTTTACCACGTCTCGGGCCATGCCAACCGCCCCGATCTGGAACGCTTGCAAGAGATCGTGAACCCGCAGGTTGTGGTGCCGATGCACGGTGAACACCGGCATTTGCGTGAGCATGTGAAACTGACCGAAGGCAAGGGGCGCACGGGCGTTTTGGCCGTAAACGGGATGATGATCGAACTGTCAGGGAATGCGCCGCGCGTTGTCGAGTATATCGAAACCGGGCGGACATATCTGGATGGGTCAGTGCAGATCGGCGCACTGGACGGAGTCGTACGGGACCGCATCCGCATGGCCCTCAACGGGCACGTGACGGTCACGCTGATTTTGGACGAAGAGGATGAACCGCTGGGCGATCCGTGGTGCGAGACCATGGGGATTTCAGACATGGGACGCAGCAAGGCGGCCGTGGTTGATATTCTTGAGGCGGATCTGAGCCAGTTCCTCGGGCGGGCCGATGCCAAGACGTTGCGCGATGACAAAAATCTGGAAGAGGCGATGCGGCGGGTCGTGCGCAAAACGGCGCAAGACGAGATCGGCAAAAAGCCGGAAGTGACTGTGGTGATCAGCCGGATGCACTGAACCGGACTGATGATCAACAAAAAAGGGCGGGCCCAAGGCCCGCCCTTTTTCTTTATCATAGCGCGAGCGCGTTAGCTTGCGCGGCGCTCTTCAAAGCTGAGTTCAATAAAGCTTGGCGTGTGATCCCCGAGCCCCATGACTTTGTTGCCACCGCGATCCTCGCGCCCCGAGGACCGGTTGCGGCCCGAAGGTGATCCGTTGCCGCGCCCGCGGCCGGAATTGCGCTCGCGCTCGGGCTCTGCTGTGGGTTCGGCGGAGGCTTCGACCGGCGATGCCGCTGTCTCGGGTTGTGTTGTCTCTTCGGCCTGCGGTGCTTCTGCTTTTGACTTGCGAGGCGCGCGGGTGCGCTTTGGCTTTTCTGCTTTTGGCGCGTCACTTGCTTCTGCGTCTGCTACCGGGGCAGGGGTGCCAAGCGGGTTGTCGATCCGTGGGATTTCCTTCTGGATCAGACGCTCGATATCTTCGAAGTTCTTTTCGTCGCGCGGCACACAGATCATCATTGCCTTGCCGTCGCGCCCGGCACGGCCCGTGCGGCCAATGCGGTGGACATAGTCTTCGGCGTGGCCCGGGACGTCAAAGTTGAACACGTGACTGACTGACGGAACGTCTAGCCCGCGCGCGGCGACGTCAGAGGCCACGAGGAAGCGCAATTCGCCGTTGCGGAAACCGTCGAGCGTGCGTGTGCGTTGCGATTGGTCAAGATCACCGTGGATGGGTGCCGCGTCATAACCATATTTTTTCAACGACTTGGCGACGATATCAACATCAGTCTTGCGGTTGCAGAAGATGATGGCGTTTGTGCACTTCTCTCCTTCGGCGTCGATCAACATGCGCAGCACTTTGCGCTTTTCGCTCGCCTCACGGTCGCGGCGCGAGCCCTTGAACATGACGACGCCCTGTTCAATCGTTTCAGACGCGGTTGCCTGACGGGCCACTTCAATCCGCTCAGGGTTGGACAGGAAGGTGTTGGTGATCCGCTCAATCTCGGGCGCCATGGTGGCGGAGAAAAACAGTGTCTGACGGGTAAAGGGCGTAAGTCCAAAGATGCGTTCGATGTCGGGAATGAACCCCATATCGAGCATGCGGTCAGCTTCGTCCACGACCATGACCTTCACGTCATTGAGGATCAACTTGCCACGCTCGAAATGGTCCAGAAGCCGGCCCGGTGTCGCGATCAAAACGTCCACGCCCTTGTCGATCAGGGTGTCCTGTTCCTTGAAACTGACGCCACCGATCAGCAGTGCTTTGCTGAGTTTTACGTATTTGGAATAAGTGTCGAAATTCTCGGCCACTTGTGCCGCCAACTCGCGGGTCGGGCACAAAACCAGACTGCGTGGCATCCGCGCACGTGCGCGGCCACGGGCCAGTTGGGTTATGAGGGGCAGTGTGAAGCTGGCTGTTTTGCCAGTGCCTGTCTGGGCGATCCCCAGAACATCGCGACCTTCCAGAGCGGGTGGAATCGCGCCCTCTTGGATCGGCGTCGGGGTTGCGTAACCGGCCTCTTCAACAGCTTTGAGGACCTTGGGGCTAAGGTTGAGATCAGAGAATTTTGTCATGTATGTCCGTAAGTTGCGGACACTGACTTGGCCCGCTGCGTATGATGATGTCGGCCCGCACGGCCCGTGTTGGGGACCTTGCGGCCCCGACATGCTGCGCGTCCATAGCAAAGGCGGTCGCACAGGTCAAATGGCATTGCTTTCAAAAGGTTGCACAGGCTCAGAACGTTGCGTTGGGGAAGTGACGTGCCATGGGTACATCAAGGTCCAAAGGCACGATCCGCAACATGTCATGGGCCGACAGGCGGGCGCGCAAATCGGGGCTGTCACCGATCACTTCATCATAAAAAGCGCGCAGGCCTGCCTCTCCCTCATCCGCCTCGATCTGGCGGAAAAGATCGTGCAGGGACATGCCGCCTTTTTCGGGTTGTGTCGCAGGTTTTAGTTCGGCCCTGTATGACCCCTGTTCGTGTCGATACCGAAAGGCCGCGCGCCAGTCTTCCCACGACTTTGCGTGGCAATGGGCAAGATCGATCTGTTCTAATTCCTCTGCCGGGGGCAGTCCGGCGTCACCTTGAAACGCGTAGTGAATCTTGAACGTGATGTCGTCCAAGCCACTGCGCAAAAACATCTTTCCCGCCAAGTGGCTTATGAATCCGCCCTTCAGATGGGCGCCAAATCGCGGATAAATCTGTGCAGAACGCGCGCGCCGCTGTCCATCCGCTGGCATGAACGCTTTGAAGGCGTCAGTGCTGCCCCCGAGCAGTTCGATAGGCCGCACCCGAGCGGACAGTACGGTCGTCGGCAGGGCACTCAGAGCCTCTGAAACCGGCTGTTGCGGCACAAGAAACTCGTCCACATCCATGTGAATCAACCAGTCGACTTCGGCCTTCCTGTGATAGGCGTGCGTGGCGTTCAGGGTCTGGCGGACCTGATGCATCTCGGGACGTTTGCCTGCAAGGCGGCGCCAATAGATGGCATCGCAGGTTTGCACGCGGATTTTTGGATGGCCTTTCAGCACTGTATGGCCATCCGGGTTGTCGTCATCAAGATAAATGTAAAGCCGGTGCGCACCTTGTTCGAGGTGATAGGCCGCAAAACGCAAAATGTCAGCCGTGGGCGCGCGGATGGTGGCGACAAGACCCCAGGTCACAGCGCGGCCTTGTAGGATTGCATGCGCGCAAAGATCGTGGCCCTGTCATGCATCACCATAAAGAGCATCCGCATGGCGAGTGGCGCAATCGTCCTGTCCCGCTCTGCAAGGTCCCAGAACCGGGCAAGCATGACCTTATCAAGATCGCCTTTTTCGATGGAATAGGGGGGCATCTCAAGGCCAAGCGGTGGGCGTCGCAGATTACGCACGAATTTCATCTTTTCATCGCCGGGTTTGCCTGTGCAGCGCCGTTCGCTGTCATGCAGTTTGATCAGATCAAACATCGTGGACAATCCCATGCCAAGCGCGCGTTGATCGCCGTTTTCGCCGCAATCGGCAAATGTGGTCGCGGTCGAGATCAGCCAGCGGACCGACAGTTCATCGGCCAGCCGTTTGCCTTGTTCACGCCAGATGCGGAAAAACAACGCAAGCGCTTCCGCGGGCGGGTCTTTGCGCCGCGAAATAGCAATGAGCAAAGCGTGGAGGAGCAGAAGTTCGGGCTGACCTGTAAATTCCTGCTGCAATTCCAGCTTCTTGCGCCTCACATCAAAGCGCGGGGTGTCAGAGTACTTCATATCCGTGTCAGGCACCGTGCGCAGCCAGAGTGCGTCCAGATCGATGTTTCCCGGCGGGATCAGGTCTGTGACGTTCTCCATCGGAGATTGCCGTTTTTCGAGGAATTTCATAAGCTTGGCGTAGCCACCGGAGTATATTGGCGCGTCCCACAAGCTCATGCGCTCAGACCATCATTTCCTTGGTCGCCGTCAGTGTCACATCCGGATAGTCGCGCGCAACACGGTCAATGTCCCATTGCAGCCGGGTGAGGTAGACGATGTCGCCGTCATGGTCATAGCTGATGTGTTGTTTGTTGCTTTCAACAAACTTATCAACGGCTTGTCGTTCGCCGTTCACCCAGCGGGCTGACGTGAACTGTGATGCCTCAAACCGCACGGGCAACCCGTACTCCAACTCAATCCGGCTGGCGAGCACTTCGAATTGAAGGGCCCCGACGACCCCAACGATAAAGCCCGACCCGATGGACGGTGTGAAGACTTTGGCAGCGCCTTCTTCGGCAAACTGCAGCAAAGCTTTTTCAAGGTGTTTTGATTTCAGCGGAGCACCCGCACGCACGCCTTGCAGCAGTTCCGGCGCAAACGACGGGATACCAGTAACACGCAAAGCTTCACCTTCGGTTAACGTGTCGCCGATGCGCAACTGCCCGTGGTTCGGGATGCCCATGATGTCACCTGCCCACGCCTCTTCGGCGAGTTCGCGGTCGGAAGCGAGGAACATCACCGGGTTGCTGACTGCCATGGGCTTTTTGGTGCGCACATGGGTCAGCTTCATGCCGCGTTTGAAGTGCCCGGAGGCCATGCGGACAAAGGCCACGCGGTCGCGGTGCTTGGGATCCATGTTGGCCTGCACTTTGAAGACAAAGCCGGAGACCTTTGATTCTTCAGGCAAAATCTGGCGGGGATCGGCTGACTGGATCTGCGGTTGCGGCCCGTAGGTCGCGATGCCGTCCATCAGTTCCTTGACGCCAAAAGAGTTAATAGCAGAGCCGAACCAGATCGGCGTGAGGGACCCTTCGAGCATCGCCGCCGGGTCAAGCGGAGGCAGCAATTCACGTGCCATTTCAAGCTCTTCCCGCAGGGTATTCAACTGATCTTCGGGCACATACTCGGCCAGTTTGGGATCATCGAGCCCGTTGATCTCGACGCTTTCGGCGACCTTGTTCCGGTCCGCACGGTCCATCAGTTCCAGACGGTCGCGCAGAATGTCATAGCAGCCGATAAAGTCCCGTCCGACCCCGATGGGCCAACTGGCCGGGGTCACGTCGATTGCGAGGTTTTCCTGAATTTCGTCAATGATCTCAAAGGTGTCACGACTCTCACGATCCATCTTATTACAGAAGGTCAGGATCGGAAGGTCGCGCATGCGACAAACCTCAAACAGCTTTTGGGTTTGGGATTCGACCCCCTTTGCGCCGTCGATCACCATGATTGCAGCATCCACCGCAGTTAGCGTGCGATAGGTGTCTTCAGAAAAGTCCGAGTGGCCTGGCGTGTCCACCAGATTGAAGCGGAACGTGTTGTTCTTGTTGGTGAAATCGAAAGACATGGCAGAGGCAGAGACAGAAATGCCGCGATCTTTTTCCATTGCCATAAAGTCAGAGCGCGTGCGTCGGGCCTCGCCCTTGGCGCGCACTTGTCCGGCCATTTGAATGGCGCCCCCAAACAACAGGAATTTCTCTGTCAGAGTCGTTTTGCCTGCATCGGGGTGCGAGATGATCGCGAACGTCCGGCGGCGGGCAATTTCGGGGGGTAAGTCTGGGCGATTGTCGAGCATGCGCGGTCTATATCGGCGGTGCGATGGGGGGGCAAGGTGGCGTTGAAACCGTGGTACACTGCGCGTGCACAGAGTGTGCACAACCTGTGCACTGCTTTGGTGCATGCGCCTCCTGGCCTGCTGCCAAAAACTGACAGTGGTACCTGACATCTATCTGGCATCAACCAGAAAGGAACCGATCCATGACACTGAATGAAATTGCAAACGCACTGGTCGCTGGCTGCCGCAGCGGAGACACCAAGCCAAACCTTGACCGTCTCTATGCGACTGACGCGGTGTCGGTTGAGCCTGTGGATTTCGGCGATGGCCGCGAAGCAAAAGGTCTAGACGCCATCAAGGGCAAGCACGATTGGTGGGACAACGCCTTCGAGGTGCTGGGCGGGTCGATTTCAGACCCCATGCCCCACGGCGATGACCGCTTTGCCGTGATCTTTGAATTGCAGACCAAGAACAAGGAAACGGGCGCTGTCGAAGACATGAAAGAAGTCGGTGTGTATCATGTCGCCGATGGCAAGATCACGCGGGAAGAGTTCTTTTACGCGTCTTGAAAGTGGCCATGGGTCGCTACCCCGATTACCGCAAAGAGGCCCGCCGCAGCAGTTCAGTTGCGTCGGGCCGATCCAGCAACGTCTCTGTGACATCCAGACCGGAGAGGCCCGCGTTGGTGTGTTCGCTCAACCGTGCGGTCACCTCTTCGGGAACACTGGATTTGGTCCTTGTGTCCATCAGCATGGATTCCGCAGCGATCCCTTCGGCATAGATGATCTGATGGCTGTCAAAGAGCAGCTCGAAATAGTCAACAAAGCCGCCATCCTGTACGACCACAGATTCCCCGTTTACCAGATGGCGCGCCTTGACCAGCAATTCGGAACGCCCCGCTCCCAGCCGGTCCTTGCGTTGGTAGATGAACAGGCGGTGGTCGGGCGAGACGATCAGATCGCGGTCGTTGTTGAGCGCCCCTGAGCGGATGCAGATGGGGGCAAAGTCGCCCACGGCGCGCACAGTGCTTTGCCCGACCCATCGCACGGGCTGGGCGCCGTCATTGCGCGTCAGGACACGGTCCCCGACCTCAAGCGCCTCGATCGGCTTTTGTGCGCCGGAGGCCAGTGTGATGTGCGTGCCGCGTGTAAACCGGGCGCAGGTCATCTGGCCAAACTTTTTCGCGGCCTCGCTGCGGTCTGTACCTACGAGGGCGTAGGGCGCTCCGGCACTGAGCCGTGCAAGCGGCAGCAGGTAGACCTGCGCGATGTCGCCGCCATCGTCGGTTTCCACAAGGACAATGGCATCGGTGATTTGCCCATCAGGTGACATCAGCGTCAGGGCGCAATCCAGATAGACTTTGGCCCCGGTCTGGCCAAGGTCGCTGTCGGTGCTGATGATCAGGTGTGGCGCCCGAGTGGTGTGCAGACTCAGGCGCTGAGGAACGGCGTTGGCTTGCAGCGCATAGACATCGTCGAGCAACAGATCATCCGAATGGGACAGTGGATCGCCCAGATTGGCACCTTGGCGCACCTTGAAATCCCCGGCCCGAAAGACCGGGAGGTTTTGGGCGGGGCCTGTCTTTGGGCCGCTGTCGGTGGCGGATGTCATGCTCGGGTCTGTTTCATTGTTTTGACCGAAATACCCTAGAATTGTGGCGCGGCTTGGTCAACGTAGCGGTGTTTTGCTGGCGCATCTGTGAGTGCCGCGTTACCAGTTGTGAAAACGGATCAGGGGAGATCGATCATGGATTTGGGAATTGCTGGCAAACGGGCCGTTGTATGTGCGTCCTCCAAGGGGCTTGGCCTTGGCTGTGCTGAGGCGTTGGCGCAGGCGGGTGTAAATCTTGTGATGAATGCGCGCGGTGTCGATGCGCTGGAGGCCTCGGCAGAGGCGATTTCGGCAGCCTATGGTGTCGAGGTGGTCACGGTGGCCGCAGACGTGACAACGTCGAACGGGCAGGCGGCTCTGATAGAGGCCGCCGGGGATGCAGATATTCTGGTCAACAACGCAGGTGGCCCGCCTCCGGGTATGTGGACGGATTGGGACCGTGACGATTTCATCGCGGCACTGGATGCCAACATGCTGGCCCCCATCGCGCTGATCAAAGCGCTGGTGCCGGGGATGATGGATCGTGGCTGGGGCCGGGTGGTCAACATCACGTCGCAATCCGTCAAGGCGCCGATCCCAGTGCTGGGGCTGTCCAACGCGGCCCGCACGGGGCTGACCGGGTATGTGGCAGGCACCTCACGTCAGGTGGCGGGGTCCGGCGTGACCATCAACAACCTGTTGCCCGGCATTCATGCCACTGCGCGCGCGGATGCGCTGGATGGCGGAGTGGTTGCGGCCCAGGGCATCACGCTGGAAGAGGCGCGCGCGAACCGCGCCGCCACGATTCCGGCGGGCCGCTATGGCACACGCGAAGAGTTTGGCGCGGCCTGCGCGTTCCTGTGTTCCAAACATGCCGGTTTCATTGTTGGTCAGAACCTGTTGCTGGACGGCGGGGCGACCGTGGCGACCATCTGATGGCCAAGGCTCCACCTACGTTTTCGCTGAAGGATCAGCTGTTTAACGCGGACTCTTTAGGTGATCTGGCAGATGAGTTTGCCGCCGGGGTGCCGGGTTTTAATCGCGATGCGTTTCATGCGGCAGCCTTGTCAGGCATTGCTGAACGGTCCTTGCTGGAGTGTCTGGACTGGTTTGCGGATTGTCTGGAGCCTTATCTGGCAGTAGATTTTCCGACCATGGCCGCGCAGTTGGAGGCGGCGATGCCACCGCCGCTTGATCCGTCTTTGCGCGATGATGACTTTGGTCGCTTCATCCATGCGGTGCCGGGTGTTTTGGCGGTGCGCCATGGTTTGGAGGCGCATCGCGCGCGGGCGCTTGATCTGCTTCATGAGGCGACGCAGCGGTTTTCGATGGAGTTCTATATCCGTCCTTTCCTGAACCGGTGGCCGCAGGAGACTTTGGCCCGCCTTGCGCAGTGGGCGGAGGATGACAATTACCATGTGCGCCGTCTGGTCAGCGAAGGGACGCGTCCCAAGCTGCCCTGGGCGCGCAAGGTGGAGGTGACGCCCGTGCAAGTTTTGCCCTTCCTTGATCGCTTGCAGACAGACCCGACGCGTTTTGTGACACGTTCAGTGGCCAATCACCTCAATGATCTGGCCAAAAGTGATCCTGAGACTGTGCTTGGTCGCCTCGCGGCATGGGAAGCTGACGGAGCGCAAGCACCTGCAGAGCGGGCGTGGATGCGCCGGCATGCGCTGCGCACGTTGATCAAGGAGGGTCATTCAGGTGCAATGGCGATGCTGGGCTATGCGCAGAATGTACCGGTTGAGGTGTCTTTGGATGTGCCTGCGCCGCAGGTTGCATTGGGGCAGGCGCTGACATTCGAGGTGAGCTTGCACGCGGATCAGGACCTGCCGGTCATCGTGGATTATCGGATCCGCTTTGTCCGCCCCGGCGGAAAGACAGGCGAAAAAGTGTTCAAGCTGAAGGTCGGGCAGGTGCGCTCCGGTGCCGCGCTGGTGCTGAAAAAGGTGCATAAGCTCAAGGCCAATGCGACGACATTCGAGCTGCATCCCGGTGTGCATGGGCTGGTGGTTCAGGTGAACGGCGTGGATCGGGCGGAGGCCACGTTCGAAATCGTTTGAGGTCGGCCGGGTGGACTGTTTTGCAGTTCCTGCAAAAAGCGCCCACCCACCGACCCCGCTGAGGCCTCTTGGCTTGCGGGGATCAGCGCACCCTGATACCTCCCGACTGTTTTGATCGGGAATGGGTTGGCGTGAGCGCTCCACGGCTGGAAATACGCAACATGGTCCGCGCCTTTGGCGGGCGGCGTGTGGTGGATGGGGGCAGCCTGTCCATCCAGCCGGGGCAGGTGACGTGCCTGCTGGGCCCGTCGGGCTGTGGCAAGTCCACCACCTTGCGCATGATTGCCGGGGTCGAGATGCAGGATTCAGGCGAGATCTATGTAGATGGCGCGCTGATTTGTGACACCAAGTTCCGGGTGCCGCCTGAACGGCGCGCGATTGGCCTGATGTTTCAGGACTTTGCCTTGTTCCCGCATTTGAGTGTGGCCGGGAACGTTGCCTATGGATTGAGCGGGTCAAAGGCCGAGAAGCGCGCGCGGGTGGAAGAGATGCTGAGCCGGGTCCGCATGGGGCGGTTCATCGACATGTTCCCGCACCAGCTCTCGGGGGGAGAGCAGCAACGCATTGCCCTTGCCCGTGCCTTGGCCCCTCGGCCGCGCATCATGCTGATGGACGAGCCGTTCTCGGGCCTGGATAACCGCCTGCGCGACGGCATTCGCGATGAGACGCTGGCGATCCTCAAGGAAGAGGACACAGCCGTTTTGCTGGTCACGCACGAGCCCGATGAGGCGATGCGCATGGCCGACGAGATTGCCTTGATGCGCGACGGCAAAATTGTGCAACGCGGTGCGCCTTACAATGTTTACACACGCCCTGTGGATCGAGCCTCGGTCGCTTTCTTCAGTGATGCCAATCGGTTGCGCTCCACAGTTGAAGGGGCTTTGGCGATGACCCCCTTTGGTCGTTTTCTGGCGCCCGGTGTGGCGGATGGGACGGATGTGGACATCGTGTTTCGCCCCCAGCACGTCAAAATCGATTTCGACCGCGCCGGTGTTGGCCCCGGTCCAACCGCGACGGAAGGCACAGCAGCGCGTGCCACGGTGCAGCGCGCACGGTTCATGGGCAATGAGAGCCTTGTGGAGTTTCGACTGGATCATGATGGCGCGATCATCAAGGTCACGGTTCCGGGAGTGTTCCTGCCGCAAGCGGAGACTGTGATGTGGCTGCGTATCCGGCGCGACAAGTGTTTTGTCTTTCAATCCGAGGAGGGCCCGTAATGGAGCCGATGATTGTGGAATTTGGCATGGGCACGTCCTTGCGACGGGGGGACTATACCCAAGCCGCCGAGCGGGCCGTGCGCGCCGCCCTGTGGCGCAATTCGATCAACCTGGCCGAATACATGGGTGTCGCCAAAGAAGACATGGTGATCGAAGTGCGCATTGGCTGTGTGCAGCCCGATGCCGTGGACGTCGACGTTTTGGCCGCTGCATTCCCATATGGGCAGACGTCCTTTGTCGTTGAAAAGGGTGGGTTGGATGTGGTGCGACCAGAAGGCACCGGGAACCCAACAGTTATGGCGCAGGCGGCCCTGATCGTGTCGGTGACATCATGAAAGAGCAGCGTTTGATCATCGAAATGGCCCAAGGTGTCGATCTGCACGGACGCGACGACACCAAAGCGGCGCGGCGCGCGGTCGAGCAGGCGCTGCAGGGCGCGTCCTTGCCTATTTTCGGAACTCTGGGGCTGGAGCGCGATGTGATGCGCGTTGTCGTGCACATTGGCGTGCCGCGGCCCGAGGCGGTGGATGTCGACGTGATCGCGGCACTGTTGCCCTATGGATCGGTTGACGTGGTCTGTGAATCCGGGGGGCTGGATGTCCCCGTGGCAGGGGATGTGGCGGTGATGGCTGTTGCTGCTTTGGAGGTGTTTTTGCCTGTGCGGTGAATGGCAGCTTTGAGCCCAGAGTTCCTCATGCTGCGTAGTATGTGAACGGCCTCCAAGCATCCATTGCTGACAATAGCACTTACAGGCACAACCCTTGGTCCGCAGTTTTCAGTCTATTGACAAAGGCTTTCTCCATTGTGGTTTTCGCCTCGCCAACAGGGAGACAGCGATCGACAACGGTGTAAGGCGGAATACGAAAACTAGGCTACCCGTGCAAAAATTTCTTCAACTCGATCGCGGTGTTTCAGAATCAGGTCGAGGATTGCTCCGTCTTGCATCCGAAGCTCATGCTGCAACGGTGTTGGTGTAAAAAACGCTCGTCTCTCCAGTTGAGCAAAAGCCTCGATCTCAGAAAACCGATGCACTTTGGCGAGCAGGCAACAGGCTGCCGACGAAACAAGATTGTGCGCCCGATTGCGTTCCAATATCGCCAACGCCCATTCGGCTGATTCATCGTACTGATTGCTTCCCAGATGAGCGAAAGCAAGCAATAGAGACGCTGGTTCAAAAGCAGCATGGGTTCTCATGCGCTCTCGAACGCGCTCCCCCAAGTTTATCGCTTCTTGCAGCTCACCTTTGTGCACGAGAATGAACAAGAGCATGTATTGTGCCCAGACCAAGCCGTCGTCGCAGTCTAGCGCAAACCGCGCGTGTTCTTCTGCGACGTCAATATCTCCAGAAAATGCACAGGCGCGCGCCATCGACAAATGGGCAAAGCCATCAAACGAGTTATGCGAGAGCGAAATGCCAGCCAGCTCTTTCGCTTCATCCAAAAGAAGTGAAGCATCACTGACCGACGAAGCGGCGAAAGCTGCACTACCAGATATGAAAGACAAGCCAGCATGTGGTCCTGAAAGTGCAGGGCGTCGGTCGCATAGGTCGCGAAAGATGGACTTGGCTTCTGCCTGGCTTGTTTCGTCGCATTTTTCCGCAGCCAAAAGACCTGATTGAAACATCATCCAATCGTCTCGTGTTTCGGACAACTGCAGTACAGGCACCTCGTCAAACGTACTGTAAAGACTCTTTCGAAGCGCGATCTTCGAATTTACGTCCAGCTTCTGATAGATGCTTTTCAAGTGGCTACGCACTGTATGAGGGGAACGCGTCACACTTTCCGCTATCTCGGTAAAGGACGCGCCGTCCGCGTAAAGCTGCGCAATCATCAGTTCGGTTTTTGTCAGAGCATCACGAGTCGGCATAGTCTTCCGAGCATCTTCTGTGACGGTTTGAGTTTAACGAGCGCACTTGCATAGGAAGGTTCATACCACGGCTAATTTTGTTAAATAATACCGCAATTGCGGGATACCCGCAAAGAGCAGTCTTTGCTTTGATGGTCGGACGTTTCGCAAGTGGAGCTTGTCATGACCGCAAAAGAGATTCTTCCTCGTGCCGGAATTTTAAAAGTAAGCGCTTTGAGCTTGGCGTTTTCGGCTCTAGCCGCAACTGGCTCTCAGGCCGCAACCGTCACATTGCCGGCGCTTGTGCTTCAATCGTCTGAAGCGGAGATCATCGTCCAGTCGAACGCAGCTGCTCCAAAGGACAAGGAAGAACAAATCGATCCGAATTTTGCGTCAGTACAAAACTCTGCCCTTGGTGGATTTGGCAGCGGGACTGTAGCCACTGGCGAGCTAAAACTGTCGACAGCGACAAATGGGCTCAGTAATTTCACCCTCAATCCGCTCAATATAACCAACACCGTGGACGTAAAGCTCGAGTACGTGTTTGCGAATCCAGGGACAGCTGACTTTACGATCCAACCCGGCGCTTTGCGTTATACAATCGATGGCACCATGCAGCGCAATTATATAGATCCAGACTCGGTTGGCGTTGGAACACAGACTTTTACAACACAACTGTTGGCGAGTTTGACTTTGGCCGGAGCGACCTCGGGAACTGGCAGCATCAACGTGAATGCGATTGGAAATGCGAGCGAGTTGACAATTGATGCAGAACCAAGTGTGACGCCAAATCCGCCGAACACCGCTGTCCAAAATATGGTGTCGAACTTTACTCAAGCAGACGGAGACGCCGTTGAGGCAGTCATCGCAAACAAAGACGCGATCATTGTTGGTGGCGGTAAGACTCTGAGGGTCAGGGCTGACATAAGGGGGAAAGCCGTCACGCAGTTTGGACCAAACCCTACCTGCGCTGGCACGGGCGTAGGGGACTGTTTCGTCGGTGAACAACTTGACCTGAGCAACATCGGCGCGTCGGTGGACGCACTCAACACAGGTCGGCTTAGCCTGATCGTGCCCGACGGGACGGTGATCGGCGGGTTCGCGTCTTCTCCCACATGGATAACCACCGAAAGCCCCCTTACTCCGGTACCGCTACCGGCAAGTCTCACTATGATGTTAGCTTCTTTGACTGGCTTTGGTTTGCTGCGCATACGGCGGCGGACGGGCGACTAACAGCGCTGCCGTGGGCCGATCTACGCGCCTCGTGACCTTGCGCAATTGTAGGTCTGTCTCCAGACACTTGTGTGACAGCGACACGGTGATCAACATCTGCTCTCTTGAGTGGCCTTGGTCATAGGCATCTTGACTTGTAAGCAAATCGTGCCGAATTCACTTGTTAAGCTTATTGATATGAAGCTAGCCAAGCCTTGTTGAGAGAGGCAATTGCTCGGTGAGCGGAACAAGCGTGCAAAGAAGCCGTTCGTCCTAAGGTGTCCAATGGCGACAAAGTCCGCAAAGCGAGTCTCCAACCAGTTTAAGCCCACTTACAACGCCATGCGCGCGTGCTGTGCTGGCCGAGACAATTCCTACACATCACGACTGTGACACAGGGTAAAGGGGATCATCGGTTTGCCTTGCCTCAAACGTTTGGATCATCGTCGCTCGGCCTTTTTGGCCGGGCGTGTCGCCCACCATCTCTGGCAGGACTGCGCCGATCTTTTCTGAAAAGAGCCTCACCTTGCCATGCCCGCGTTGACCTCGTTTCCGGCTTTCGTCGCGTGTTCCTATCTTTGGTCTGTCGCATCCCGCCTATAGAGGTGCAAAAATCGCCACAGGGTTGACTGAGATTCTGTAGCTGCGCATGATGAGACATTGCAAAAACGGATTACAAAAATGGCTAAGCCAGCAAAGCCACATAATCTGAGCAAGAAATTCCTGATGGGCGTAGCGTTGTCAGCGTTTACGCTTGCGGTGTTTACTTCGCTCGAACCTCCGTTGGACACTGTGCCATATGCATCCGTTCAAACCAATGTCACCGCGACGGCCGAAGAGGCAGCGCTGTTTGAGCGTGCGCGAAGTCTGGGCACCGTTGCGGCGGCCGAACAGTTTTTGCGCGCCTATCCCGACAGTGATTTGGTGCGCAGCCTGCTGACGCGTTTGCCGCGGAATACCCTGCGCGGGATTGATGAAGGGGTGGTTGACGGCATTCCCCAATCGATGATCAGCAGTTTGCCCTTTAGCGTGAAGCAGGCCCTTGGTGTGCAGAACGAGCTGGAGAGCAGCGGTGAATCACGGGATTCGGGTGCATCTGACGGCTATAGCGGCTAATACGTGCAGAGAAGCCGGGTTTGACTTCCCAATCCAATTCACCTGCTGACGACGCGTATAGTGCGCCTTCGGTCTCGGTGATCGTGACCAACTATAACTATGGCCATTACATCGATGCCTGTCTGGACAGTTTGCGCATGCAAACCAGCCCTGCGGACGAGATCATTGTCGTCAATGACGGATCGACCGATGGCAGCGCTGATATTCTGGCGCAGATCAGCGATGCGTTGGTGATTGATCAACCCAATGGCGGTCAGGCAGCGGCGTTCAATGCAGGATTTG
>ERZ1740072.444-NODE-444-length-16846-cov-11.143827_pt1 | contig 16846 bp, 6 predicted proteins | sample MGYA00581733_ERZ1740072 | MGnify/ENA primary metagenome ERZ1740072 (study PRJEB43018, sample SAMN04849741) | marine metagenome | isolation source: floating plastic debris | place: Pacific Ocean | collected 2008-08-30 | study: EMG produced TPA metagenomics assembly...
GCGGGCAGGGGTAAACGCAGATCCAGGACAGCCCCTCGGCAGTATTACGGTCAGCACCATCAATACCTCAGATGTGACGGGGGGCGATGGCGGTCCCATTATCCTTGAGGCAGTCGGTGATATCACCACGACTGGGTTTTTCCTCGGTCCCCAGGGAGAACCCATCACGCTAGGCTCATTCTCGTTCTCAGAGGGTAGCGACAGTGGCAATGGTGGAGCCATTAACCTCTCCTCGGTCTCTGGTGACATTGCCCTGCGGGGAAACCGCCAATCAAATCGACCTGACAACGTTCCCTCTCCAGGCCCCGGCCTTAGGCCCGTTACCGTAGGCTCATTCTCCCTATCAGTGCAGAAAGATAGTGGCAAGAGCGGACCAATCTCGATTGCAGCGGGCTCTGGCAGCATCGAAGTGGTCGGCAACCTGAATACTCAATCGTTTGCGTTCCAAGGCTTTGACTTGTCTGTCCCGGCTGGCAACAGCGGCAATGCGGGGGATATCACCATTACATCTAACATCGGTGATATCTCGGTTGAGGGAACCCTGAATGCTTCGGCTGGATCCAATGCGGTGCTTTCTCCTTCCGGCAATAGTGGAGATGGGGGAAATATTACCCTCTCCTCAACGTCCGGTAATATCTGGCTACTCAATGAGGACTCCAGCATCCTGGATACTAGCACAGTCTCACTAGGGGGTAACGCCTTTGCTGGCAACAGTGGTAATGGCGGCATAATAACGGTTTCATCCACCACTGGCGATATCTTGGCTGAGGGGTTTTTCGTGCAATCAGACTCTCGAACTAGTTCCCTCTCATTCACGACGCCCACCTCCAGTGGCAACAGCGGTAACGGTGGCGACATCATCTTTTCATCCACCTCCGGCAATATCACCATCAACAGTATTATGAGCTCATCCTCCCGCTCAGATGCGGCCTCGTCGGTGTTCGCCTCTGCTGGCATCAGCGGGGATGGCGGCAATATTTCGATCACGTCAGATTCAGGAACTATCATCCTTAATCCTCCGAAATGGCTGCTTCTTTATCCTGAGTTTGCCGGGACTATCTCAGCATCAATCTCTTCAGCTAGATTAGTGTCTTTAACCGGTTCGATTCCATCATCAGCAACCGCATTTCCTGGCGACAGTGGTAATGGTGGTGACATTACCTTTTCCTCAAATTCTGGCGATATTATCATTAACGCCCCATTAACTTCGTCCTCTTCCTCACAGTCAAACTCAGATAATGTTTCAGATTCCTCACAGTCAAACTCAGATAATGTTTCAGACTCTGGCAATGCAGCGGGCGGGGGGGGCATCACCCTCTCCACCCGCTCAGGCGATATCCAACTCAATCAGGATTTGAGTTCACTATCGCTGTCAACTTCTGGGACGGCGGGACGGGGCGGGGGCATTTCACTGTCTAGTCGTGAGGGGGCTGTCATCGGCAATGATCGGAGTCTATTTGTTTTCTCCATTGGGGAACGTCCTGAAGCTACGGGAGCAGGTGGGTCTGTCATCCTGCAAGCTAATCAGGCGATTTCTGGCCTGGAAATCCTGACTCTCGCCAATACAGGTTCCTCCGGCAATGTTGATATTCAAGGATTGGGCGATCACTTGATGGTGAGCGACTTAGCTCTTATCGTCGCGCTTCAAGACTCAGTCTCTTCACCCATTGGTAACTTGCAAGAGATTGCACTTGATAATGAGACTAATTTCACGTCTGGCCAAACGGCGATCGAAAGTCTTGGCGACCTCACCCTTAAGAATGTTTCTATTGAAGCCAGTGCCAATAGTACTGAACCTTCGGGAAACGTCACCGTTACTAGTCCTGGGCAAGTAGCAGTGCTCAATAGTCAGATTAATAGCAACGCTAACAACATTGGGCAGGCAGGCAGCATTGAGGTCACTGCTGAGCGCCTCGCCCTTACAGATTCCATAGTATCTGCCACAACAACGGGACCTGGCAGGGCAGGGGATATCCGGTTTAACCTATCAGATGCCTTGAGCCTTGATGATAGTATGCTCACCTCCAGCACTGAGCCAGGTTCAACTGGCCAGGGAGGCAATATTGAGTTGAACGCCATAGCCCCCAACCTTGAGACCTTATTGCAGAATGAGTCTCAACTGGCGGTCAACTCTGAAGGGCAAGGAACAGGCGGAAACATCAACCTCACTACCCAACGACTTACCCTTAAAGAGGCCAGCCGGATCAATGCCACCACCCTCAGCAGCGATGGAGGAAATGTCAGTCTGGTACTGGGGGATTTGCTACTCCTCCGCAATGGTAGCGAAATCTCCACATCCGCCGGAATTGACGGGACAGGGGGCGATGGCGGTGACATCTCAGTTGGATTAGTAGATGGCGTGATTGTAGCTTTGCCAAACGAAAACAGTGACATTACCGCCAATGCCTTTGAAGGTAATGGCGGTAATATTCAGATTACGGCTACCGGCATTATCGGGCTACATTTTCAACCTGAGTTAACTCCGCTAAGCGACATTAGCGCCAGTTCTCAGTTTGGGGTAGATGGCATTGTCCAGCTCGACACACCTGAGCTAGACCCTAATCAGGGATTGGTTGAACTGCCTGGTGAACTGATTGATCCGAGTGACAAAATTTCTTCCAGCTGTTTAGTCACCGCAGAAGATAACTCACTGACGGTGAGCGGACGTGGTGGCTTGCCTGATTCACCCGACAGTTCAAACAGCTCAGTAGTGTGGGAGGATTGGCGTCCGTTAGAGACTGAGGATAGGTCGGCAACCACCTCAACATCGGTTGAGAGTACTCCCCTTGTAGAAGCAACAGAGGTAGTGGTCGTAGCCAATGGTCATGTAGAGTTTATCGCTCAGTCAGAGAAGTTGTTGGGGCCACATCAGATAAACTGTGGAGGGCTGAGGCTATGAACAACCAGCGCTTCCATTTAATTGGTGTGGCAAGTTGTTGGGTGGGTGCGATCTCAGCGCTAACTTGTCAGTTCGCAGTCCACGCTCAAGTCATTCCCGACGGCACTCTTTCCACGACTGTAACCTCACCTGACAGGCAAAACTTTTTCATTGAGAATGGCGATCGCAACGGCAATAATCTGTTCCATAGCTTTGATACCTTTTCCATTCCCACCAGTGGCTCTGCCATTTTTAACAACCCCATCGATATTGAAAACATCCTTAGCCGAGTCACAGGCCCCAGCTTCTCCAATATCGATGGCTTGCTTCAGACTACCGGTACAACGAATCTCTTTTTACTCAATCCTAACGGCATTATTTTTGGTCCAAATGCCCAGCTGGATATTGCCGGATCGTTTACTGCCAGTACAGCCGACAGCCTCACCTTTGCTGACGGCACTAAATTTAGCGCTACAGCCTCTGAGTCAGCTTTGCTAAGTATCAGCGTGCCAGTGGGATTGCAGTTAAATAACCCACCTCAGGGCGATATCAAAAGCCTGGGGTATCTGGAAACCGGTCAGGATATGACGCTGCTAGGACAGAATCTCTATCTGGAAGGAGATCTCATGGCTGGTCAGAATCTAACCCTCCAGGCCCAAGATACCGTTATCATGAGGGACACACTTACCCGCTCAGGCAATGATTTGACCATACAGGGTGGTCAGGGCGTCGATATTTTTGCACTAAACCGTCTAGCACCGTTTGTTAGCGATGGTAACCTGACACTGATTAGTGACGGAGATATTTCAGCCGATGCTCATTTCAAGAGCGGTAGAGACCTGAGATTTCTGGATTTGGCGGGTGCTCCTGGTTCCATTATCAGCCTTCACGATCCAATTATCTTGGCCAATGGGGATGTGGTGCTGGGAGACTACACCGGTGTGGCCCTCAAGGTAGAAGCAAAGGGCAGTATCGATGCCGGAGATATTGTCATTACCGGACCAGATACGACTCTGAGTGCAGATGGATCTGGCTCTGATATTGATTTGCTAGCCAGCAGTCGAGCCGCCATTTTGCGGGCAGGGGTAAACGCAGATCCAGGACAGCCCCTCGGCAGTATTACGGTCAGCGCCATCAATACCTCAGATGTGACGGGGGGCGATGGTGGTCCCATTATTTTAGAGGCAACTGGAGATATCACCGCCAGCGGCTGCTTTCTGGGGCCACGGGGAGAGTCTGTGTCGCTAGGGGCATTCTCGTTCTCAGACACGGGCGATAGCGGCAATGGCGGGGCCATTACGATTTTATCGAGGTCAGGTGATATTAATCTTGTGGGGAGCCAACAAGAGAGCTTCCTAAGCGGTCCTAGCTTCATTACCGTAGGCTCGCTCTCTTTTGCAGTGGGTGGGGGAGGCAGTGGCAGTGGTGGGCCAATTGAGATCACGTCGGACTCTGGGAACATAAACATTTTCGGTAACCTGAACAGTCAATCGTTCACGAGCCAAGCTGATGGCTTTCTTCTCCCGGCTGGTAACAGCAGTGCTGGAGGGGATATTACTCTCACAGCAAACGCTGGAGATATCACGATTGAAGGAAACGTGGAGTCTGGATCTGAATCATTCGAGGACTCTGGTAATACCGGTGATGGCGGCAACATTACGTTATCTACAAAGTCAGGTAATATTCAACTCATTAACAATTTTATTAACAATGCGGACTTTGAGAATAGCTTCGCATCTGGCAGCCTAAATGCTGGATCAGTCTCATTTGGGTTCGAGGCTGTTTCGGGCAACACAGGGAATGGTGGCACCATCACGCTGTCATCCACCACAGGTGACATTTTAATAGAGGGTAGCTCTATTCAATCGTCTTCACAATCCGCTTCAGTGTCATTTACGTCTGCCGCTAGCGGCAACAGCAGTAACGGTGGCGACATCATCGTTTCATCCACATCCGGCGACATCACCATTAACAGTTTTGTGACATCATCTTCTGTTTCAACGGCAAGTTCTATAGTGTCTGCAAGTGCTGGCACCAGTGGAGATGGCGGCAATATTTTGATCTCCTCAGATTCAGGGACTATTACTCTTAATCCTATTCTCGATCCCACCTTGAGTGACGACTCCGATTTTGTTGAGATTCTATCGAGCTCAGAATCTTCCGCAAATTTGAGTGATTTCGCAGGTCCAGTCCCAGACTCTGCGACGGCATCCGTCAGTGACAGTGGCAATGGCGGTGATATCGTCCTTTCTTCAAACTCTGGCGATATTGTCATTAACTCTGGACTGAGGTCAACGTCTTCCTCAGCGGCAACTGCTGACGCAAATCAAATTCAATCTGTAAGCAATGCGACCGGTGGAGGAGCGATCACCGTTTTCACCCAATCCGGTGATATCCAGATTAATCAAGACCTACTGTCGCTATCGCTTTCAAATACCGGCACGGCTGGACGGGGAGGGAGAATTTCACTCTCTAGCCGTGAGGGGGCTATAACCGGCAATGATAGGAGCCTCTTGGTTTTCTCTATTGGCACACAACCTGAAGCCACAGGGGCGGGTGGGTCCGTCACTCTAAGAGCTGATCAGGCGATTTCTGGTCTGGAAATCCTCACGTTTGCAAACACAGGTTCTTCCGGTAATGTTGATATCCAAGGATTGGGCGATCACTTAACGGTAAGTGATGTCGCACTGATCGTCGCGCTGCAAGACTCAGTTTCTTCCCCCATTGGTGATTTGCAAGAGATTGCGCTTGATAATGAGACTAATTTCACATCTGGCCAAACCGTCATCGAAAGTCTCGGCGACCTCACCCTCAATAATATCTCTATTGAGGCCAGCGCCAATAGCACTCAACCGTCGGGAGACGTCACCGTTACCAGTTCTGGGCAGGTAACGGTGCTCAATAGCCAAATTAATAGTAATGCCAACAACACTGGACAAGCGGGAAGTATTGAGGTCACTGCTGAGGGTCTCGCTCTCACAGATACCACCCTATCCGCTGCTACAGCGGGGCCTGGTGGGGCAGGGGATATTCGGTTTAACCTATCGGATGCCCTGATCCTTGATGGCAGTAAGCTCACATCCAGCACTGCCCCAGGTTCAACCGGCCAGGGAGGCAATATTGATGTGAATGCCACAGCCCCCAATCTTGAGACCCGATTGCAAAATGAGTCTCAGTTGGCGGTCAACTCTGAAGGACGAGGAGAAGGGGGGAACATTAACCTCAATACCCAACGACTTATCCTCAAAGAGGCCAGTCAGATTAATGCCACAACTCTCAGCAGCAATGGAGGTAATGTGGTCTTAACCCTTGAAGATTTACTCCTTCTCCGCAACGGTAGTGAAATCTCTACAACCGCTGGAATTTCAGGGTCGGGCGGCGATGGCGGTGACATTTTAGTTACATTGGCAGAGGGCTTGATTGTGGCTCTCCCAAACGAAAACAGTGATATTACGGCCAATGCTTTTGAAGGTGATGGTGGCAATATTCGGATTACGGCGGGTGGCATTGTCGGACTAGAGTTTCGACCTGAGCTAACGCCCCTAAGCGACATTACCGCCAGTTCTGAGTTTGGGGTGAATGGTGTTGTTCAATTGGATACCCCCGACCTGGAACCTAATCAGGGTCTGGTGGAGCTACCTGGTGAACTGATTGACCCGAGTAACCAAATTTCTAGTGGCTGCTTAGCAGCGGAGGACAATTCACTAACAGTTAGCGGACGTAGCGGTCTGCCGGACTCACCAGACGCTCCTAACAGCTCAGCCGTCTGGGAAGACTGGCGACCGCTAGAGACTGAAGTGAGCATGACACCACTCTCAATCCCTGTTGAAACTGAGCCTCTTGTAGAAGCAACAGCGGTGTTGGTGGCAACAAACGGTCAGGTGGAATTTGTTGCCCAGTCAGAGGAGCTGCTTAGTCCACATCAGATTGGCTGTGGGAGGTTGAGACTATGAACAACAAGCGCCCTTGTTTGTTGGGTTTAGCAACCCTTTTGGTAGGTTTTGGGATAATTACATCCTCAACCCACGCCCAAGTCATTCCCGACGGCACCCTGTCTACGTCTGTCACCTCATCGGATAATCAAAACTTTGTCATTGAAAATGGCGATCGCAACGGCAATAATCTGTTCCATAGCTTTAGCGAGTTTTCCATTCCCACCGACGGTTCTGCCAGGTTCAATAATGCCGCTGATATCGAAACGATTTTTAGTCGAGTTACCGGTACAAATATCTCTAATATCGATGGCCTGATGCAGACCAACGGTAATGCCAGCCTGTTTTTGCTCAATCCTAATGGTATTCTGTTTGGTCCCAATGCTCGTCTGGATATCGGTGGCTCCTTCTTTGGTACTACCGCCGATACGCTGCTGTTTGGCGATGGTAATAGCTTTAGTACAACAGCTCCAGTTACATCATCCCTACTGAGTGTGAGTGTGCCAGCCGGTCTGCAGTGGAATCAAATACCCAGCCCTATGACGTTGCAAAATGCCACTTTGGAGGGGGCAACTGGTACAAATCTAGCATTACTGGGGGGAGAACTAAACCTCACGGGCAGTACCCTAACGACTGCTGGCGGACGACTCATTTTAGGAGGACTGGCTACAACAGGTACGGTGCAATTAGATGGGGTAAACTCTGTTAATTTCCCAGATAAAGTGCCCCGTAGCAGTGTGATATTGGCTGATGCCAGTGATGTCAGTGTTGAGACAGGTAGCATCGATATCTTTAGCAATGCGTTGCGCTTATCAGATGAGTCAAGACTGGAGACAGCAACCAATTCCCTAAACAATACTGGCAACATTACCCTCAACGTCGAGGATAGTATTGAACTTACAGATTCAGTAATAGAGAGTTCAACCTTTGGGCCTGGAGATGGCGGACATATTGTTATTGAAACCGGAAAGCTGAGATTAATAGGCAGTAATATTACATCAAGAACAAGAGCTGGAGGGAATGCGGGAGATATTTATATTCAAGCGCAAGCGTCTGTTGACCTTAATGCAAATTTTGAAACAAGGAACCGTGCCAGTATCGTAAGCGTTGTTAATACGGGAGCCAGTGGAAACGGTGGTGAAATTGAGATTGATACATCGATACTGCATGTTCTCAATGGTGCTCAAATCTCGACATCAGCAAATGGGACTGGTGAGAGTGGAAACATTGCGATAACAGCGTCTGAATCAGTTGACTTACGGGGAGTATTTGAGTCTCCATCAAGCGTTAACTTTAGCAGTATATTAACTACAAGTTCATCAAACAGTATGATAGCTAATGGCAATGTGACCATCACCACTGGACAGTTGCGTCTTATGGATGGAGCACAGGTTTCTACGTCACCGTTTGGAGCAGGCGATGGTGGAACGGTTATCGTTGTGGCACGAGATTCTATTGACATCATTGGGCGAGGACCTGATAAATTCCCTACTTCCAGTGGTATATTCACTGGTCCTCAATTTATCGGTTCTTCTGGTGATGGAGGAGATATCATCCTCCGTACTGGACAGCTACAGCTGGCGGATAGAGGACTTGTGTTTTCCATTGCAGGAGACTCTGGCAGCGGTGGAAATATTGTCATTGATGCCAACTCTGTCAAACTCAACAACGGAAATATATTAGCAAATAGCTTTGGGGAGGGGAATGCAGGAGACTTGAGGATTGTGGCTAGCCAAACTATTTTCGTTGAAAATTTCTCACGAATTGCCGTCAGTGCCAGAGGAGGGGGTGATGCTGGTGATCTAGAAATCTTTGCAAGTAATATTTTGCTAGATCAGAAAGGACGAATAAGGGCTGACACCAGTGGGGGAGATGAGGGAAATATTCAACTAGTCGCTAATGAGGCCCTAGTTCTGCGTCGTGGCAGTTCCATTACGACCAATGCTACTGGCCCATCTACAGGCGGCAACATTGATATCACTTCTCCCGTTATTGTGGCTGTACCAGCCGAAGATAGTGACATTGTTGCTAATGCTATTGAGGGTAATGGTGGTCGTATTCAAATTGAGTCCACTGGTATCTTTGGTCTTGAACTTCGACCTGAGCTAACGCCCTTGAGCGACATCACTGCTAGCTCCCAGTTTGGTGTAGCTGGTATTGTGCAAATTCAAACCCCCGATCTTGACCCTAGCCAGGGCATTGTTGAGCTTCCCAGTAGCCTCACCGACCCGAGCACCCAAATTACTACGGGATGCGCAGCGATGGCAGAACACTCTTTTACGGTCACTGGACGGGGCGGTTTGCCAGCGGCCCCTGACACCCACAATAGCTCAGCTACCTGGATAGATTGGCGGCCACTAGAAACGGAAGAAAGAACAGACCCTGTGTCCATAGCTGTTTCTCAAGCTTCTCTTAGGGAGGCCACAGCTATGGTGACAGACATAAACGGTGAGGTTCAGCTTGTGGCCTCAACTGCTGAACTATCCAATGCGTACAGGGGAGTGAATAAAGCGAGCTGTGGTTCTAGAGGAGATGCGTGAGGAATTAAGGATGCAACAGTTAGGTAAATCAAATGCTTGGTCTATTTGTCGAACTCTCTGCTGGTTTGGACTGGGACTGTGGTTAGCCATTATCCCAACCATCTTGCCCACGGAGGCAGCAGCCACAGCGGCTTCCTTACACACTCAGGACATCTTACCCACGGCCAATCGGGCCAGCCTGTTGGAACAAGGCAGACGCTATTACCAATCGGGTCAGTATTCTAAGGCGGTGGACCTGTGGCAACAGGCAGCTCAGGCCTATGCGGACCAGGGAAGTCAGACAAACCAGGCGCTGAGCCTAAGCTATCTTGCGTCAGCCTATAAAGAACTGGGTCAGTGGGAGGCGGCGACTACAGCGATTTCCCAAAGCTTAGCGTTGCTGCACAATGAGAATTCTTCCACAGATTCGGATACCGGTGCTGAGACAGCCTCAAACGCCGGACTGATTCTGGCTCAGGCTCTAAATACCCAGGGGAGCCTCCAGCTGGCGATGGGGCAACCGGAGGCCGCGTTGGCTAGCTGGCAACAGTCTGAGACCTTCTATGACGAGACCGATGACATTAATGGTCAGTTGGGCAGTCAGCTAAATCAGGCTCAGGCCCTGCAGAGCCTGGGCCTGTACCGACAAGCCCGCACCCGACTAGAAGAGATCAATAAACAACTCCAGTCACAACCTAGTTCGCTACTTAAGGCCAAAGCGTTGCAAAGTCTGGGGGTTACGCTGCAACGGGTGGGAGCATTTTCGGAATCGTTGGATGTTTTGCAGCAAAGTTTGGCCATGACCCAGCAGCTGGAGCAGGGGGCCGATACTAGCGCAGTGTTGTTAGGGTTAGGACATACCTGGCAGGGATTGGCGAAAACGTCTCAGGCATTGGACACCTATCAAACGGCGGCGGCGGTGGCAACGGGTGCGATCGCAAAAGTCGAAGCCCAGCTCAGCCAGCTGAGTCTGCTGATTGAAACCGACCAAATCGCAACAGCCCAGGCACTTCTATCCGACATTCGCACCCAGCTGCCCCAGTTACCCGCCAGCCGCTCAGCCATCTACGCTCGGGTTAACCTGGTTCAAAGTTTGCTTAAGCTAGCCTCCCAGGACAGGTCCTACGGCCTCGAGATGGCTCAAATCCTGTCCACCGCGATTCAGCAGGCCCAGACCCTCAACGATGGGCGCGCCGAGTCCTATGCCACGGGGCAGCTGGGCCAGGTTTATGAACAAGCCGGCCAATGGTCCGAGGCCCAGCAGCTAACGGAAAAAGCCATGGCTATGGTCCAGGGCATCAATGCTCCAGAGATTGCCTATCAGTGGCAGTGGCAGCTAGGACGGATTTTGTGTCGGGGGGAGATTACCTGTACTCAGGCAGAGAGTCGGGAGGGTGCGATCGCAGCCTATACAGAAGCCATCACCCAGCTCGGTTTATTACGGACAGATTTGGTGGCCAACTCCCAGATTCAGTTTTCCTTTCGAGAACAAGTTGAACCTGTCTACCGAGAACTGGTTACCCTACTCCTGACTCGGCAGCCTAACCAACCCGACATCAGTCAGAGTCACCTCAGGCAGGCCCGCGAGCTGATTGAAGCACTCCAGTTGGCAGAACTTGACAACTACTTTCAATCAGCCTGTTTAGATGTTCAGCAACAGCAAATTGACGAAATTGATCAGGCGGCAGCCGTACTCTACCCTATTGTCTTACCTGACCGGCTGGCTGTTGTACTCGCCCTCAAAGGGCAGCCCCTGCATTACTACGAAACAGTACTCCCCCAGGCTGATATCGAAAGTAGTCTTAGCCAGATGCGACAGTCCCTTAGTCTGGCATTTCCCAGTCAGCTGCGGCTACAGCACTCACAACAACTTTACGATTGGCTGATCAGACCGGCTGAACCTTACTTTACAGACCAAGATGTCAAAACACTTGTGTTTGTACCGGACGGTTTACTGCGAGGCTTTCCCATCGCTGCACTCCATGATGGGAGTCAGTATCTAATTGAGAAATACGGCGTTGCCATTACCTCGGGTTTGCAGCTTCTAGAAACACAGTCTCTAGAAGCCGAAAAGTTTCAGCTACTAATTGGAGCATTAACTGAAGAACGAGCCGGATTTTCGGCGCTACCTGCCGCAACTTTTGAAATTGAGCAGATTACTGCCAAAATACCCGCCCGCACCTTTATCAATCAAGCGTTTACTCAACTAAACTTACAAACACAGCTACAACAGTCTGACTCTTCTGTTGTGCACCTGATCACCCACGGTCAGTTTAGTTCTAACCAAGATGACACCTTTATTCTGGCCTGGGATAAGAAAATTAAAACTCCAGACTTTAGTAAAGCACTTCAAACTAGACAGCTGAGTACTAACAATCCCGTCGAATTGTTGGTACTCAGTGCTTGTCAGACCGCAGCCGGAGACAGTCGAGCCGGTTTAGGACTAGCTGGTTTTGCATTGCGATCCGGTGCTCGCAGTACCTTGGCCAGCCTGTGGTCTGTGGATGACCGCTCCACCGCCGAGCTCATGGTTAAGTTCTATGACGCTCTAAACCAGCCAGGAACAACCAAAGCAGAAGCTTTACGCCAGGCCCAGTTGGCCGTGCTACACCAAGAAAACTATGGACATCCATTTTTCTGGGCTGCCTTTGTTATGGTGGGTAACTGGCTTTAATGGATAAAATTACCGTGGGGGATGCCCTAAAGGAATGAACTTCCTGATTAGTTCGCTTAAACTGTGTCAAAAGACTTAACTAGTCCTAACAACTGGTTTACTAGATATGTTCTCTATTCAACCAAGATCTGAAACCGTTTTTACCATTATTTGTTCCGTTAGTTTGCTGGGGGGAATCGTTCCTGCCTACGCTATGCCCAACAGCGTAGGCACAGAACAGCTGTTAGCCTTAGACCATCAACAATTTAGTTTTATTCCTCCGGAGGACAGCGGGCAGCCTCGAACCAACAGAGCCGGTGGCAGACGCGATCAGTTCTGCAACAACTCCATGCCCACACCCTCTCTAACCTTGCTACTGCCACCAACCAATCAGGGACTTACCACGGCAGCTCATCCTACGTTTCTGGCCTATCTGCCGCAGACCTCAGCCAAGCAGGCGTTTTTAACCCTAGAGGATGAGGATGATAACTATCTTTATCACACCATATTTGAATTGCCAGCAGGGGCGGGCATTATCGGTATTCCCATACCAGACACGGCTCCTGCCCTGGAAGCCGATAAATATTACAAGATCTCCTTGGCCATGATTTGTGGACAGGTGCTTGATCCAAACGATCCTGTTGTAGAAGGATGGATCAAACGGGTTGAGCTAGATACCCAATCTCGGCCATCACAGGAAATATCTCTGGAGTTGGGAGCATGGTATGCCAGCAACGGCATTTGGTTTGATACGTTGCAAACATTGGCCGATTTGTACGAGGTGGAACCGGATCATGCGATCGCAGCTTGGGAAGCGTTATTTCGGTCTGTAAATCTAGACGATATGGGGGCTGCCGTGTTTCTGGGTAATGTAAACAATACTGTAAACTAGACTGTACGTCAGGGTGAAAAGATAAATTAATATCCACTAGAAACGCGTTTTTTATCCCTACCTTCAAGATCAAAATTTGAAATCTACGATAACTTCAATTTATGTGGTCTAAGCAGGGACGGAGAATTTGGAAATGGCGGCTTTCTATCTTATCCACCTGTAGTGTCACAGGCATGATTGTTGGGTTAAATCTTCTTGGCGCATTCCAGCTATTAGAATGGGCCGCCCTCGATAGTTGGTTTCGATTACGCCCCCTAGAAGAGAAAGACTCTCGCATCGTTATCATTGGTATTAGTGAGCAGGACATCAATGAAGGGACCCCATGGCCTATCAGTGATGCCCGCATGGCTCACTTAATCGAAACGGTTGCCGCCCAGAACCCTAGGGTCATTGGTCTAGACCTTTATCGAGATTTCCCCCTGGAGCCCGGTCATAACGATCTGGTAAGGGTAATGGAGTCCACCCCCCAGCTGATTGGCATTGAAAAAGTGTTGGGAGACCCCGTTGGACCACCCCCCAGCCTGAGCCAGCGTGACCAGGTAGGTATTGCCGACTTTGTGTTAGATGCCGATGGTAAAATTCGTCGCGGTCTAATTTCATTTCGCACCCCTGATAATCAAATCAAGACTAGCCTGGCCGCCAGACTCGCCCTTGACTATTTAGCGGCTGAAAATATCTCGCTGCAAACCAGCAATGAACTCCTAGAAAGTGTTCAGTTAGGTAAATCTATCTTTCATCGGTTTGAGCAAAATGATGGCGGATACATGCATGCAGATGAGTCTGGGTATCAGCTCCTACTAAACTTTAGGGGCGTCAGTTGTACCGATACCATGCGGCACTGTCCGTTTGAGCTGGTCTCAATGGGGGAGTTTTTATCTGGTCAGCTGCCCCCCGAGCTGTTGCAAGATCGCATTGTTCTCATTGGTGTCACCGCCCCCAGCCTTCAAGACCACTTTTACAATCCCTACAGCTATAGCGAAGCCATATCCATCACCGGTGTAGAGGTCCATGCTCACCTCACTAGCCAAATCATTAGCGCCGCCTTAGATGGACGAGCGCTGATTCAAATATGGCCTGAACCACTAGAGTATCTGTGGGTTTTGGTTTGGTCTAGCTGTGGCACCCTGTTGGGTATCTTTTGTCTCAATCGACGGCGCATTACCGTCGGGATTTTACGGGTGGTCATCACGCTCTTAGGATTGTTAGGCAGCCTGGTATTGGGCTCTTACCTGGCGTTTGTAGCTGGGTGGTGGATTCCTGTTGTGCCATCACTGATCGCCCTCACGGTAACGGCCGTCATCAGTACGACCCATTTACTCTGGATAAATTTGAAGCTTTCTTATCAAAAATTAGAACAGGCCAATCAACAACTAGAGGATTATTCTCAAACTTTAGAACAAAAAGTTGAAGAACGTACGTTTGATCTGCTCGCTGCCAAAGAAGCCGCCGATAGTGCCAATCGAGCTAAAAATGACTTTCTAGCCAACATGAGTCACGAGTTGCGTACGCCCCTCAACACAGTTCTTGGCATGACCCAGGCCCTGGAAGAACAAATTTTAGGCACCCTCAACCCTAGACAAACAAAAGCTGTACAGGCGACTGAACGCAGTGCCCGACACCTGCTAGAGCTGATCAACGATATTCTTGATCTGGCTCGGGTGGAATCCGGCATGCTAGAGCTAGATCTTACCCCCACGGCTGTGATTCCCATCTGTCAATTTTGTTTAACCGTTGTTAAACAACAAGCCCATCAGAAAGGTCTTCAACTAGACTCTAAGCTCTCCCATACGTTGCCAACATTCATTATGGATGAACGGCGCATCCGCGAAGTCTTGATCAATCTTCTGAGCAATGCGGTTAAATTTACCCCTGCTGGGGGGCGTGTCACCCTAGAAGTGATTCACCAAAAACAGTCTGCTAATCTAGGGGCTACTAATGGCCCGATTCAAGATACCCTTAAGTTTATCGTGAGCGATACAGGAATCGGGATTAAATCTGACTATATGGATAGGTTGTTTAAACCCTTTGTTCAAATTGATAGTGCCCTCAATCGCCAATATGCGGGTACAGGTTTGGGCTTAGCCCTAGTCAAACGCATTACTGAGCTACATGGGGGCACAGTCACCGTTGCTAGTGAGGTGGGTGTGGGCAGCTGCTTTACTGTTGAAATTCCCTGCGTTGTTGCCAAGCCCTCCCTGTCGGAAAAAGACGATATCCCAGACTTTGATAAAAATGGATTCAGCGTTTCTATTCCAGAAGAGTCAACCTCAATTTTGCTTGTCGAGGATGATCAAGACAATATTACGGTGCTCAAAAGCTATCTAAATGCTAAGGGATACTCTATTCGAGTGGCCCACAATGGCCACCAGGCCCTCTCTGCACTCCGATCAACCGTACCTGACATAGTATTAATGGACATTCAGATGCCGGGAATGGATGGGTTAGAAGCAATTCAGCACATCCGTCGTGAACCGACGTTAGCCCATTTACCCATCATCGCACTGACGGCTCTGGCCATGAAAGGGGATCGAGAACGCTGTATTGCTGCGGGTGCTGACGATTATCTGAGCAAACCTGTTAACTTGGGCCAACTTGTCATTATTATTGAAAGGCTTTTAGCCGAACGAGCAATGTCTGTATGAAGCGGTCAGTTATTTTAGTTATTGACGATGAGGTTAGCCATTTTGATGTTATTGAGGCCTTATTCAATCGCCAAAACTATCAACTGTACTATGCTGCTAATGGGGAAGATGCGATCGCATCTCTAGACGCATACCAGCCCGATCTAATTTTATTAGATGTGCTGATGCCGGGTAGCAATGGCATCGAAGTTTGTCGCCAGATTAAGGCGTTACCACAGTGGAAAAGTGTTCCAATTATTGTAGTAACAATAATAGACACCAAAAGAATATTGACATCATGCGTTAATGCTGGCGCTGACGACTGGATTACCAAACCGTTTGATTCAATAGAGCTACACACCCGTGTGCAGTCGATGCTTGAAATAAAGCAGCGGCGGGATGAAAATCAGATACTATCGCGTATCCAAACTAACACAGTTAATCTTCTAGAAAGTACTCTCGATGAATTACGCAGCAGTTTAACGCCCCAGTTATCTCACAATGATTTATTTACTCGAGTCGAACAATCGGCCCGACGGTTAGAGACCCTAACGGCAAAATTTCAGATTTATATGGAACTAGAACTAGTCACTAATAGTTCTATGCGCCTGCCAGTTGGCGACAAAACTACGTTAAGTAGTGCTATTGAAACGCTGGGCGATCTTGCCCAAAGCTACAACCGCTATGATGATCTAATTTTATTAATTGATGACACTGAGATTTTTGTTCCCATTCGGTACCTGTTAATTATCTTCAATGAATTAGTGGACAATGCGTTAAAATTCTCTCTGCCCAAGACTCCCATTACCGTCAGAAGTGGAATATTAGAAGATTGTTTAACTCTATCAGTACATAACCTAGGCCAAGCAATGACAGAAACACAAATAGCTACAATTGACGACGCTATTCAGTTTGATCGCAATGCCTATGGGCCAAGTAATAATGGTTTAGGTCTAAAAATTGTCAAACGAATTGTTTCCCTGATGGATGGGCAACTCATGATTGCAAGTGACAATCAACAAGGGACAATGATACACATTATGTTGCCACTTAAGGGTAGTTAAAAAGTGCTTTTCTAGAAATTATCTAATACGAAATCCTGGGATAGCATCCGTTATCGAAGAGCATCCACAAGGAAGTGCCTCGACAGAAGGGTCTATTTTAATCGGCTTAAATGAATTTGGATTTGGGATAAGCTATCTCATCCAAGCAAACTGGGATTGATTCCTCCCTGTTCGTAGAGCCCTCAACACTCGCCATCGATGAATACATCCATTAATAGCGATAACCAGGCCAAAACCAAACCGTGACTGTTAAGCTCGAAACCAGGTTTGTCTGTTTATCAGTACTT
>ERZ1740072.445-NODE-445-length-16831-cov-8.659514_pt1 | contig 16831 bp, 11 predicted proteins | sample MGYA00581733_ERZ1740072 | MGnify/ENA primary metagenome ERZ1740072 (study PRJEB43018, sample SAMN04849741) | marine metagenome | isolation source: floating plastic debris | place: Pacific Ocean | collected 2008-08-30 | study: EMG produced TPA metagenomics assembly...
TGCTGACTTGCGACTTGACTTGAACTGAAAAAAACCTACTCGGACCCAGCTCTGCCGTCAAGTGTGTGTTCATCAGATGTGCATGTAACATACATGTTACATGCACATCATGTGTATAATGTTGTAACACGGCAACTTGTTTTATGTGGTGTAGGGACAAAAAACAATAAGGAATGCATGACAAGGCTATCATGTGTACCCGTCACATATATTCATGTGGAACATGTCTATCGGTTGGTAGACGAAGTTCTGTACACCCTGTACACGACCATCCTCTGGTATTGCAAGCAGTAACAAAAATCATTGGTGGTTTTTCCTGTTTTGCCTAGGCTGGTATATTTCTTGATTTTTCTAGTGCGGTTTGTGCTTCATAATATTTTGTGATATATAATATTTGACTTATTTCTTATCAGTCATAAAAAATGCATTTTCGTGTCCAATTCAAATTCACAAGCGGTTTGAACATCAAACAAGAGCAGAGATAATAAATAATGCTCAAATAATGTTCAATTTAACAGATAAACTGTACAATGAAATGATACATGTTTTTGTTCACAGTTATGTATGGATCATGTGGTCAGCCCCTCTACAGATAGCTATTGCTCTGTGGCAGTTATATGAGACTATTGGACCGAGTTTATTCGCTGGCTTCGCTATTATGGTTGTGATGATGCCACTAAACGGTATAGTTGCTGCAAAACAGAGAAATCTACAGATTGCTCAAATGAAACTGAAAGATGAGAGAATCAAGATGATGAATGAAGTCCTAAGTGGAGTCAGGGTACGTAAAACATGTTTCACTTGATGATTTGCTATTTCCCATATCAAATAGCTAAATGTAGAATTGCAGTATTTTTTATCCTTTGTGGGGTGGATGATCATGTTTTGGGAAGGTTGGTTCTCTTAATCAAGGAGTTAACTCCTTATGGAGATATAGTACAAATCCATTCATTTTCTTGGTTATCCCCTCTTTGATGAAAAAAGTTAATGAGCGGATAACTCTGTATAAATTATATGACAAATTTATGTGCACATCACCCAAAGGTGTCTAGAAGGCTAAAACTGCCAGATTTATTTGATTTTTATGGTTGCATTAGTTATGAAATGAGAGGAGAATTGTGTTAAACTTTAGCCTGGCTAATCTGACTGAGAAACAATCACTAGGAGGTGACGATTCCAATGTAATGTTTGTTTACCTTTCCTCCCTTACGCACAGGTAATCAAGTTATATGCATGGGAGCCTTCTTTTGAAGAGAAGGTAAACGCTATCAGACACAAAGAGATGGATACTATCAAAAAGGCTTGGTACTACAGAGCTGTGCAGTTCTTTGGATTTGGCGCTCTGCCTTTTGTGGTAAATCTATAGTTTTTAGCAAACTTTGCAGGCTTGCAATTTAGTATATTTTTCGATTATATAGGTCTTCTGTCTATGAGGTTGTGGAGAGTTTTAATAATTTGTAGTTTTTTATTTACTTGGGATAACCATGCATAGAACCTATATTGCAATGTATGTGTTGATATTCTTTCTCAACTGCCTTAGCTAAAACATCATTTGTTGAAAATGTGGTGCCTCAAAGAAATTTTGAACATATTTCATTTAAGGGAATCCCATATTTCTTTGCTGAATTTTTCATGAGGGAAATTGGAATTTGCCGGCCTGAATAAATTAGTATTTTTAATTTGTCCTTTCAATTTATAGACTTTTGAAATAAGTTTCTCATAGGAGATGATTGCAAGCGAATTGATATGAGCGAGCGTATTACACTGGTTATTTCTTTGTGTTTTTGTTCTGCTATTTCAGTGTACCTTAGTTGCATTTGTTTACAGGTAACCATCGTAACATTTGCAGTGTATGTCAGCACACAGCCTGATCATGTTCTGTCTCCACAAGTAGCCTTTGTCTCTCTCTCCCTCTTCAACATATTGAGGGCGCCTCTCAACCTCCTCCCTATGATGGTCTCATTTGTGGTTATGGTGAGTCTAAGACTAAAATCTAATACTGTCATAAGTTTGATATAAGTGTACTCAGAACTTGCTGGCTACAGTGAGCGAGCAATGCACTACGTGTTTCCTTCACACCGCTGGTTAAACTCTAGACCCAAAATAATTCATGTAAAAATCAGTAGAAAGTTTTACCATGTATTCTTCCATACAATAAACGAGGTTGATTCATCCAGCGTGGCCTTGAGTAAGTAGCTAAATTTTCGGGTATTTAGCGGTAGCACATTGGCATCTTTGTTGCTTTCATAGCAGCTGTTGAGAAGTTTTCAAGCTTGAACTCAGTTTGTATGCTGCTAAATGAGGGCGACAAGACTATTGATTGTGAATTTATTATAATTACAGTCGAGTGTGTCGGTGAAGAGAATTGTTCAGTTTTTTAAGACTTCAGATCTTGATGATGACAATGTACACAGAGATGATGACTCTGGTAAGTGGCGGATGGTGGGTATCTCCGGAAGATCATGCCAGGCTTTTTGGACTCTTGTGGGTGTGAAGCTCAATCAAAATGTTTAAAACAACCCATTGATATCAACAGTTTTCCTACCCTCAAAAACCGCCTCGTTCAAGCAATATGATAGATTCTTTTCCTGATAGTTTAGTTAGTTTGATGCTTCAAACTGTGATGTGCCCACGACTGAGACTTTGATAGAACACATTTGTGAGTTATCGTTGCTGATATCAATAGCTTTCATAAAATTCCTATCCCAAACTGACGCTGCATTTAATTTTTGAATATGATTGGTTTTTGTAATGGTTATGAAATTCTGAGCTCCTAAATTCAAATCATTCACAAAGGCGATTCTTTATGTAAGTTTGTCAAGTTACCCTCTCATAATCACTATCACTTTGATTTTTATGTACGCTCAACTTACACTTTCAAAAAATGTTGGTAGCAAAATTACTAGTTAATCTTAATGTCTTTGCAGATGTTAGCCTTAGAATAACGGATGGAGAGTTCTCATGGTTGCCCGACACTAACGTCATACTACGTGATATTAAGATGGAGGTGGCTACAGGCTCACTGACAGCTGTCGTGGGACAGGTGGGCTCGGGGAAGTCTACGCTACTGTCAGCCTGTGTGGGCGATGTGTACAAACATAAGGGAACTGTTACCACTAAGGTAGGTTTCCAGACCTGCCATACTGGGAGGACGGCAATTGAGTGAGATTGGCGAATAGGGCAATGGAAATTCAAATTATGGCAATTTTTCCTCAATGATAACATATATGCAGTTGGTGGAATAAGGGCAAAATATTCTGAATATAGGGCAAAAGTCTCAAGCGTGTCACGCATTAGGGAGGGCAATTGCTGGAGTCTCACTCTGAATGGGTGAGGAATGGTAGGTCCGTAGGTTAACTTATACGTAAAGATTTTAAATATAAGTAACTTATAGTTAAAAGTTTCACACTTTCAGTTTAACGATAAAAATAGCTTTGTTTATTTTAGCTATTTTGGGTTTCTCTCAAACATATCGTATATAAAAATAGAATGAAAAAAGCTACTTCACCTAGCAAAAGTGGCCAGATTTTGTGCTGATGAATACTATCCATCATTGTGTTAGACACAATATGATGATTGTATTTTAAATACCTTATAGAAAGAAAATCAATCATAATCATAAATCAAAATTTGCTAATATTTAATTAATTCCTTGAATTTGGCCATTCTGCGCCAGGTCGCTAAATTAAATTGCGTGTGTATTTTCATCCTGTAGGGGATTGCTTCACTAAATTTCCATGTTGTATATTGATTATTTTGTAACAGGGAGAAGTAGCGTTTGTTGCTCAACAAGCCTGGATACAGAATGCCACTGTCAGAGAAAATATCCTATTTGGTCACCCATATGAAGAAGAGAAATATGAGAAAATAGTGGAGGCTGTGGCACTACGTCCCGACTTTGATATACTTGATAATGGGGATCTCACTCTAATTGGTGAAAAGGTAAACAATGTGATGTGCTAAAACCCACAGTCATGTATGCTATGCACCCGCATATTGTATATATATATATATATATATATATATATATATATATATATATTGGCTCTTCCAAAATTATACAAACATCTCCTTTTTAGAAATTTTGCAACCTACCAAAGAGACGGTGGTATTTGTGTTTAGTGCAGCCTAGTAATAATGCATTGTTAAAAGGTAGGTGTCATGGTAAAATCAGTATACATGTATATGTAAGTGACTAAATGTACTACACTGGATCAAGGAGTTCAATAAAACTCCTTGACTGGATCCACATATTTTCTGGTGAAGATTTTGATTGGCTCACTGGTTGATTTCACAAAATAATTAGGAAGCAACTTACCCTATAAGCGGAAATTTTAGCTAGTGAAAAGTTTCACACTCTCAAGTTTTTTGGGTAATTTAGCTATTTTATTTAGCTACTTGCGTTTCCATCCATATAACGCAAATAAAAAAGAGGGATGTTAGCTACAGTGTACATTAAAAATTGACTAGCTCAAGTAGCAAAAATGGCGAAAATTAGTGCTGATTAGTACTTTTTGTGTGGCATACCATATAAAAACAAGATTTAATAAGAGGCCTGTGAATGTACCTGTTGTCTCTCTGTATACAGGGTATAAATCTCTCCGGTGGACAGAAGCAGAGAGTTAGTTTAGCTCGAGCTTGTTATGCTGAAGCAGATCTGTATTATCTCGACGACCCTCTGTCTGCAGTGGACGCTCACGTCGGTAAACACATATTCGATCATGTCATCGGACCTGAGGGACTACTTAAGGTATGTGTCGCTTGAATCATCCTGTTCTTAAGATGAAGGGGTAGGCGACTCTTGAACCATGTTGTCTTGCTTTTCAAGGCATTTGATGATTTTTGTTTTTGCCTGGTTCCCACATTTATTAATTGCTGACAATGAAATGTGCCTAGCCATTTGTTTTCCATAGTTAACGTATCATTTGACTTAAAACGACTCAAGAGCAACTGTGAACTATGTAGGCGGAGAGGGAGGCAACTCTACATATCCTTAGAATAATGTAGCCGGGCAAGCAACTCCTGATAATCTTTGAAATTTTTTCTAACTTTTTAATTTGTTGACTTCCACTATCATTTTAGAGATTTTTTTCCGTATAGAATCAAGAAAAATTAATAGAATGATAAAACAAATCAATGCCAAGTTGCCTATAAGGTCCCTGCATACTTGTTAATCAACAAGACTTGGAAGAAACATTTAATAGGTCATAATGCTATCCTGTTTAACTTTAATATTCTGTACTATGTTGCAGGATAAGACACGAGTGTTGGTTACACACGGCGTACACTGGTTACCTAAAGTAGATAATATCGTAGTACTGAGTGATGGTAAAATATCAGAGACCGGTTCTTATGAGTACTTACTCGATCATAAAGGAGCATTCGCTGAGTTCCTCAAGACTTACTTCCTTAACGGTAAGTCGTTTTACAGAAGGTCATGGTCTGGATATTGATCGCAAGCTTGTTATTTTTAAGAAAGATTTGATGAATCTTTTTCCAGATGCGTAGAAAAACATAGGATTGCCGGTCGGGGTTAATTAATTAAAGCGTGTCAGGCCTCATACTGTGGGAAGTTGAGTGAGTATCTATGATAGTCAATGATTGTTCGCTGCTATTTATACACTGCAGGAAGAAAATGTACATTAAATATAATTTGCTCTAAAATAGTTAGTGACTAAGATCTTGGTAATCGTTCATTTAGATTTTAAATTCCAATCTGCCTAATTTAAATAAATTCATGTTCTTAGTTAGTGAGCGGAGTTTCAATTTATGTCATCGCATTATGTCAGCTTAGTTCTAGCAAGGAGTTAGAATCCTTGGTTCTAGTTAATTTTTTAATTCTTCATGCTGTACTAGACTGTAAAATGTCATAAATTTTAGCTTTTGACGATGATGTGTTCATGAGCGGTATTTATTCTCTCCTTTCTCAAGCTGTGTTGTCGTTAATATGTTACTATCTCTCTTTTCGTTTTATATTCTTCCTTCACAGCGGGTACTGTATATTCCTGATTTGTAATGTGTTAACATATCGTAGTTGTATAACAGTAGCCCGGTGCTCGAATGGTTGTGGCTGGACACTTTGAGTGTGTCCATTTACAACACCATATGAGCACTAGGACTTGGATAAAATTGAGACTGGGCACAGTATATTTTGGTTCTTGGCAGTTTAAGGGCTTAAGCGTTGTAATATAATCAACAAACCCAGTGTACTCCAATGTCACTCTAATACAATTGAAGCCCTCAAACCAGGTAACCATAATTGATGTTTGGGTTGAATGCAATTCAGGACTGTGAATGTTTATGTACTACCAGCGTTTGAGATTAAAGAGCACAACTAAAAAATCCAGCTCCCAATCAGAACCAAAATATGCTGTGCGCAAAAACCATTGAGTCAACAGTAACTCAGTTCAAAGATTTGCATGTTTGATTTTATAAATTGGGTTCTTCATTTGCCTGTTGGCCGAGTGGTTACTATGTATTCTGATTTAAATCGTAAATACTTTGCGTCATGTTGAAAAGTTGAGTGATGATTGGGGAAATACTGTGAGCTTATTTTGGGACCAAGTATTGACCATGATTTGCACTTAATCATCCTAAAACATTACTTAATGGGTCACTCCGCTTTAAATTTTGCATTTTCCATGAGTTATCCCATCTCACCAAATTCACAGTGTCGCAAATCCAAAAAAAAGTTGGAGCTGTATACCCTGAACGTAAACAAACTTTGTATTTTGTGAGTTGTCCCCTCTTTGCCAATAACAGTGCACGAATGAAGACAACTGCACACAAAATTGTGAAGAGGAATGCGTGTGAAATAAAAAGCGTCATGTGGTATAGATCATGCTGTAGTGTTTGGTATACCAAGGCATGCGTTATTGTGTGATGTGAGTGGCAAGCAACACGTGGGTCGTGGCATTATGAATGGGGTGATTTTTTTACCGATTTATGTGTAATCATGGAGTAGTTGTATTGTCTTCATGGGACAACGTACACATTTTTTGTGATCAGATCTCGTTTCAGTCAGTCGATCGTTGGTAATGTTAATGAAGTGTCACGACATCAAGGGTGACAGAAATTTAACTTCTATCAGCACCATTTTTATTTCTCCTTTTCAGCTGATAAAAAGACAATCATTTTGGAGCAAAACCCCCATAACTGTAATAATTATCTATCGGTCACTACTTTCTGTTTCCATATATTTCTGTAATACAAAGCTTCAAGATTTGGCAAAATTACCAGGGTTCTGAAGAACTTTGATGGACGATGAGTTTTCAACCCACTATATACATTCACAAAAGTTCAATACTAATCATGGAAAAGGGAATGGGACATTAAATCAAAGTTATATTGTTATAAGAAAGCTGAAAGTAGAGGACTGTACTATACATGTAGTTGGGAGTACAATTTTGTTTGTCCAGGCGTAGCATTTTCTATTAGTAGGCATAGCATGATATAATTTTGATATATCAGGTTCATTGAAACTTTGGTCATGATACTGATTGCTGGACAATTTAGGAGCGTGTTCTAAGTTTTTGACAATCACCTTGCATTTTTTTGCATTAGAGTTGCCTCCCTTTTTGAGTTGCATCTCATTTATCATTCATTAATGTTATGATGTTTTACAGCTGATGACAGCACATTAGATAATGATGATGATGAGACTATAGCCGAGGTTCAGCGCTCAATGTTACAGAGACTCGGGTCTGTTGTTGAGGAGGGCGAGGAACAGCTCACTGAGTTGGTACAGGAGAGAAAGTAAGATACTCAGGCTAGATATTACTATACTAGTAAAGGTTATAGTTTGGCATCGTGAGACATTGTGTGTTGGTCAAATTGCAAATGATTCCGGAATCGGAATCAAAGCTGGGTTTGTCGAATATTGAATTGGAATCGAAATGAAATTATGCTGGCCAGTTTGAATCGAAACCAGAATTGGAATCACTTGCTCTTGGAATCGGAATCGGGATCATGGGTACCAGAGTCATTTACAATTCTGTTGTATATGTATTAGGAGTATCCCAGTGAAAACTCAACTTCACCTTAGGCTATCCCAAAGTTGATGGTCAACGATGTTCAAATTAAACCCCCTTAGACCTCAAGATGGGATTATAGCTAATAACCATCGTACTGCGATATGATTAATTATCAAGCGTACCAAATGAACCTTCCCTATTATCAATAGAGCCCAAGAGCAGCTTTTATTAATCTAGCATACAAACTTGTACCTCTAACATACTCTTTCCAACCCCAACTGCTTGGAGAGTTTCCTTTACCGTTATCCAACCGCTTATTTCTATTTTTGTTGCTTTAGGAAAGAAAAAGTGTAAGTTTGCTAGATTCCCGCTATTCATGCAACTTACACACTACAAGATGGCTTTATTTGTGGCGGCAACCTCTTTTAGTGCAGTTTCGAGATTTTTTTGCAGTGAACACAAGTTTTCTATCATATACCATACCACGACGTACCAAAAATTCACAGCGAAAGAGGTTGCTGGAAAATTGTTGGTGGCTTTTCCAAATAGTACGATGATAAATAACCACTAGTTTACCGCCTTTTTGCGCTTTTTGTTGTCAATCGTTGCTTATCCACGCCTGGCTGCAATTTTGTTGTGTGAATTTCAATCCACTGCCCTTGATCTAACGTCAAAAATTGAAGGAGAGGACAAAGATGAGGTTTTGTACAAGTTTTCACTGTAATTTCACTTTTGCTGATACAAATGTGCTGAATTGTTATTGTTTACTATTAGATTTTTGCAAAGATTTCAATCCATTTGACGGTACATCTCAGTCGTCTATGTTGCATTAATAATATAATATTGATAATTACAATATTAATATAATATTAATGATTATAATGTTAATGATTATAATGCTAATGATTATAATATCAATAATAACTATAATATGATGTTGTATTTAAAATAATATAATATTAATAATTGTATATGATATTGTATTGATCAGATTACAGAGACAGTTGTCCAGACAGAAATCTCGCATCAGTGAGTCTGAGGCTGTCGAAGGTAAAGTGCCTGTGGAGATTAAGAAAAAACCACCACCTAAAGCACAGGAAGTCACAGAGGCTGTCGAAACTGGAAATGTAAGACTGCTTTGAACAATAAGAAGTTTCCTCTCTTTCGCAGAAACAGAGATTTGTTATTAATTAGACAATCTTGCCCTCATTTCTATAAACAGCCCCATAGTTTTAACCTTGTTGTAAAAACTAGGATTCATCAATGCTTTTCCCATGGTTTTTACCTTGCAGACTTGCAATTTATAGTTTTCCCCCGATGTGGATAAAATTTGGATAGGATGGGGTGAAGTATGTTTGCTCCTCCAAGTGGCTGTGACCTTATAGCTATGTATCTTTTCTGTTTTTCTTTATTATTTTTGATTATCACGCATTCAGAAGAGAACGTCTTACTTGATGCTTTTTTGATTGTCTTATTTTCATTTTCTTTAATTTTAATTTTAATAACGCTTAGAAATTGTTGTATATCAATTTTAGTAAGCGTTTAACAAATAAACTTGATAATTATTGTTATTATTATAATTATTAATATATCGTTTCAGGTGTCGTGGGATGTGTATATGTTATACATGAGATCGATGGGCTGGTTCTTTGTCTTCCTCACATTCGGACAGATGTTTCTCAATGCAGCGCTGTCGGTATACTCCAGTATATGGCTCAGTCAGTGGACTGACGATGATATGTTCAAACCTCAGTACATAAACAACTACACAAATACACAACGTCAGCACGCTGTCGCTAAATACCTCGGTGTATACGGCGGGCTCGGGGCTGGTCAAAGTAAGTTTTATTATATACTTTTATTTGATCTAATATACATTTTTTTGAGGACAACAAGTTACCTTTGGGAACCATGTGTTTGTAAGTGTAAACTTTTAGAAATCCTCAATAAACAATTTCAAAAAACTATGATGGTTTATTTGAAGTTGAGTATACCAAATACAGGCAATATTCAGCCACAGAGCATTCAACTTGAATACTACTTATTTTTGGAACCTTAAAAATTGGCTTAGTTTCAGCAATGTATTGAAAATGTTATGGAGGTTTAATGAGAATAACTTTCACAAGAGTAGCATTTTTGTGTAAAGGAGTATGTCCTGTGTCTTCTGCTATCAGTGGTTGCATTTACTTGATATCATGTAACGCTGAACAATACTTGAATACATCCAATCAGCATCAAATGTACTCTTAAATTTGAATTCCTTTGCCTTTAGACTTCCCCTTCAATGATAGCTCATATAATAGAAATTGAAAAATAGAAATTAGCTAACATTTAATTCTGTGATTTTGAAGATTCTGCACAAGGTCGCTAAATTAAATTCTGTGTATATTTTCATCCTGTAGGGTAGCTGTTTGTAACACAAGTTGTTTCCATTAATTTTCAGCGTTTGCGACACTTGGAACATCTTTTGCGTTTGCTCAGTGTTCTGTTAGTGCTTCTACTATTCTACATAAACGCTTACTTCACAATATAATGAGGGCTCAGATGATGTTCTTTGATACCAAACCTCTCGGACAGATCCTCAACAGATTCTCTAAAGATCTCGATGTTCTGGGTAAGTTTTAGATTCGTTTTATGTATTGAGATAACACATTGTAATGGCAATATGGGAAACCTTACTTAGCCCGGGTTCCTAGGCGACTATTGAAAATAATATTAAAACAGAGCCAGGTGCTATATATATTCAGTAGGCTTCACGCTCCCATAACTTTACTTAACAGTGTTGTCTTACAATCACGGAATTTACCATGACTGTCTTCTTTTGCTATTGCTCGCATTGGAGCTACTGTTTACTAGGATATCATTTTTATATGTTGATGGTGTTGCTCGGTTGAGTTTTGAAAAAGGTTTAATGAAAGGTCATGTTTTTATTGATAATTTGGTTACTGATTGAGAATCTTCATGACCATAGATGTCTGTTCGTGCTTGTCCATAGGACACAACTGGTTGACATTTCTCAAAACTTAAAGAAACTTTAAAATTGTTTATTTAAAGTTTTCCCGCTTAATGTTGTTCGAAAATCTTTTTACAATATGCCTCGAACATTAAGATTGCTTCCAGCTTGACTTTCGATAATTTACCATGGATTTATTAACACAACTGTTGACCGTCTCTTACTTTACAGATAACTTGTTAGGATTTACGATTTTGTCACTGTTTGGTAACGCAATCAGCGTTGTCGGTACTGTGGTGGTTATCGCGTATAGCACACCTATATTCTTGGTGATTGTTATACCAATAGCCATCCTGTACTACTTTGTACAGGTAATATTACGTGTGATTCTATGTCTATGTGTGCATGTGTGAGTGCCGGTTATGTCTACTTTGGTTTTCTTTCTATCTACATGTTGCTTTCTATATCCGCACTTTCTAAGCATATATATCCATCCGTGCTTACTCTACGTCTGTTGTGACACATGGGTTTGCTGCTAAATATTAACTAATAATGATGCTCATCCTGGCGTTTGAAAGAAGCTTCAACAACTACCGTGTAACACTGCTGTGGGTAGCCATTTATCACAAAACAAAGCATGGGTACTCATCAGGGTCATAGCTCATACTAAACGCATGCATCAGTAACAAAATCCGAGAGTTGCTGAATGCAACATCCGCTGATGCAAAACTAAATTACATTTAGTTTCACTGATATTCACTGATATTTATATCAATGGTTAGTTTTATCTGCAAAAATCGGAATATAATTTCAACCACTCTGCTAGCTATCACCTGTTTTTCTTTAGACAATCTTCTCGGCTTTAGAGTGCTTATGACATGGAAACAATTTTACCAAGTACTGACCGCCATGACAGTGATCATATACTCTGTGCCCGCTTTCATCATCGGACTCGTACCTCTGTCCATAGCTGTGGCAGTCATTCAGGTAGGAAGATGACAACTACTACCCACCCGGTTCCCTAAATTCCCATAATATCGAAAGATTTACGTGTCAAAATATGATATGAAATTTCTCACATTGAATGTGAAGAGATGGCGTTTCAAGACTGATACTTTGAAAGTTTGATTCTGCGGTGATAATCTTGATCCTAAAATGATTTGAATTATACAAAAAGCTTTGGCGGCTGTGATTTACTCACATACGGAACCGGGTGATGGGAAAATGTCTCTTCCTCCAATGACTGTTCCCTTTCTTTCACTCGTTACCTGCACTGGTTTTTGTCAGAGTTTACGTACTACTCACTTAACATGCACATTTATTTCTTGTTCAAAACTGCAATTGATGAGCTTAAACAAACAAAACCTCATCCATGACACTAGTTTATGGGCTCACACTGTTTAGGTAGGGTACCCACAACAGTTTGATAGTGCTTAAACTGCTTTCAGACTGAATTATTTTTTTATATACGGTCAAAAGTTCACTCGCAAGGACCATGCAACTTGCCTATAATTTTTGAAGATCACACAGTACCACCTTGATAAAGCAAATTTAGAGAACACCACTTCATGCATTGATCGGTCATTAGCTATTTAATAATTTTCTGTACTTCTCAAGGAAATATGATTATAGAGTCTTAATTGTTAGCTGGACGTAGCTTTGCTTCATTTTACAGATTCTAGATTCTAGTTTCCCTACAGCTTATTTGCATGCCTCGAATTCCTTGCTTGTTTTTAGCGTCTGTGATCATGTGCAACCGTACATCATTTTCCATTACGCACGATATTGTTTGCAATTCCAACTCGCTTAATTTGTGATATGTAGGGAGTGTTACCTGATCAAGCAAGTAGTAAGGGTCTTTTATATTTTGACAGAATAATAGCTGTTCTTCAACCTTCCACCTTTCCAATTAGCTATATGTGACGGCCAAATAAGCCAGAAAAACCAATAGCATGATATTTATGAATAACATGGATCTCGATTTAAAGGGTTAGCCCGAATCAATTACTCTATCTCACCTGCTTTACACACACTTGGTATATTTCCCGCGCTATTCATATCTTAATATTTGCCCTACAGAGGTTTTTCATCCCTACGACTCGGCAGTTGAAGAGGTTGGAGTCGGTCACTCGCTCCCCGATCTACACACACTTCAGTGAGACTATCACAGGAGCTCAGACAATCAGAGCATACGGCGATCAGAAGAGATTCATGAAACAGTCTGAGGAGATGGTGGAGGATAACATTGTCTACTTCTTCGCTGGATGGGCTGCTAACAGGTCAGATATCAGCGTTAGTTTACTCTATCTTGTCTAACATCAGTAGCCAATGCCTGTGCCATTAGTCTTATACACCTTATCCTGAAATACAAGTAGTATAAAGGATCCATTTGGTTGACATATTCAATGAGTTTTCTGGAAATCAAATTTTGAAATGAAATGGGATTTGAGACGTTGAATGAAATAGGTTCTGAGACGTTGATTGTTACGGAACACCCTTTTATATTAAAACGCAATATAACTCTCATTGTAATAAGGAAATGAATATGGGGCTTATTGAAAATGACAAAATACAAAATATGTTAAGTTACCGGAAGTTACCTCACTATCTACTGGCTTTGTTCTTGTACTCTCGTTCCTAATTCCAAATTTCAACAATCTGAAGAACATCTGGGGTGGTATTTTATAGCAGCGATTACTTAACATCCTGACCAGAAAGCCTTATCAGCACGTATTCAACAGCTCTATTCAAGCTTGTGTTCAGTCAATTATACACCAAATACTACATTGGTTATCTCATGGGCTGAACTCATGAATTTTGCTTTCAGTCAAGTACAACGTAATCAAGCTCCTGAAGACCTATTTAATAAAATCATACTGTGCGTGCGACAAATCTGAGACAGGATTTGATCACTGCAAAACTTAGCTGTGTGACTCTGAAACAATCTGAATGGTCAATAATGATAAGTTTATAAGAAGTACAAAGTATAAACATAAACAACTTTACAACATCTGTTTTATGACATCTGATACCAACTTTATCAGTGATCTACATCCAGTGTAGATCACGAGCATCGGTATGCAATTGAACTGGCCCTAGATAACTCACATTTTCTCTATTATTATGGTCTGCAGATGGTTGGCAATACGCTTGGAGATAATGGCAGCATTTATTGTGTTCCTGACAGCCATCTTCTGTGTGATGTCAACAGAAATCGATTATCTGAAGACACACATTACAAGTAGTCTTGTGGGACTGGCTATATCTTACGCCCTCAATGTAAGTTGTTTGCTTGCTTTGATCCTTACGATTCCAATGACTAGTGATGATGACGTGAATGTTAATACAGCTGTGGGATATTTTGTATGATCGTTATTATAGTCTGATTTTGTCTACAAGGCGCCAGCTCTTGTGTTGCTTTAGTTGACACTCACAACTTGAATTGAAAGATTGAGCTAACAATTCTAAGACTGCTGCATTCTGAATTTATTAAAAGAGGGGGATATTTCCTGTCCTGATTGGAAACTTCTGAGTCTTGCTTCCGCAGCCAATTTTGGAACTGGCAAAGTTCATTTCGACCAAACAGTGCTGCAATATGGATTTCTTTCATATTATATAAATAGTAACAGTCGGGAACCATACCCCTGTCTATTGCATGTCTCACTATCGAGAAAATTCCATAAAAGTTTCAGTAGTGCTTACTCAAAGAATTGATTCACAATTCTATTTTGTATTATTTTAGTCAACTCAGAGCTTGAATTTCCTCATTCGTAACATCAGTGATCTGGAGTCAAATATTGTGTCGATTGAGAGAATCAAAGAATACAGTGAAGTGCCACAAGAAGCAGAATGGAATAATGATCGTCGACAACCACCAAGGTAGGTCATCAGTATAAGGAAGTGCATGACTGCTGCCTAGTGGGGTCTATAAGATAATATTTACCTCATTGGTAGGGTTCTGATCATAACAAGAGTTGTTCCCTCTTTGAACTATTAGTTCAGGGAGCAGGAAACTCCCACTTTGATAACCAAATTTTTATTCGCCTTTTAATTTTATACATTCTTATTGAAAAATGGGTGATAACTTAGTTTCACCTATAAGGGTGGCTAACTGGTGGGTATGGCCAACAGCGATTCATTACCCCCTCCGTGATTGGGAAACTAGCTCATCGGAACATGTTCAGTTTGCTTCTGTCAACCTACCAGACAGCAAGCAGAAATAATGCCCTATATAGTGCATTGAGTGAATCAGCTTGCTCTTGAATGATTAAGAGATTTTATTCTGTGTCGTGTTGTTATTCAGGAGTTGGCCGGAAAATGGAGAGATTGAGTTTAAGAGATATGCAACTAGATATCGACCTGAACTAGATCTCGTACTCAAGGAGATTGATGTCAAAGTCGAGTCCAAACAGAAGGTTTGTCTCTCATTCATGACCTAACTCAAATGATTATGAAAAGCCATTCATGGGCAACTTTCATTTAAAAGATGTTTGATACTGTGTACAATATGAAGGTGGGTAAAAGCTATTGAACTGAAGTTGGTTGTCACTGTATTAAAAAAATTATTAATATCATTAGTCAAGTTATTTGAGAATTGACTGCAACCAGCTAAGATGTTCACATGTCACTTCATCAAGAACATGGTAGTGATGAGAGGGTTTTGCAGATATTAAATTATGTTACATATGTTATCGCAACTTTGCCGGATTCTTCCAAAATGCATAAATACCATTGAAACCTAAATCACTAGACTATCATAAAACAGTTTCCAATTTTCTTAACGTATGCATAACTTAGAAATTTTTTTTGAATGACCCAATAATATTATGATACTATCAAATTTGAACTTATGTTTCAGGTTGGAATTGTTGGTCGAACAGGAGCAGGTAAATCATCAATGACTGTAGCATTATTCAGATTGATAGAGGCTTCTCGAGGCTCCATTACTGTAGATAACGTGAATATCGGTGAGATTGGGCTTCATGAGCTCAGGAATAAGATCACCATCCTACCACAGGTAAGTTAATAGTCTGTCATTTTACATGCACTCTCATAGTCTGTGGGACCTATTGACCTATTCTAATTTGGGGAATTTTTAAGACTTAAGATTTGAAGATCTGACGACAGCATATCATAAATCTTTTATGTACTTGGAGACCTCTTGATAAGCATAATGTTGCTGGCAGATTGCTGGAATATCGCGATTATGTGTTTTCAATGTTACTCATTTATTTGAGTTAAGTTCGTTTGTCAAATCCAAAATATGATTAATTATAACATGGATGAAATGGCACCTGCAGCGTAGATGGTAGCAGCAGCCCAGTAAGCACAACTACAGGGAATATATTGAAAATTGCCCACAATGCATTTGGGATACCCAGTCATCACTATTACAAAATAGGGCGTGTTAAAGAGTATCCCATAATGCACTGTTTTGGAATTCCCAGGACTACCCAGTCAATGATATATAATTTTGACTGAGTATTTTTGGGAATTCCAGTAAAAAATTGCATTATGGGAATGTTGTTAACATGCCCTGTTGCATTGTGGTTTACAATTTATATTTGCGGTATGGATCGTTTCTGAGTCACTTTCTCGTGGTTCTCTTCCTCAAAGGATCCTGTGTTATTCTCGGGCACTATAAGAGAGAACCTGGACCCGTTCACTAACTACTCCGATGATAGAATATGGCAGGTACTGGAGCAGTCTCATCTCAAGGAGTATGTGGATAAACAGGCTGAGGGACTCAATTATGAGTGTGGAGAAGGTGGTCAGAACCTCAGGTATGTGAGCTGTTCTCAAGTAACCATATATATATATATAAATATATATATAAATATATATATACATATATGTGTATATGTGTATATGTGTATATGTGTATATGTGTATATGTGTATATGTG
>ERZ1740072.448-NODE-448-length-16767-cov-4.668921_pt1 | contig 16767 bp, 13 predicted proteins | sample MGYA00581733_ERZ1740072 | MGnify/ENA primary metagenome ERZ1740072 (study PRJEB43018, sample SAMN04849741) | marine metagenome | isolation source: floating plastic debris | place: Pacific Ocean | collected 2008-08-30 | study: EMG produced TPA metagenomics assembly...
TCGATTACTTTGAGAGTTGGTCTGAACGAGCCTATAATGAGCAATATTTACTTGCAGCCATGCTGCTGGCAAATCCCAATTACTTTGATATTCAATTACCTAACTATTGGGTGTGTCGAAATGAAATGCATCATCAACCACTAGCTGAGATCTGGCAAATTCTAGGAGAAAAAGCTAAACAGCGTCCAGCATCTGCTTTCTGGGGGGTTAAACAGGGAACCTCATCTGTTCTTTAAACAAGTTCCAGATGACGTAGGGTCGCTCTGGCCTACTTGTCTAATTAAGTGTGATACAGAATCTAAGCCGCCTATTCTTTAGCAAGTTTACTTGAGCTAAAGCTGTCATTGAGATGATAGATAACGGATTTTGATGCCGCTGGAGTTATGAGTTTTGAGTATCTTCTATCCTCTAATTTAATTCAGACTTTCCTGACATTTATGGCAGGTTTAGTGCTGTGCTTCGGAATACAAAAAAAACCTACTCTACTAACTTGGGTTACAGTTTTTGTCAGCAGTGGCATCTTCTTTAGCTTCCTTTTCGATATTGGTGAAGTATACTCCTACAATTTTTCCTATAAGAGAGCTTTTCTGTTTTTTGGCGATGACATTTCTACAGTGCTCATTTTCCTGTTTCTTTGCTCCATGGCGTTGGGCAAAAAGTACACGTCCGCTTTTTGTATGTCTGCAATATTCTTATCCGGAGGAAAAGTTTCCTATGCGCTTTTGATGTTGGCAATTTTAGTGCTATCGATATTTAACAAACGGCTCAGCTTTAGTGCCTTCTTCCGTCGCTATTTGAGTTATGTGGCTGTGGGAATTGTCGTTTATTTTTCGATGATTGGGTACGCCCGAGTGATTGAGTATTCGGGCGCGAGCTCGTTTGTTCAATCAGCCTATGTGAATACTCGCGATGTTTTGGTTGCCATCTTAGATCGCCAAGATCGCCAAAATTCAGAATTAGAAGGTTATAGGGACTTAGACATTACTGTGCGTGGCAGGGGCACCTGCTCACAAATAAGCTTCGTAGCGTGTTTTATCCGTCAGCTAGAGGCTGCGTTTGGTCAGCGGCTTTATTCATCGTTTGCAGGCCTATGGATGACGCTTCAAGGAGGATTTAGGGGGGCTGACTATCCCGGAACTGCGCAAGAATTTGCAGAGTTAATGACAGCTCATAACCCTTGGGGTATCAATGATCGGTATGACCTAGACTTCTCTGACTGGCAAAAGATTGGCCAAGTGCAAAATCCTTACCTGCTGTTTGGTAGTGGATATGGTGTTGTGGGTCTGTTGATAATAGTCACCGCGTTTATGACTATCGTTGGTTTAGCGTTTCGGCGTCTGGCTCAAGGTAAAGGTGGTTTGGTTGCCGCCTGTTCCGCTTTCTTTATCATCAATGCAGTATTTAATCAAAGCCAACCGTGGACATTACCCCGTAGCAACTTACTACTTATAATGGGGATTTGCACAGGTTTCATTCTGTTTTCTCCAATGACTCGAAATAGCCCATCGTCCATGCGAAAACGGTTAGCCTTAACGAAGTAAAATTTTTTGGCGCAGCATGTTTACTTGATTACGGTGCTAAGAGCTCAAGGAAGAGGAAATTTGAACTGTTGCAAGTCACAACCCAAAATCACGTTTGGCAGCACTACCTTCAATGCAGCTTCAACCATTGAAGATGTCATTCAGTCAGCGGTGAGACAAAAATATCAAAACATTGAAATCCTCATTGTTGATGATTATTCCGAGGACTCAACGCTGGCCATCGTCAAGGAAATCGCTCAGTCAAATCCGCGAATTACTGTCTGGCAAAATGCTCACAATCTGGGAGTTGCGGCTACTCGTAACCGCCTTTTAGAACTGGCAGGAGGAGAATTTGTCGCATTTTTTGATGATGATGATATTAGCCTACCTGATCGCCTAGAACGACAATTAAATCGCATTTTAGAGTACGAGCGTCAATTTGCGAATGGGGCGATGGTGTTGTGTCATACTGCTCGCCTGGTGAAATATCCCGGCGGCTCAGACCTTATTCATCCCACCATCGGCCAACGAGACGGGCAGCTCGCGCCCCACGGCATGGCTTTGGCCCGGCGGGCCGTTTTGGGCACCCCTCTAGAAGATAGCTATGGGTCTTGCCCGACTTGTTCGCAATTGGCCAGATTGTCAACCTATCAAGCCGTTGGGGGCTTCGACCCCACCTTTCGACGAGCCGAAGACTCTGATCTGCTGGTCCGAGTCGCCAAAGCTGGCGGTCATGTTGTGGGGATTGCCGATCCACTCGTCATTCAGACGATGACCCCAACCTCAGATAAGAGCCTCGCCGATGAGCGCTACTACACGCTCAAGTGGCTCGCTAAGCATCGCGATATCGCTGATACCGAAGGACTGTATGACTTTCACCGACGATGGCTCAGCTTGAAACATACGTGGCTAGAGAGAAACTGGAGATTATTTATTGTAGGGTTAGCAGTGGTGAGTGTCACTTATCCCATCGCCACGCTGCGGCGACTTGCGCACTCTCGGCGTAACCTGAGGATCAATCGTTCTTTTAGCAAATTCCATGCGGCAATCCCTCCCGAATAGCAATAACCCTTTGGTCACGATCGGTATTCCCTGTTTCAATGCCCAAGACACCATTGTGCGGGCTGTCAACAGTGCTTTGCAGCAAGATTGGCCTCGATGTGAAATTGTCATTGTTGACGATTGCTCTACTGATCATTCAGTTACTGTGATCGAACATTTAATGCAATCAGTCCAAGCGGATATTCGTCTGATTAAACATCCTCAAAATCAAGGGCCTGCAGTTAGTCGTAACACGATTCTCAAAGCAGCGAAGGGAGAGTTTATTTGCTTTTTTGATGACGACGATGAAGGATTGCCCGGACGCATTACTGGTCAGGTCAAGGTTCTCTTGGCGTATGAGCAGCGGACGGGGGAACGCTTAGTGGCTTGCTACGCCAGTGGCCAACGCTATTACCCGAATGGTTACGAAAAACCCCTGCCCGCGATCGGGTCGCGGCCCGAGGGGGTGCCCCATGGGGCCTGTTTGGCAGACTATTTGCTCACCTATCGAAAGCGTTCTGATTGGTTTTATGGTTCCGGCACACCGACCTGTGCCTTGCTTGCCCGGACATCAACTTTCACTGAGATCGGGGGCTTTGATGAAAAGCTTAGACGGGTAGAAGACGCTGATTTAGCAATTCGTTTAGCCTTGAAAGGTGGTCATTTTATTGGCACGGCTGACTGTTTATTTAACCAATATTCCACTCAAGCTGCCGACAAATCTTATAAAAAAAACCTCGTTGCCGAACAGCAGATCGCGCAAAAACATCGTGCTTATTTAGAAACTATCAATCGTTATTACTATGCTCTCCACTGGCCCAAATTACGTTATTTTCACTTTAAGCGGCAGTATGCTGCCTTTTTATGGGAGTTGTTGCTGTTGTGGATTCGTCATCCGATCGCCGTTTCACGTCATTTGTGGACAACTGGTCCTCGGCGCTTGCGTCATGAACAGCGTATGACTCAAAAGATACAGACCTCTATCTCTTGAGTCTGGTCTGTAATCGAGGTTAATATTCTGCTAATCGGCTAAGACAACATCATCTTAATAAACCAAGATTCGAGTATGGTGCTTTCAACAATCAAGCAAAAGATACCGGTTCCCCTTAAGGTTAAAGTCCGCCAAGGCATAAAATTCTTTAAGTATCACTACCGCCGCATTCGCATCGCCTTCGAGGTGAAGCAGCAAAAGCCGCTGAAAATCATCGTCGGGGCTGCTGAAACTTTTCAACCAGGGTGGTTATCGACTAACGAACAATGGTTAGACATCACTAGTGCTCAAGACTGGCAAGTCGTTTTTCAAGGACAGCAATTGCTCACCCACGTTGTGGCTGAACACGTCTTTGAGCATCTCACCCCACAACAAAGTCTTGATGCGCTCACCTTGATTCATCAACATCTGATGTCAGACGGGCGGATTCGCATTGCGGTTCCTGATGGTTATCACCCTGATCCGATTTATCTCAAACATGTGGGAATTAAAGGCATTGGGGCTGATGCGGCTGATCATAAGCAACTGCTGAATTGCGATCGCTTATTTGACCTGCTCAGCCAAGCAGGCTTCTCCGGGATTGAATTGATCGAAGGATATGACATCAATCAAGAGTTAATGCAAAAGCAATGGTCAGCCCAAGACGGCTTCATCCATCGCAGTCGCCAAAATCCCAATAATCATGTGTGGGACTTTGTGGATGCGAATACCTCACTCATTGTTGATGCTGTGAGGTCAGCATAAATGCGCATTGCCCTAGCTACCATTGCACTTCATCAAATGCCCGGTGGGTTAGAGCGAAACATTATCTATTTGGCGAATTTTTTGGTTGAGCAAGGTGTTCAGATAGTATTACTGACGTTTGATTTACCAGGGGCACAGGCTTTCTATCCGATCGATGAGCGCATTAAGTGGCACAGACTCGGTAGAACACCGGCCCACTCGGCGATTAGTTTTGGCGACAGAGTTGATTTAATTCAGCGCATAAGAGATGTTTTTACGGCTGATCCCCCTTACAACTATCTCATCTGTTTTCATCATGGCATCTTATTACGATACTTAGCTGGCACCATCGGATTGTCAGTTCGCATCATCTGCTCAGAGCGCAATTCATTGACTATTTATCACTATGTACGCGCCAAGAAGTGGAATCTTAACTTTCTCATGCTGTTCTTGACTGATGGCATCACAGTTCAATTTCCCAGCTATATTCAGAATTATCCTAAGGCTTTACATTCTAAAATAAAGGTTGCTCACAATGATGTGTTTCAACCTCAATCTATCACAGAATCATACGTCCGTCTGCCTTTAATTGTCTCGGTGGGTCGCTATGCTCCACAAAAGCGATTTGACTTACTCATTCGAGCTTGCGCTATATTGTTTCGGCAATGCCTGGACTGGCGTCTCCACATCATTGGCGACGGTTTTCTAAGAAGCGAGTTAGCCGCCCTCATTCAATCCTTAGAGATGGGCGATCGCATTTTTCTCATTCCTCCTAAATCTGATTTAAGAACTGATTTTTCCCAGGCTAGAATCTATTGCCAGCCGTCACAGTGGGAAGGCTTTCCGAATGCTCAAGCTGAAGCCATGGCAGCAGGACTCATTCCGGTAGGGTTTCAGTCGACCAGTGGAGTCAGTGACTTAATTGAACATGGTGTTAACGGCTTTCTATGTGATGAATCTCCTTCTCCAACGGCACTCGCTGGTACCTTGCTGAAGGTAATTAACACACCTGATAATTGGGAAATGTGGTCACAGTCTGCTCGTCAGATCACACACCGTTACTCTGTTGAATCCTGGCAACAGGCCTGGAAAACTGTTCTCGGATTGTCGTCGATACCTGGAAAACCATCAATATCAACCAACATCGTTAGTGATCTGGGATGAGAATTCTGTTTGTGGCCCGAGCGATTCATCAAATGGCAGGGGGAGTGGAGCGCATGATTACGATCATCATGAATGCTCTCGTTCATCGTGGTCACCAGATTGAGTTCATGACCTGGGATGGAAGCGCCGCTACCGCGTTCTATCCCATTGATCCGCAGGTGGTTTGGCACCGCTTAAGTTTAGGGAATCCCGCAATCAAAGCTACTCCCTGGATTAAACTGCGGCGCATGCTGATGGTGCGCCAGTTAATTCGGCGCTCCCATCCGGATGTTGTTGTGTGCTTTCAGTCCGGTACGTTTTTTTCCGTTCGCTTGTACACAATGGGCATCCGCACACCCATCATTGTTGCCGAGCGGAATGCCCCCTCACGCTTTAAGTATTTCAACGCCCCTGGCTCCCAGCGCTTAACCTATCAAGTCTTTCGGTGGGCGGAGCGCATTCTCGTACAGTGTGAAAGTTACCGATCGCACTATCCTGAATTTCTGCGCGATCGCATCATCACAATCCCCAATCCCGTGTTTCCCGCTCACCAGTTTGCGCAACCTCATATCCCCAATGAGCAAGAGCGCTGGTGCTTGCTGTCCGTCGGCCGATTGAGCTATCAAAAAAACTTTCCTGTGCTGATCCAGGCATTTGCCTTGCTCGCTGCTCAATTTCCCACGTGGGATTTAAAGATCGTAGGCGCCGGGGAAGATCAAGCTGCTCTACAAAACTTGATCAACACCCAGCAATTGGGTGATCGCGTCTCCCTGTCAGGAGTGACCGACGCCATTACTGAACACTACGTTAACGCCCATCTCTTTTGTTTACCATCACTCTGGGAAGGATTTCCCAATGCTTTAGCAGAAGCCTTGGCCCATGGATTGCCTGGTGTCGGCTTTATCCAATGCGCCGGCATGGCAGATTTAATTACCCCTGACAAAAACGGAGCATTAGTCCCTGGCATTAATGATCCAGAGGCCTTAGCAGCAACCCTTGCCCCCTTGATGCAGTCTACTGAGCAGCGCCAAACAATGGGCCAAAATGCCATCACTAGCATTCGCGAGTATGAACCTGCCAAAATTTTCAACCAGTGGCAAGCCGTTTTGAGTGATGCGATCCAAAAATGAGACTTTTATTTGGCATCAAGGCGATGAATAACCCTGGCGGTGGTGCAGAGCGAGTGTTGGCGACCGTAGCGAATGGGTTAGCCGATCGCGGCCATGAGGTAGCGGTTTTGACTTTTGAACAGCCAGGCGGTCAATCTTTTTATCCTCTTAATCACGCGATTCAGCGACTTGACTTGGGCATCGGTTCGACGGTGCATTCAGCGACTACTAGCGAAACCCTGAAGCGTCTGCCCGCTCTTCGCCGAGCCGTCTTGCAGTACGCTCCAAATGTGGCGATCGGCTTCATGCACAGTATTTTTATTCCTCTTGGGTTAGCCATGTTGGGAACCTCAATCCCCATCATTGCGAGTGAACATATTGTGCCGAAACACTACCAGTCGCGCCGCTTTATCGAAACGTGTCTGTTGTCGGCAACGCCATTATTAGTTCGACGGATCACTTGTGTCTCCGAACAGGTACGCTTGTCTTATCCCTTTTATCTTCGGAAAAGTATGGTGGCAATCGCCAACCCTGTCGCCATTAAACCATCCCACTCACCGAGCCCACAACAACCCAAGTTTGGCAAGACGCTGTTATCTGTTGGTCGATTAGAGCCCCAAAAAGATCACACTACGTTGGTTCAGGCCTTTGGCCAAATAGCGGCAGAATTCCCAGAATGGCAGTTAAAAATTGTTGGCGATGGCAGTTTGAGAGAAAATCTGGAAGCACAAATTCAGTCGTTGGGCTTGAGTGATCGCATATCCTTGCCAGGTTCGACTCAGAACATTGCAGCTGAATATCAGTCAGCCAACTTGTTCGTCATGCCCTCAAAGTATGAGAGTTTTGGCCTAACGGTAGTAGAGGCCCTAAGTTATGGGCTACCCGTTGTCGGGTTTCAATCGTGTCAAGGGGTCAATCAACTCGTTCGGTCTGGAGTGAATGGTTTGCTAGTCGATGCTACTGGTCATAGAGTGACAGCTTTAGCTACCAGCTTAAAACGAATGATGAGTGATGAATCTCTGTTGCACAATTTATCGCGTGGTACAACTGAAAGCTTAGAACCTCATCGCCTTCGTAATGTTCTTGACCATTGGGAAGTTCTATTAAGCGAAACATGGTCAGTACCTCAAGACAAGTCATAAAACCGTATAGCTCGCTCTGTCTGATTCCTCTATTCCTTCGTTGTTAATCGAACTGATGCAAAGCAACAATCTCATAAACATTTTAGCCCAAGCTCGGAATCCTGGCAGATTTGCAGTGATGTCAAAGAAAGTCTTGAAAAGATTTCTCGATCACTCAGGTAAACACACTCAGCAGGAAAATATCGTGTGGCTGAAAAGTTGCTGTTCAAGCTTTGAAGAGTTAGCTGTTTGCTTAGATGCAGATTTGTGGAATGAAGCTAAACAAGCTGCTGAAGAGCTAGAACAACACGCACAGAAAATATTAAATAATATAGAGTTTGACTTAGGAGGTGGGGGTGGTTACCCGTTTCTTTATTTCATTACTAGGTATTTAAAGCCCGATACTGTCATTGAGACAGGAGTTGCTGCAGGGTTTTCGTCTTACGCATTTCTATCGGCGATTTCGGCAAATCAGAAAGGGACTCTTTACAGTAGCGACTTCCCCTATTTTCGTTTGCCTGAGCCAGAACGCTATATCGGCATCGTGGTAAAGGAATCCCTCAAAAGAAACTGGAATCTATACCTGGAAGGAGATGAGGCGAATCTGCCGAAAATCCTTCAAAAGATCGATGTTATCGATCTTTTTCATTATGATTCAGACAAAAGTTATTCGGGTCGTGAACTTGCTATGGCTAAAGTTAAGACTCGGATGAACAATAAGGGAGTTATTTTGATGGATGACATTCAAGACAACTCGTACTTCTATGACTATGTTGAAAATGAGAAACCTGAGTCATGGTATGTTTTTGAATTCGAAGGCAAGTACATTGGTATGATCGGCACAATCACAAACTGAACTTTATTTAAAAACCTTGGTGATTAAAACATGATGAAGTCAGGGGTTCCGAAAATGACATAAACCCTTCTTTTTTCAATAAAGTGAGATGTTCTAGATGTGCGGCATATATGGGATATGGGCGAATGCACCGGAGGCGATTTCTCAAGAGTTTTTAGCTGAGGCCGGAACTGCTTTGCAGCATCGAGGGCCTGATCATCAGGGGCAATGGTTTGACCCAGCTATCAATCTTGGGTTAGGCCATCGGCGTTTGGCAATTCTCGACTTATCTCCTCAAGGCCTTCAGCCGATGCAGTCTGCTAATGGCCGTTATGTGCTGACATTTAACGGTGAGATTTACAACTTCGCGGACTTGAAAGCTGACTTGATCTCCTTGGGACATACCTTCCGGGGCGCTTCAGACACGGAGGTGATGCTGGCCGCTTTTAGTGAATGGGGGGTGGAGGCAGCCCTTCAAAAATTGGTGGGAATGTTTGCGTTTGCCCTTTGGGATCGAGCTGAACGAGTGCTGACCCTGGGGCGAGATCGCTTGGGCGAAAAGCCAATCTATTACGGTTGGCTCGGCCAAACCTTTATTTTCGGCTCAGAACTGAAGGCGCTTCAGGTTCACCCTCATTGGGAAAGCCAAATTGACCGTCAAGCTCTTGCCCTCTTTTTACGCCATAGCTATGTTCCTGCTCCTTATTCGATTTATCAGGGAATTTATAAGCTCCCTCCAGGCACGGTTCTCCAGGTGCAATCAGTAGCACCAGCACCACGCCCAACACCTCGACCTTACTGGTCCATGGCAGATGTTGTCACTTGGGGCCAACAACATCCTTTTGTCGGCAGCCCGCAAGCGGCGGTAGACCACCTAGACGCGCTATTGCGGACCACTATTCAACAACAGATGATTGCCGATGTACCGTTAGGCGCGTTTTTGTCGGGGGGGATAGATTCGTCTACCGTAGTGGCCCTGATGCAGGCGCAAAGTTCAAAATCGGTCAACACCTTTACTGTGGGGTTTCACGAAGCTGACTACAACGAAGCCGAAGCCGCCAAAGCAGTCGCGCATTACCTGGGCACCCAGCATACTGAACTGTATGTCACCGCAGAAGAGACGCGGCAGGTCATTCCCCGGCTACCGGAGCTGTATGATGAACCGTTTGCTGATCCGTCGCAAATTCCCACCTTCTTAATCGCTCAACTCGCACGTCAACACGTCACTGTAGCCTTATCTGGAGATGGGGGCGATGAGATGTTTGGCGGCTATAACCGCTATCTATGGGCAAATCGCATTTGGCAACGAGTGGGTTGGCTGTCCCCCCACGTCAGAATGGCGATCGCGCATCAGATGACTCGCTTCTCGCCCCAAACCTGGAATCAGATCTGGCAGATGCTGGCCCCATTCTTACCTGATCGCTTAAATCAACGGCTCCCCGGTGAAAAACTGCACAAACTAGCCAAGGTACTTGCTAGCCCCAACCCACAATCTATCTATAGGGATCTTATATCGCAGTGGCAGTCGCCGACTCAGGTAGTCCAAGGCCTCGCTCAAGAGCCCCTCACAGCGATCAGTGATCTGTCACAATGGCCCAATTATCGGAATTTCACCGTTGAGATGATGTATCTCGATGCCATAACCTATCTTCCAGATGACATTCTCACTAAAGTTGACCGTGCCGCTATGGGTGTCGGCCTCGAAACGCGCGTCCCTTTTCTCGATCATCGCCTGGTCAAATTCGCCCACACCCTGCCTCTTGACTTCAAAATTCATGCTGGGCAAAGCAAATGGCTACTGCGTCAAGTCCTGTATCGCTACGTTCCGCCAGCCCTGGTCGAGCGACCCAAGATGGGTTTTAGCGTCCCTATCGGCGATTGGCTGAGAGCCCCGCTTCGAGGATGGGCCGACGACCTCTTGCACCGAGATCGGCTGCAAAAACAAGGTTTTTTAGATCCTGAACTTATCCAAAACACTTGGCAACAACATTTATCCGGTCAAGAAAATCATCAATATCCGCTGTGGAATGTCATTATGTTCCAAGCCTGGCTAGATCAAATATAAAGCAGCACAAGATACTCGAAGCATTACAGGCTGAATATCGGGAGTAGGCTAGTAATGAGATTATTCAGAAACTGCCTCAACGGTCTACCAAAATCCTTTCCAGCTGGCTTTAGGTTTCTAACCCTATTCCTCCTGAGTTCTTTTCCTGACCAGACTTTTAGAACGCACCCTGGTATCAATGCAAATCCACGAAAATGTTTGGCAAATCCGTTTAGGAATCGCAATGGGTGATATCATTCGCTAAGCAAATCAACATCTTAAAACCTGAGTCGACAAAGATGTCGTTTTCTAAAGTTGTTCATAGATTGTAGTAATTTGCGGCCGATGCATGCGTTGAAATTTGTTCCCTATTGGTTGATTATGCGGATTTCATAGAAAGGACAATCTTGATAAAAGAAAGTGGCAACTAATAATTTCTCGTCTAAAGTAACGGTCATCATCCCAGCTTTCAACGAAGAGCAGTCAATCGGTGAAGTTGTCGACAATGTCTATCGTCACTGTTCTAGTTTTCTGGAAGACATTATTGTGATCGATGACGGCTCCACCGACTCAACATATCAAATAGCTTGTCAAAGTCACGCTGTTGTTATTCAACATAAGCAGAACAAGGGATATGGTGCTTCTTTGAAGACAGGTATTCGTCAAGCAAAAACTGACTTTGTGTTGACGATGGATGCCGACGGGCAACATCGTGTCGAAGATTTAGAGCGTCTCCTAAAATTTAGCGATTATGACATGGTTGTGGGACAACGCTCCAGCCTAATTCATAGTGCTCTTTGGCGGATGCCAGGCAAATGGTTTATTGGCAAGATTGCCAATTATCTAACCAATCGAAAAATCCCAGATCTGAATTCAGGACTACGCTTGATCCGTCGTGAAGTCGCTATAAGATATATACATCTTTGTCCATCAGGTTTCTCGTTTTCAACAACCATCACCATGGCACTATTAAGCCGTGGCTACAACATCACTTATGTTCCTATTCAAGTAGAAAAGCGGGTTGGCAAAAGTACTGTGTCCCTAAAAACCGGCTTTGACACCATTGTTTTAGTCTTAAGGCTGGCGGCACTATTTAATCCATTGCGTCTTTTTCTTCCGATTAGCTTAGTCGTTGGGCTAATCGGAATAATCTGGGGTATTCCCTATGCACTAGATGGCAGAGGCGTCAGTATCGCCGCAATGCTGGCTATTATGACGGCTATTTTGCTCTTTGGTCTCGGCATCCTCTGTGACCAGATTTCCCAACTACGTCTGGAGCGCTTTGAGTAGTGTGTGGCATTGTTGGATACCTTGACTTTGACGGTAAACCAGCCCAGTCAAAAATCGTTGAGGCGATGGCTCAGACCCTTGAGCATCGTGGGCCAGATGGTCAAGGTATTCATATCGATGGTCCTGTCGGTTTGGGACATCGAAGACTATCAATCATTGACCTGTCGTCAGCTGGCACCCAACCAATGCCCAGCTATGATCGCACTCTTTGGGTCACATTCAACGGCGAAATCTACAACTTTCTTGAAATTCGGCAAGACTTAGTCAGGCTTGGGTATCAGTTCCGCTCTTTAACGGATACAGAAGTTATTCTTTACGCCTATGAAGAATGGGGAATCCAGTGCCTGCAAAGATTCAATGGGATGTTTGCCTTTTGCCTGTGGGATCAGCGACAAAAAATACTCTGGCTGGCCCGCGATCGACTAGGTATTAAGCCGTTATTCTACATTTGGTCGGAGCAATTCATCGCTTTTGCTTCCGAAATTAAGGCGGTTCTGCAGCATCCTCAAGTTAAGCGAACGTTAGATTATGAAGCCCTTTCGTACTATTTAGCACTTAATTATGTTCCGGCACCTCACACGCTTTTTAGCTCAATTAGGCAACTGATGCCCGGCCAGGCTTTACAAGTTGATATCAATGGCAAAGGCCAGATTTACGACTACTGGCAACTGCGTTATCAAGAAAGTGATTATCAGAGTGAATCAGCCTATCTAGAAGAATTCGAGGCGTTACTTTCGGACTCTGTCCGCCTGCGTTTGATGAGTGATGTGCCTTTTGGTGCATTTTTGAGTGGTGGACTTGACTCTAGTAGTATTGCTTACTGGATGACCCAACACTTGCGAGAGCCGGTCAAAGCCTTTTCCATTGGTTTTGGCGAGCCTTCATTTGACGAGCTCGACTACGCTCATCTTGCTGCCAAAAGCGTTGGGGCACAATTTCATACAGCCATGGTTCAAGCTGATGCCGCAACCATCCTACCTAAGCTGGTTTGGCATGCAGAGGAGCCGACAGCCGATTCATCAATGGTTGCTGTTTTTCACCTAGCGGCAATGGCAAGAGAGCATGTAACGATGACATTAGGTGGCGACGGTGCTGACGAAATTTTGGCGGGCTATGAAACCTACCAGGCATACTTTGTACACCAATCCTATCGGAGGCTACCAGTTTGGTTTCGTCAGCACCTACTGCAACCTCTAGTTGACAGATTGCCGACTTCTGATGCGAAGGTTAGCTGGGACTTTAAACTCAAGCGATTCGTCGCCGCAGGGGACTTATCATCAGAAGATGCTCACGGAACATGGCGAATGATCTTTAGCGCTAATGCCCGAGCCCGCCTTTTAGACCCCATTAAGAACTCTCCACAAGCCTCAGCCGATGTTCTAAATCTTTATCGAGCCACTTTTGCTCAAACGAATGCTCGGCATGCTCTAAATCGAATGCTTTACGTCGATACGCGGTTTTACCTGCCAAACGATATGTTGGTCAAAGTAGACCGTATGTCTATGGCGCATGGCCTAGAGGTTCGTGTACCATTCCTTGACCATCGGTTGGTAGAGTTTGCGGCCCGAGTCCCCCCCAATTTAAAGCTCAAGCATTTCCGGCATAAAAAGTATCTACTTAAGGCTGCTATGCAAGGAAGGCTACCAAACAAAATACTCTGGCGCCGAAAGCAAGGGTTTAACATCCCTAACGGGCGGTGGTTCAAAGGGGAACTTAAATCATTTGTTATGGAGCATCTAAGCATACCAAAACTTAAGGATATGGGCTTCCTAGATAGCCATGAAGTTTCCATGATACTATGTGACCACTTTGAAGAACGCAAAGATAACAGTCACCAAATCTGGTGTTTATTGACGCTTTCTTTATGGTGGCAGCAGTTTATCCAGAATAAGATTTAATGAATCATTAAGCTCAGATAGATCTTAAACATTCAAATGTACCGAATGATTTCGACTTGTGAACCTTCAACCCGAGCAAGTATTTAAGACCAGATCTTCATAAAATAAGCTTGTACCTTCTAATTGGCAGGCATAGAATCGGCAACAAGCTTATTAAATGACCTAATGACTTGAGTTTCTGTCGTACCTGGAAACCTCCACTTTTTGCGCGAAACTTACAAGAACAGCTGACCACTAGAGTTCAAATGCCAACTAGAAGTAGACATTAATAGAATCATTTTATTGATAGAGTTTTCCAACGGAATGTCAGAGAATTTAAACTCAAAACCAGTGCATCCATATAAGAAAAAGTTTCGGATCTGGGAAAATTTAATTCAAATAGCAATAATCTTTGGAGTGTATTGCCTATCACAGCTCTATTACTACAGAATTGCAAGTCTTCCGCAAGAGGCTTACTTTAGCGATTCTATATTTTTCCACCTTATAAAAGAAAACTTGTTCATAGTACCATTTTATGCCGTGCTGCTCCTGATCAGTTTTTGTCGTTATAAAGCAATCGGCTACGAGATCATAGACAGTGACAATACAGTAAAGATAAAATATTTTATCTTCGCTGTATCTCTAGTGGTTGCTTACTCGTTTGCTACATACGATTACAATTTATACTTCGATAATTCTCATTTAGTAGACAGACTTATATTAATTGGCCTATCTCTATCGTTACTTTGGTCACCGCTGTTTCTGCCGATCTTTGTAGTATTTGCGCTTGCCATGATGGCCCAATTTTCATGGCCCTTGGGCAATTACTCAATCACAGATAAAAGAATGATGTTTTCAATATTATTACTTTTCATCTCATTTCTTTACTCTAAGCTACGCTTCAAAAGAGTCAGCTCGAGTATTTTTATATTTGTTGCTCTCTATCTATATTCTATAAGTTACTTTGTGCCTGGTTTTTCAAAACTTGAGAGCGGTTGGACAGTTACAAATAATCTCTATAATTTAGTTGTTTCTAGCTACAGTAATGGTTGGCTTGAAGCGATTGATGAGCGCAATCTGCTCAACATCGTTTCAATATTTCAGTTCTTAAATAAGCCGATTCAGATTGGTGCTGTGATCGTTGAGCTAGTTGGAATTTTTTTTCTGGCACATCGCTACGCACCATATATCATTTTGCCATCTCTTGTGTTTTTCCATGTCAGTATCTTTGCCCTGACAGGGATATTTTTCTGGAAAGTGATCATACTAAATATATGCCTCTTGTTTTTGATCGCGAGTCTAAAATCCAGCTCAAAAGATCATTTATTTTCGAAAATTTACTGCTTTCTATTCGTTGTAATGACTGCTATTTCGCCATTCAGCTTTGACTGGCTGTATAGCATCCTTAAGTCCGATTCTGTTATTTCTTCGAAACCTATTGATTTGACTTGGTACGATACTAAGCTCAATACCTTCTATGAGTTAGAAGCCGTCGGAGCTAGTGGAGAAGTCTATAGGATTAGCAGGAATTTCATGTCACCTTACGACATCATTTTTGTGCAAAATCGTTTTCAGTATCTCGACGATCGTGAGATATCAACATTGACTTATGGTGCTGTTGGCCTTAACCAAGAAAATATTCACTTTGAAATTGAAAGAGTCAGCCAATATGACGCTCAAAAGTCTGATGTCTCAATACTCTTGGATGAGTTAGAAAGTCAGTACGGGACAAACTTCTATAGTGAAGAGAAATCAGACGTCTTCTCAAATTTTATCAAAGTTTACTTTTCCAACCTTAATAAGCGCCAGAGCAAGAAAATGCTCCTTAGTCATATCCCCACCGCACACCACATATGGACTCTCCCCAAAGGGGATGATAATGTTTTCAAGTTTCAAGAAGTAGTAGAATCTGTTCGAATTAAGGCTGTTAAAGTATATTTTGACGGCAAGGAGATACATATTTTAGAAGAAGTGATCTTAGATAGGATTGAAATTGAGTAGAGAAAGGACGGCTTCAAAGAAGTGAGACAGTAATTTTTATCTATCGCATTGATATGAACGCGTGATAGGATTAGCTGGTCGAATCAAGAAAGTGCTGGATGCGGAAGAATATAATTCAAACTGTTTGGGACTTTGTTGGTATACTTTTCCGACTTGTGTTGTTCGATCAGTCTTGGCTGCCAAAGTTTGGATGGACAACTCTGGAGGAAGAACGCCTGGGACAAGTTCTCAGATGTCTTGAGGGCAAGCTCTTAGATATTGGTTCGGGCCCCAATACCCTTGTTAGGCGTTATGGCAATGGCATCGGTGTTGATGTATATGACTGGGGATATGGGACGGTTGTAGTTGAAGACACATCTCAATTACCCTTTGAGTCTTATAGCTTTGACACGATCACTTGCGTTGCCAGTTTGAATCATATTCCCAACCGACAAGATGTTTTACTTGAGATTAAACGTCTCTTGAAACCAGGTGGTAAGCTGATAATTACAATGATTAATCCGTTTTTGGGAGATATTGGCCACAAGATATGGTGGTACGACGAGCATCATGAAAGAGGTGGTATGGAAGAAGGTGAAGTTGGAGGAATTTGGAAGAAAGATCTTATTGAAATGTGTGAAGTCGCTGGTTTTAAGCTACGTCTGCATAAAAGATTTGTCTATGGGATGAACAATCTATATGTGTTCGACCTAAGTACTGCTTCCTAGATGTCTTTCGACACCTCTATTATGGCAACAAAATATTGTTTCTTGCTGGCAACTATAGTCTTTACAGCCTACACTCAGCTTGTTACGAAATGGCAGCTTGTATTGCATGGCGATGTACCGGCTGGTTGGATTAATCAGCTGCAATACTACATAGTATTTTTGTGAAACCCCTGGATCATTAGCTGTTTTCTAGCTGTCTTACTGATGGCATTCTCATGGGTCATGACCCTGAGTGAAATGCCTCTTAATTATGCATATCCAGTATATCTGTCGTCTGTGCTTGTGATAATTTCAGTTTCAAGCTTCTTTCTGTTTGGTGAAAGCCTTCCCTATTATCGATTAGTAGGCATAGGAGTCATTATCTG
>ERZ1740072.449-NODE-449-length-16765-cov-16.057750_pt1 | contig 16765 bp, 14 predicted proteins | sample MGYA00581733_ERZ1740072 | MGnify/ENA primary metagenome ERZ1740072 (study PRJEB43018, sample SAMN04849741) | marine metagenome | isolation source: floating plastic debris | place: Pacific Ocean | collected 2008-08-30 | study: EMG produced TPA metagenomics...
CTTCGCCAGCCGCATCCACAGCATCACCAGCGGCATCCACAGCATCACCAGCCGCGTCACCAGCGGCATCCACAGCATCACCAGCCGCTTCGCCAGCCGCATCTACAGCACCACCAGCGGCGTCACCAGCATCTTTCACAGCGTCAGTCGCACCACCACAGGCAGCAACGGTAGCGGCTACACCCAGGCTCAAAAATAGTTGAATTGCACGAGTCTTCATTTTGATTATCTCCGTTTTTTAATCGCGGTAGTCAAAACCACTAATTAGCTATTCTGCCTACAAACCAGACATTTCCGTTCTCTGATAAAAAATACTGTGGTGATTTGCCGATTTGAATAAGCCAGTCATAGCCTGATTTTCAGTCATACGGACAGTCCCTAGGGCCGATCTCGTACAAATCCCATAGGAAATAGATCCCCTGCACCCTAGAAAGTAGCCATGGCGATATGATGACCACAGGGTGTTATTGAGTCCCAGTCTCAATAGCCCATTCCCACATAACATTATTTCGCTTCAGTCCCTATGCCCGCGCTTTCACAGGTTTCTGATTTGCCATCGACATCTTTGCCCACGGTGCTGCAGCTGCACAATGTAACTAAGCAGTATCCGCAACAGACCGTCCCTGCCATCGATCAGGTGAGTCTGCAGCTGTGCCAGGGAGAGCTGTTAGCTCTGCTGGGGCCATCGGGATGCGGTAAAACCACCTTGTTGAGAACGATTGCGGGGTTTGAAATTCCTGAGACCGGTTGGATTGAGCTAGGCCAGCAGCCGGTCTGTGGCCAGGGGGCTGCCGTTCCGCCTGAGCGTCGCGATGTGGGGATCGTCTTTCAGGACTATGCCCTGTTTCCCCATCTGAGCGTTATCGACAATGTGGCGTTTGGCTTAAAGCATCTGAGTCGCCATCGACGGATGCCCAATAATCAAATTTTTACCCTGGCCAATGAGGCCATTCGTCTAGTGGGGCTAGCCGGATTGGAAAAGCGCTTTCCCCATGCCCTGTCGGGGGGGCAGCAGCAGCGGGTGGCCCTGGCACGGGCCCTAGCCCCGCGCCCCTCCCTGGTGTTGTTGGATGAACCCTTTAGCAATTTGGATGTGCAAGTGCGTCTATATCTGCGGCAGGAGGTGCGCAGCATCTTAAAAGGGGTGGGGGCTTCGGGCATTTTTGTCACCCATGACCAGCAAGAGGCCCTTGCCATTGCCGACCGTGTAGCGGTGATGCGGTCAGGTCAAATTGAGCAGTTGGCCAGCCCCGAAGAAATTTACGGACAGCCGGCGTCTCAGTTTATTGCTGATTTTGTCACCCAGGCTAACTTTCTTGAAGCTCGGCGGCGGTCCGACGGTTGGCACACAGCCCTGGGGTTAGTGGATGAGTCCCAGGTGCAGCCCACCGATGCGATCGCAGGTACTCTGATGGTGCGTCAAGAGGAGCTACACCTGGGTTCGGTGGACTCTAATGAAAAGGCATTGGTGATTTGCGATCGCGAATTCCTCGGTCGTGAATATAAGTACACCCTGACCCACCCTACCCAAGGGAATTTGCAGGTGCGCACCCCGACCCGCTTTGCCATCGGTGATGCCGTGCAAATCACCATCAAACCCAACCCTCCAGGATTAAGGGTGTTTGCGTAAAGCCGGTTTGCACTACGCCAAATAGTCCAACAACGACTGCCGCATCACCTCAACGGGGGGTGGCTGCTGTGTCCATATTTCTAGGGCCGCTGCCCCCTGCTGTACCAGCATTTCTAACCCATCAAAGGTCACCAGTCCCGCCGTATCTGCCTGCTGCAAAAACCGCGTGGGTCGGGGGGTATAGATCAAGTCATAAGCAATGGCCTGGCTGGGTAGTAGGGCTACTTGGGCCGCGCTCAACGGAGACGCCTCTACCTGGGGAGCCATCCCCACGGGGGTAGAGTTCACCACCAGACCTACCCTGGGCAGCAGCTCGTTCAGCTTGTCCCAAGCATGCACCGATAAAGGAGGCTGCAAAGGAGAGGTTTGCCAGCTTTGGGCAAACGCAGCTAGTTTCTCAGCGCTGCGCCCCACCACTAAAATTTCTGGACAGCCAAGCTGGTGACAGGCGGCCACCACGGCTCGCGCCGCGCCACCGTTACCCAAAATCAGCGCTGACGACTGCCCCCAATCGCGCCCTAACGCCTGCAACGGGGCAATAAACCCAGCGGCATCCGTATTGGTGCCCCACCAGCCCCCATCGCGCCACCACACGGTGTTGACCGCCCCGATGGCCTGGGCCACATCGGAGATATTGGCCAGCAGCGGCATGATGGTTTGCTTGTGGGGAATGGTGATGTTAAACCCCGTCAACCCGACGGCAGCAAATCCATCAATGGCGGTTTTGAGCCGCTCTGGGGCAATGGGAAACGGGAGATAAGCGTAGTCTAGTCCCAGGGTGGCAATGGCAGCATTGTGCATAATCGGCGACATCGAATGCTTCACTGGATAGCCAATCACCCCCAGTAGCTGAGTCGTCCCTTTAATCATTAACGGTTTAGTAACCACAGAGTTGTGTCGTAAGTCGTTAGGATACGTAGCGCTCCCAATTACTTATAATGAAACCTGCTACCTGGCAAGAAGGCTGTAGTTACCATCGGCTTTCACCAGGACCGTATCCGCTCCACCAACTGCCAACCTCTCCACAACCATCGTGACTGTCACTCCGCTTTCTTCATCTGTTTCACCCCAGCTAACGGCCCCCGATGTACGCCCTGATAAGCTTGGCCGCTTTGGTCGCTTTGGCGGCAAATATGTCCCCGAAACCTTGATGCCTGCCCTAGCGGAGCTGGAGCAAGCATTTTATACCTATCGCAACGAGGCCGGCTTTCAAGCAGAGCTAAACGGACTGCTCAAGGACTATGTGGGACGAGCTAATCCCCTTTACTTTGCTGAGCGTCTGACTGAGTATTACGCCCGTCCTGACGGCAGCGGCCCTCAAATCTATCTCAAACGCGAAGACCTCAACCATACGGGTGCCCATAAAATCAACAACGCCCTGGGGCAGGTGCTACTTGCCAAACGCATGGGCAAAAAGCGCATCATTGCAGAAACCGGTGCCGGTCAGCACGGGGTGGCCACCGCCACGGTCTGCGCTCGGTTTGGCATTGACTGCGTGATCTACATGGGTGTCCATGACATGGAGCGTCAGGCCCTCAACGTGTTTCGCATGCGGCTGATGGGGGCTACGGTCCAGCCCGTCAGTTCCGGTACTGGCACCCTCAAAGACGCCACCTCCGAAGCCATTCGCGACTGGGTGACCAACGTAGAAGACACCCACTATATTTTGGGCTCGGTGGCCGGTCCCCATCCCTACCCGATGATTGTGCGCGAATTCCATGCCATCATCGGTCAAGAAACTCGGGCCCAGTGTCAGGAGAAATGGGGCGGTCTGCCAGATATTTTGATGGCCTGTGTCGGCGGCGGCTCCAACGCCATGGGGTTATTCCATGAGTTTGTCAATGAGCCCTCGGTGCGCATGATTGGCATCGAAGCCTCTGGCGAAGGGGTGAGCACTGGCAAACATGCCGCCACCCTCACCGCCGGGCGGATTGGTGTTTTGCACGGGGCCATGAGCTTCTTACTTCAAGATGGTGACGGTCAGGTTATTGAGCCCCACTCCATCAGTGCCGGTCTGGACTATCCCGGTGTGGGACCTGAGCACAGCTACTTCAAAGACATTGGCCGGGCGGAGTATTACGGGGTCACTGACCAGGAAGCCCTGGATGCATTTCAGCTGGTCTCCCAGCGTGAGGGCATTATTCCGGCTCTAGAAACTGCCCACGCCTTTGCCTATCTAGAGACCCTATGCCCCCAGCTAGAGGGCAACCCCACCCTTGTGATCAACTGCTCTGGGCGGGGCGATAAGGATGTGCAGACGGTGGCAAAGGTGCTGAAGTTTGACACCTAAACACCTGATGGGTATGGGAGCATCTGATGGCCGCTCCCGTGCCTTATTTTTGTCAGCCCCTTTTTGTCAAGCCCGCTTTGTCAAACCATCATCGACAATATTGGTGTAGCCCACTTAGTGTAACCAAAGGAAATTTTAACCTTGGACAATTTTGAGGTTTGCGATCGCGACCTGTCCCCCTCTCTGCTTGAGCGCTATCTGAGCGCTGATGCGATCGCAGTCGACACCGAAACCATGGGTCTTAATCCTCTGCGCGATCGGCTCTGTTTAGTACAGCTCTGTGACACCGAAGGCTACAGTTCAGCCATTCGCATTGAACGGGGGCAAACCAATGCCCCCAATCTACAAAAGCTGCTAGAAATCCCCAGCATTCTCAAAATATTTCACTTTGCCCGGTTTGATCTGGCCACCCTTCAGCACCACCTAGACATTGAAGTCGCCCCCGTATTTTGTACCAAAATTGCCAGTAAGCTAGCCCGCACCTACAGCCCCCGCCACGGTCTCAAGGAACTGGTCAAAGAAATTGCCGGCATAGAACTCGACAAATCGGCCCAAAGCTCTGACTGGGGCAATGTACATGACCTTAGCAACGAACAGCTTGCCTACGCTGCCAACGATGTCCGCTACCTCCACGAGCTATCTAAGCGCCTTACCCTGATGCTACAGCGAGAAGGACGCTGGCATTTGGCAGAGGAATGCTTCCAATGCTTACCAACGTTTATTCGATTAGATCTGCTGCAATATCACAATATTTTTGAGCACTAGTTCGGGCTAATCGATTTATCCCCTCGATTTATCTCCTAGGGCACCAACGGCATCATCCTCTGATTTTCAGGGAACTCTGATCTCGGTATTAGGGCGTTACCAGAGGTATCAAATTAAGTACCCCTTTAATATTCGCCAAAGATTAGTCACAGTCTTTGGGGCAAATTGTCATAGAACGTTCATATCGGCGATGACATGATCACAGCTGATAACAACGTAAAGGTCATAATGCCCGCTAAAACTTGCGTAAAATTCCGGAATACTTAGGGGGTGAGGAGTTAAATACTAAAGTATCGATAGGGAATTTTCCGGCAATCCTTTATGGAGAATCTCCCGAATGTGGAGTTTCCTTAAAGAAGCTCATCCATTAATGGTTTTTGTTATGCTCATACGCCATTAATGGCATCAAAGGTGTTCGTTAATTTATTAACTATATGAAAGCTGTCATACTAGCTGGTGGTTTAGGTACTCGCTTGAGTGAAGAAACCTCCATTAAGCCCAAGCCCATGGTGGAAATCGGTGGCAAGCCAATTCTTTGGCATATCATGAAGATTTATTCTCACCACGGCATTACTGATTTTGTTGTGTGTTGCGGCTACAAAGGGTACGTCATTAAAGAGTACTTTGCCAATTATTTTCTCCACATGTCAGACGTTACCTTTGACATGCGCTTTAACCAGATGAATGTGCACGCGGGTAAAGCAGAACCCTGGCGTGTCACCCTAGTAGATACCGGTGATTCGACCATGACCGGTGGTCGTCTTAAGCGCGTAAGAGAACATGTCGGTAGCGAAGATTTTTGCTTTACCTACGGAGACGGTGTTTCAAGCGTCAACGTTACCGAACTGATCGAATTTCATAAGCAACAAAAATCCCTGGCTACGTTGACGGCCGTCCAACCGCCCGGACGATTTGGGGCAATTTCCCTGGAAAAAGATCAGACAAAAATCACCCAGTTTCAGGAAAAGCCCGAAGGTGACGGGGCCTGGATCAATGGTGGATTTTTTGTTCTCAACCCCCAGGTCATTGATTACATCGACGATGATTCAATTTCTTGGGAAAAGGAGCCCTTGCAAAAGCTAGCCCATATGGAAGAGCTCTCGGCTTATAAGCACAACGGCTTTTGGCAGCCCATGGATACCTTGCGAGATAAGCGGTATCTAGAAAAGATGTGGCAGGCAAACGAAGCTCCTTGGAAAGTTTGGTAGTACCGCCGCCGAGCAGCCTCTGACTAGAGACTGCTCGGTCACTATATGGCAATCGACGGCTATATTCATCGATTGTGAGTCAGGTTAGCTGTTGTCATTTAAGGCATTTAGGGATATCCATTGTCCTAGCTAACCTGACCGATGCAACAGGAGTCTAAATCCGGTAATGGTTTAGATGTCACTATTGTTTGTTGTTGTTGTCGGCTGACAACGACATTAATTTTTTGCTGTATTGAAGGAACAGTTATGAACGCTGATTTTTGGCGTGGTAAACGGGTTTTTGTAACTGGTCACACGGGCTTTAAGGGCAGTTGGCTATCGCTTTGGTTACAACAGCTAGGGGCTGAGGTAGTGGGCTATGCATTGACGCCTCCCACCTCCCCCAGCTTGTTTGAGGTGGCTCGTGTGGGCGATGACATGATGTCCATCGAGGGCGATGTGCGGGATTTGGTGAGTTTGCAAGATGCGATCGCAACCCACCAACCCGACATCATTTTCCACATGGCCGCCCAGCCCCTGGTGCGATATTCCTACGAAAACCCCGTAGAGACCTATGCCACCAACGTGATGGGAACAGTGCACCTGTTAGAAGCGGTGCGACAAACCGGTAACACCCGCGTGGTGGTCAATATCACCAGCGACAAATGTTACGAAAACCGTGAATGGGTGTGGGGCTATCGAGAGAATGAAGCCATGGGTGGCCATGACCCCTATTCCAACAGCAAGGGCTGTGCCGAACTGGTGGCCTCGGCCTATCGCAATTCCTACTTTGGCCCCAACACCTACCACGAGCACGGCGTTGGTTTAGCCAGCGTCAGGGCCGGTAACGTGATCGGCGGCGGCGACTGGGCTGGCGATCGACTTATTCCCGACATCATTCGCGCCATCATCGCCGGGGAATCAGTGCTGATTCGCAGCCCAAATGCCATTCGCCCTTGGCAGCATGTGCTCGAGCCCCTAAATGGCTACATGACCCTAGCCGAGCAGATGTGGGACTCGGGCACCAACGATGCTGAAGGGTGGAACTTTGGCCCCAACGACAGCGATGCCCGCCCAGTTTCATGGATCACCGAACAGCTTACCCAGCTTTGGGGAGACGGTGCCAGCTGGCAGTTAGATACCAATGTGAATCCCCACGAAGCCACTTACCTCAAACTCGACTGCTCCAAAGCTAAGAGCCGTCTAAAGTGGTCCCCCAAGCTAGATTTAGCCACAACCCTAGACTGGATTGTGGAATGGTATCGCGCCTACATTGGAGAAGAGAATATGCATCAAATGACCGTAGCGCAGATTCAACGCTACGAAACACTCAACTCTATTTAAGGCCAGGGCTCCCAGGACATTGCACAGCAACATCAGATGGTGCAAGGGTGGGCAACGCCCACCGACCTGGGAAGCTATGATTTAGGGTTTCACCTGATCAAACATCTCGATGCAGCTCTACCTTTTGTTTTGTCGTTGCTGATTTAGAGGATGAACCGATCGGTCCAATAGGCCATAGGACAGCATCTTGCAGATAAAATCATCCCAAGGATCGGCAACGCCTTTGTTTTTATTACTATCCATTAACCGATAGCAACACCTATGATTTTTAACGAAACCTCCATCCAGGGGGTCTATATTATTGACCTTGAGTTGCTCAAAGACGATCGGGGATTTTTTGCCCGCACCTTCTGTGCCCAAGAATTTGAAGAGCGCGGTCTCAAGCCCGTTGTCGCCCAGTGCAACCTGTCCTTTAACCACAAAAAAGGCACCCTGCGGGGAATGCACTTTCAAATTCCCCCCGCCACCGAAACAAAGCTTGTCCGCTGCACCCAGGGGGCCGTCTATGACGTCATCGTTGACCTGCGCAAAGAGTCTCCCACCTACCTGTCCCATGTAGGGGTAGAGCTCAGTGCCGATAATCGACGGGCGCTGTATGTGCCGGAAATGTTTGCCCATGGGTATCAAACCCTGACCGATAATGCCGAAGTTACCTATCAGGTAACCGAGTTTTATACCCCTGGCTATGAGCGGGGTTTGCGCTACAGCGATCCTAAACTAGCCATTGACTGGCCTTTACCTGTGACTACTATTTCCAATAAGGATGCCAACTGGCCCCTATTGGACAACCAGCCCAACGACCAGCAAAGCGATCAGCCCGTTTCCGTAGGAGTGCCCTCATGATTATTGTTGATACCGCCCTCAAAGCCCGTGCAGAAGCGGGCAATCCCGTCCGTATAGGGATGATCGGCGCAGGTTTTATGGGCCGAGGCATTGCCAACCAAATCATCCATTCCGTACCGGGTATGGAGCTAGTTGCCGTCTTTAGTCGCCGTTTGGACGGGGCTAAGCGAGCCTACCAGGAAGCCGGTGTAGACCATATTCAAACCGTTAGTACCGTGGCTGAGCTAGAAGACGCCATCACAAATGGGACACCGGCGGTCACTGAAGATGCGTCTCTGCTGTGCAAGGCAGAAAACATTGATGCCCTGGTGGAAGTGACTGGCACCATTGAATTTGGTGCTCAGATTGTGCTGGAGGCCATCAATAACAAAAAGCATGTCGTTCTGATGAACGCTGAGCTAGACGGCACCGTTGGCCCCATGCTCAAGGTCTATGCCGACCGGGCCGGGGTGGTACTCTCCAACTGTGATGGAGACCAGCCTGGCGTAGAGATGAATCTCTACCGCTATGTCAAAAGTATCGGGTTCACCCCTCTACTCTGCGGCAACATTAAGGGTCTCCAAGACCGTTATCGCAACCCCACCACCCAGGAGAGCTTTGCGGCCAAGTGGAAGCAGGCGGCCTATATGGTGACCAGTTTTGCCGATGGTACCAAAATCTCGTTTGAGCAGGCGATTGTTGCCAACGCCACCGGGATGAAAGTGTCCCAGCGTGGCATGTTTGGTTACGACTTTCGCGGCCACGTGGATGACATGACGCACCTATACGATGTGGACCAGCTTAAGTCGCTGGGGGGAATTGTGGACTATGTTGTGGGGGCTCAGCCTGCGGCAGGTGTATTTATTTACGCCACCAATGATGACCCTAAACATCAGCACTATCTAAACTATTACAAGCGTGGTGAGGGTCCCCTCTATAGCTTCTATACGCCCTATCACATCTGTCATTTTGAGGTGCCATTGTCCCTGGCCCGTGCCGTTCTCTTTAATGATGCGGTAATGGCTCCCCTGGGTAAACCCATGGTGGATGTGGTGGCCTCGGCTAAAATCGACCTCAAGGCCGGAGAAACCTTAGATGGCATTGGTTACTACATGACCTATGGTCAGTGTGAAAATGCTGATGAGGCCATCAGAGAAAATCTGTTGCCCATGGGTCTAGCAGAGGGATGCAAGCTGAAGCACGATGTCCCTAAGGATGCGGTGCTAACCTATGACGATGTGATCTTCCCAGAGGGTCGGGTGTGCGACAAGCTGCGGGCTGAACAAGATAGTCACTTCTTTGCAGCTGCAACCGTTTAAGGCGTTAGCATCCCGATACCTAAACCCCCGATACCTGTGGTGACGTGATATGGATTTCCATCATCAAGCAGGGATCGGGGGTTTATTTTTTTCTAGCTTGCGATCGCACCATACGCCCCATCATCATCGTAAACGCGGCGCTTCGCCAGGACACTTTTTACGTGCTTTTTCACCGTGTTTTCAGTGATAAACAGCGTGTTAGCAATGGCCTCATAGGACTGATTTTGCAAGCGTAGCTCCCACACGTCTATTTCGCGCGGGGTGAGGCCATAGCGTTTACCATCGGCCATGGCCCGGCGCCGATGGGCCTGTTGACGATCCTCCAAGATCAGCATCAGACAGTTTTCCTGTTGAACCTTAAGATTCAGGGGCTGAATTCGCACCCGAATCGGCTGATGCTGGGCATCGGTAATGTCGATTTCAAGCCCCAGATGGGTCTCAATCCCACTGACCATATTTTTAAAGATCGGATGGCACAGGGTCCAAAGGACTTTGGGTATTTGGGAGAGCTGACAGCCAGAATTATCAGAGGAGACCAAACCATGGCAGACACGGGTGGCCATGGCGTTTGCCTGGAGCACACGACCGCTGGCCGCGACAATCAATAGGCCATCCACCAGGTTATCGAGGGCTGTTTGTAATAGGGAGCTGATAACAGCCTCATTTTCAAAGGACTGGGCATTAAAGGAGCTATTCATGATGGGCATCCTGAACTCAATTAACCAGAACGCAAGCATGGGGAAAGAGGGAAAAAACCTCAGGACCGCTGGTGACTTATAGCTTTTCGCCCATAATTCACACCATCAATGGGCACTAACCCGACAGATAGCAGCGGCCCCCTGTGTTCTAGGTACTTATCAGGGGACCGCTCATAAATTCTGCATTAGTTCTGACTTTGCTCAACAAAACTACAACAATCCATCAGTGGGGCATCAGCAATATCACCCAAACCCACTGACCCTAATAGGTCTTGCCAGTCAACCTGGGTAGACCCATCGTTTGGATTCAAAAGCTGGGCATCGGCCAATACCGATAAACGATCTACCCAAAATGCATTGGTGGGCTGGGTCAGGGGATCCACGGTAAGTGCCGGGTGACGAATCCAACCGTCTACGGCAATGGGCGGTCCCCCCTGACAATGCACCGTTAGATACCAGTGATAGTCTGTTTCTGGCCTTAAGGTCAGCCCTAGAGCGCTCAAGGAAACCCTCACAATGCTAGGAACCATCGGTAGGGTCTCGGTGGTATCTAACCGGGTCCGGCTAATGGTGTCGCCAGCCCCATTTTTTAGCGTAAACTCCACCCGACTGCCATTTACTAGACGATAGGGTAGATAAAACCATAAATCGGGCGACGGGCTATCTGTAAAGCTAAAGACAATCTCCTCAGCAATCTGGCCGCTCTCACCGCTCCCACCACCAACGGGGATGTCTATCCAAGTGGCCGTGTCCGGCATTAGGGCTGTCAATGGGGGCACATCTCTCGCCAAATCGCATACCCCACCACGGCTGCCGCCCCCCCGACGCGTTCCCCCCTGGGGATAGCCGGTATCGTCGGGACGTTCCGCCATCTGAATTGATGGTCTTGATTGGGCCAAACGTAGGCCAGCCTGACTGGGGGGCCACAGACCCAACCCCATAGACATTAAAGTCGTTAAAGTTGTTAGAACGTAGATGCACTTCATCGGTAATACCTATAGCGATTAACGGTAACGGCTGCCCCCGTGAGTGTGATGACCGCAGGTACATAGGGAACCCAAATTGCGGGTACGGCCAATAAGCCCCAGCTGATCAGCAATAGACCTGCCTGGGCTGTGCATAGCAGCAGCCAAAAACGGCCCCTAACTAGCCCCCAGCCTACCCCGCCCCCCACGGCCGCCCACAGCATAATCCAGCCGCTTTCCCCCCATTCATTCCAGGTATCCATTAAGGGACGGTCGTCTTCAACGGCACTGATCAGCTGACTAATGATGTGGGCCTGAATAAAAACACCGGCAGTCATGTCCTCGGGGCGTTCAGTTGTCGTGTAGGGGGTTTTCCAAAAGTCTCGCTCTTCAATGTCACCACCGCCAAAGGAGAGGGCCGTTGTGCCGATTAAGACGATGCGATCGCGAAGACCAGATCCATCAAAATCAGCCTGCAATATCTCGGATACCGTATGGGTCTGGGCAATGTCTTCTAGCTTGGGCAGGTGGCGATAATGCAGCAGTTTTTGATACCCGCCGACATTGTCACTCGATAGTTTATAGCCCCCTGAACGAGGGTTTAATGGGGGAATTTTAACCTGGTTTATTTGGAACCAATTTTTGTCATTTTGCCAAAATAGATCATCTAAATTGTCATCATTGGCGATCAGGTTTAGATATCGACCGGCGATGATGGTGGCAAAACTGTAATCAGCCGCGCAGGGTGAGGCGGCCGGTCGCCTCACCTCCAACAGCACCCGACGGGCAGTGTTATCCGTATCTTCAAGAAAGTCGCTAAACCCTAAGCGGTTACCAAATTCAATATTAGGGGCGGCGGCCACCCCACCCATTTCGGCTGAGTCTGACGGATGTTTGCACAGCGAGACTAAGTTGGGAGTATCGGCCAATTGTTCTCGCAGCTGGGGAACCTGGGGAGAAATCTCATGCTCGTGGTAGATATCCACGCCAACCACCCGAGGCTGGAACCGCTCCAGCGTCTCTAATACGGCCAGCAGAGTTTCATCGGTCATGGAAAAATCTGAGTTTCGATCAAGGCCCTGTTGTTGAATATCTTCTGCGGTGTTTTTAATCACCACAATGCGGGCATCGGCGGGTTCAAACACTGGCCACCAGCGCAACAACCGGTCGTAGGCAGCCAGCTCAAGCGATTGCAATCCCCCCAGGAGGCGCAGCCCCAGGGTGGCCGCCGTGATGATTGCCCCCAGGCCACAAGCCACCGGTAAAGACGGTAGGGGCTTTACCGGAGTTTCTTGCCCCTGCAACTGTTGCCAGGTGGGGGGCTGCTGCGCCAGGTTTTGACACAGAATGGGGAGCCAGGTGGCGCAGGGGAACTCATTTTCTAAGCCCTGCAACCGTTCACGGGCCTCACGAACCGATAGGTAAAGGGGCGTATTACGGGAAAAACTTTCTAGAAAGCCCTTGAGAAACTCATGGGCCACCCGATCTGGGATCGGCTCTCGCATCACCAGGATTTGGGGGATATGCAAGTCGGCCAGGTCCTGGGCTAATCCCAGACCGTCGCAGGAATTAAATAGTGCGATCGCAAGTCCCCTCTGCACCGCCTTGGCCAGCCCATATTTCAGTTCAGGCATGGTCAACCTATCCCGGGCATTTAAGCTAATGCTGCCGCTACCACCACTATCCATACCGCTACTGTGGCCAGCAAAAAATAAGATGTCCCAGCCCCGCTGATCCCACAGGTAGCGATTGAGGGTGGCGCGGTCTGGTCCGATCAGAAAATGTAGCTCCACACCGGGAAGATTTTGCAATAGGGCCTGGTCGGTCGTTAGATCTAACCCAGTGGCATCGCCTAAAATCGCTAAAATTCTGACGGTGGAGCTTAGGGTTTCAGGGGTATCCACCTGCTCATAAACGGGGGCACTCAGGGCCAATTCAGCCTGGGGGTAGCGCTGAAAAAAGTCCCACTGGTGCCAGGGCAGACGCTGCAAAATTGGGTTTTCGGTTTGGAGGATGACCCGAATCGTGTCCGTGGGGGTAAGCTGCTCAAGCAGTTTGTTGTAAAGCGGTTGAAAGGTGGGCTGGCTTAACCAGGTGTTGATGCGATCGCAAAGCACCCCAGCACTGTGATGGCAGTCCCCAATCCAAGACACATTGGTCACCATATCCGACTGGGCTTCTAACCGACTGGGCAGACGCAGCTGACGATAGGCCACTTGCCACTGCTCGTATAACCCCGGTAATTCTGACGCTGGCGGTAAGGCCCCAGGCAGCTCTACAGCGGGTCGTTCTCCCTCTAAGCCGATCTGCAAAACCACCGAAAAACCCTGTTGGAAGCACCCTGGCCCCAACTTGAGAACCACGAGCTTGTCCGTGCTCGGTTTTCGTTGCATGGTGCCCCCAGGTCAAATTATAAAATTCTCCACAATGCTCACATCCCCTAGGGTGACTTGAGCCGAAAAGGGTTCCCCCGGATGACCTCGAAAATAAAGTTGCAAATAGTTGTCCGCGCTGCGAGACTGAGCCGTCAAACAGACCGTATTCTCCCCATCCAAAATTTTGACAGTCAGACCTTCGGGCAGATATAGACGTCCCTCCAAGGGGTAAAGCCGCAGCCCGATATTTACAGCCGATTCATTTTCCTGTTCCACTTCCAGCACCAGGGCCACCTGCTCTGTCCCCAGCTTTAGCCCCAGGTCCAACTGCTTAGCTCGTTTGATTTGCAGTGGGGTCTGCGGGGCTGACTGGCCTCCCTGTCTAAAGGCCGGTGTCCACAGGTATTGAGCCAAAAGATCTTCCGCAGACTGCCAGCCACTTTCAAAATATCCCTCCAACCAGCGGCTGAGCCGAGTCAGCTGAGACGCCTCCTGCCCCAGGGCTCCCTGGCGGAGTTGATGCAGATGGGTGGGAAAATCATCCATCGGCTGTAGCCGATCTAACCCCAGCTGAGCCAGGGCCACCTCAGGCACAAACCCCAAAAGTGAGGCTTCACCAGCTGCCTCGTCTAACGCCACAGCCACATAGCCAATGCGCTCCACCCCCAGCGGTACGGTACACACACCGGCCTCCTCCACCGGGCGACATTCCAACCGACCCACCCCAGGCACCACCAAATCAGCCACATCTTCCGTCAGCTGCATGGCCGGGTTCCAACTATCGCTGGTGGCCAAATCGGTCAAAATACCCAGGGCCTCTAAAAACTCATGGAGCACCCAAACCGCTAACGTGTTTCGCCTCACCCGCTCAGCAATATCCGGCAGACCATGGTCACGGGCAAACTGCTGGGCAATCCTCTTGCCCTGTTGGGTGATTGGCCAGATCAGCCTGGCTGCATCTGTAGCCGATTGCGAGTAAGTCATGGAAGAGGTCTCCGATATACTGTGACAGTCGTAGGTATCAAGAATTGCGGTTAAGAACTTATGTGGCCTTCGGCTCGACCAAACTCTCGTAAACGAGGCTTACACTGGCGGCGATAAAAACTTTCGAGGGTTTTATAGGAAACACCAAACTCATCTTCTAGGGCCTGCCAAGAGGCTTCCGGCGGCAGTCGCCTGAGAATCAGCTCATAGCAGTTAATTTTCGGATGATGGACCACATGAATCTTGCGAAATTCCGCCGCATTCTGTTCTAGCCAATCTTGAACTCTCTCTAGAATGGGAGGAATCTCTGGCTTAGCGGCCAGGGTTTCAACCACATCTGTCGTGCCACCATCTTCGCCATAGGCAGAGACATGGCGAGCGCGATCGGCCTGGGCCGCCTGCTCAAAATCTAATAGACGAAACTTTAGATAGGCATTTAGCCAGGTGGCAACACTGGCAACATCAGGGTCATAGGGCTTAGCCGTTTTCCCCTCACACAGGTTTTGACAAAGATAAATCCATGTCTGTTGTAAGGCATCTTGATAGTGGGGGCTGTTATCACGCCAAAGACGAGATTTTACTAATCGAATTAACTGGGTTAGGTAACGCTGTCGTTCTGCGCTGCCAAGACAGTAACGACACGCCTCACAAGCCAACCGACGTAATTCATCTGGGGAGTTATTCATCAATAGCCCTGGGTTACTCCGTTTGAGAATTATCCGCATTAGCGTCTTCCCATCTCTATAAATTTATACGGCTAATAACTCCTCAGCCTAAAAGACAAGGATTCTGCAACTATCCGGAACAGTTTACAAAAATACATTTTTTCTTGCGACAGGTATCCAAAAAATTGATACCAGCAGTACCCCATGGGGTGCCGACAGCGGCAAACACACAGACCAGAATAAGGACAGTCCAAGCAACAAACCGCGTTTGTGTACACAATATCCAAATTTTGCATAGGGAGCATTGAACGTGAATCGTACACTTGAGCAACGTCCAGATACTTACATCGATGATGAGACTGTGAGCGTCCCGTTCGATGTTGGACCCGCTGACCTAATTGATAACGCCGCTCGCATCCGTCACCATTTAGAGAACAGCACATCTTTAAATGTTTTGACCATTGCCCAACGATTGCTGAGGCCAGGGATGGTGGCTACTGGTTCAGGCTCCGTCAATGGCTTCATTACTCCACCGATACCGCCGCGGTAATATGCTTAATGGGGGCAGCATTAGCGTAATCCCACTGTCCCCAGAGCCTATTTTCTGACCGGGTAATCTACATGCTTCTCAACCGGGAACTGCTCGCTAGTTTGCTATCTTGCCTAGTTGGCTGCCTATGTGTTCGGCCTGTTGCTGCCCAGGAAATTTCCATTTCTAGCTGCAGACCAGTCCTGCCTGATAATCTGTCAGGCAGTCTGGAGGAAGATTTTAGCGCGGGTAATAATTATCTAGGGACACAGCAATTTGACCTTGCTATTCAAAGCTATGAGACGCTCATTGCTCGCTTAGAACAAACTGAACATCAGGAACTCTTTAAAAGTCAAGTTGCTTTATATTTAGCTGCTGCTCTATATCAATCAGGGAATGCTGACAAAGCAGTTGCTATTCTTGAGCAAACTGTTGAAATCCTCAGTCAATCTGGTCCAATTACCGTAGAACTCGGAATAGCTCTACAGAACCTGGGACAAACTCAGGAAGATCTTGGTAATTTCAAAACAGCCGCTGAACACTATGCTCAAGCAGTCAATGTATTTGAAACGTTAGCATGCGTTGAATATCAGCTAGTCTCACTAATATCGACAGCCACGGTCCAAACCTGGCTAGGACAATATGATGAGGCCAACAAAACGCTCTATTCAAATTTAAATCTTAGTCAACGAATTGGTGATGTCGATGCAATCAGTAAGGTGTATCACACCCTGGGATGGGTCGCTTTTTTGCAGGAACGCTATGACCCGGCATTAGAGTTTTATCAGACTGCACTTGAATATAGACAGCGGTTGCCCCAGGAGGATGCTATTCTCCAGAGCCGCATCCTTAACAATATTGGCCATCTCTACACCCGTTTAGGCGATGCTGATGCTGCAATTATTAATTTGCAAACAGGGTTAGAGTTAGTCACCCAGACATCAACTGGCATTGCTGAGCGGATTGATTTGTTTGATAGTTTGGGTGAAGCCTATGGCCAGGGAAATGATAGTGCTCAGGCCTGGGTTAACTATCATCAGGCGCTGCGGATCGCAAGACAAAGCGGACAGCGCCATCGTCAGCTAATTAGCTTACTAAATGTAGCTAAAACTCTAGCCTCTGAAGATGAAATCACGCTTGCGATCGCAGTCTACAAACAGGCCATCAACGAGATTGAGCAGGTGCGGGCTAA
>ERZ1740072.450-NODE-450-length-16759-cov-5.365541_pt1 | contig 16759 bp, 13 predicted proteins | sample MGYA00581733_ERZ1740072 | MGnify/ENA primary metagenome ERZ1740072 (study PRJEB43018, sample SAMN04849741) | marine metagenome | isolation source: floating plastic debris | place: Pacific Ocean | collected 2008-08-30 | study: EMG produced TPA metagenomics assembly...
ACCCCACCGCACGCCCCGTTAACCCGGCCATCCGTGCACAGCCGGTGCACAGTCTGTGCACGCGCGGTGTACGCCCTGTGCATACCCGATTTGCCCTAAAACATGGACGTTAACCCTCGATTCGCGTCATCCGGTGAAAACACCCCACCGAACGTTGCGCGCCGCGACCCTCCGGCCCATTGACCACACCCCACTTCCGCGACATATCCCATCCCATGACACCGCTTTCACATATCCGCAATTTCTCCATCGTCGCCCATATCGACCACGGGAAATCCACGCTTGCCGACCGCCTCATCCAGTCGACCAACACGGTCTCTGAACGGGATATGAAGGCGCAGCTGCTCGACAGCATGGATATCGAGCGCGAGCGCGGCATCACCATCAAGGCCAACACCGTGCGTATCGACTACACCGCCGCCAACGGTGAAGCCTATGTGCTCAACCTGATCGACACGCCCGGCCACGTGGACTTTGCCTATGAGGTCAGCCGCTCCATGCGCGCGGTTGAAGGGTCTTTGCTGGTCGTGGACAGCACCCAAGGGGTCGAGGCGCAGACGCTGGCCAATGTCTACCAAGCCATTGATGCGGATCACGAAATTGTCCCGATCCTCAACAAGATCGACCTGCCTGCGGCCGATTGCGACCGCGTCGCCGAACAGATCGAGGATGTCATCGGGATCGATGCCAGTGGGGCCATTCAGGTGTCCGCCAAGACGGGGCAGGGCATCACCGAGACCCTTGAGGCGATCGTCGAACACCTGCCCGCGCCCAAGGGCGATCCGGACGCGCCGCTGAAGGCCATGCTGGTGGATTCCTGGTATGACAGCTACCTCGGCGTGATTGTTCTGGTGCGCATCATCGACGGGCGGCTGAAGAAGGGGGAGAAGGTCAAGTTCCTCTCCAACAACACGGTGCATCACGTGGACCGCATCGGCGTGTTCCGCCCCGAAATGCAGGTGGTGGACAGCCTCGGGCCCGGTGAAATCGGGTTCCTGACCGCGTCGATCAAGCAGGTGCGCGACACCCGTGTGGGTGACACGATCACGCATGAGCGCAAAGAGGTCGAGGCGCTGCCCGGCTTCAAGCCTGCGCAACCCGTTGTTTTCTGTGGCCTTTTCCCAGTGGACAGCAACCAGTTCGAAGACCTGCGCGACGCCATCGACAAGCTGGCGCTCAACGACGCCTCCTTCAGCTTCGAGATGGAAACCTCTGCCGCCCTCGGTTTTGGCTTCCGCTGCGGGTTCCTCGGGCTCTTGCACCTCGAAGTGATCCGCGACCGGATCGAGCGGGAATATGACATCGAACTGATCACCACCGCGCCGTCGGTGATCTACCACGTCTATATGAAAGATGGCTCCATGATGGAGCTGCACAACCCCGCCGACATGCCCGACTTGTCCACGGTCGACCATCTGGAAGAACCGCGGATCAAGGCCACGATCCTCGTGCCCGACGACTACCTCGGTGACGTGTTGAAGCTGTGTCAGGAACGGCGCGGCATTCAGCGGGACCTGACCTATGCAGGGTCACGGGCGATGACGGTCTATGACCTGCCGCTCAACGAGGTGGTGTTCGATTTTTATGATAGATTGAAGTCGGTTACGAAGGGCTATGCCTCCTTTGACTACCAATTGACCGGCTATCGCGAGGACGCGCTGGTCAAGATGTCGATCCTTGTGAATGACGAGCCTGTGGACGCCCTGTCGATCATGGTGCACCGCGACCGGGCCGAAATGCGGGGCCGGGCGATGGTGGAGAAGCTCAAGGATCTGATCCCGCGCCATATGTTCAAAATCCCGATCCAGGCGGCGATTGGCGGCAAGGTGATTGCCCGCGAGACCCTGTCGGCGATGAGGAAGGATGTGACGGCCAAGTGTTACGGGGGGGATGCCACGCGGAAGCGGAAATTGCTTGATAAGCAAAAGGCCGGGAAGAAGAAGATGCGCCAGTTCGGGAAGGTGGATATTCCGCAGGAGGCGTTTATTTCGGCGCTGAAAATGGACGGCTGAGCGCCCGGATTTTTCGAATTTCGTGCGGGTCCCGGCTCCCCTTCTTTCGGGGTGTCCCAGCATGGGACAGGACTCCGTTCGTTTGTAATCAAAGGGTTACAGAGGCGATTTAGGGATTTGTTAGGGTTTGGGCGTTTAAGTCACCGCTAAGGACTTGAAAGCCTTTGTTGTCACATGAACAGCTTCGCAAGATAAGGCGCAACGTTGCTATACAGAAATGGTCGCATTACAGCGTTTGCTTGGCCTTGAGGTCAGATCAACGGAATTGAATCAACTCGTTAAATACTTCTGCCGCCAATGCTTCTACCTCAATCGCCACACCGACCTGGTTGTCGGCTTCAATGTAATCGACAATGTGCGCATCGATATTAATTGAGAAACTATCAGGGTAGTTCAACTCATCTTTGATGGGTTGTAGCATGACCCCATTCGTCAAACTACCTACTTTCTCGGCCACCAGAACTTTCTGGGCTTCTGTAAGGTGGTCAAAAAGGCCAATAACATCAAAGTTCTCGCCATTCCAAGTGGCATCCAAAGTAGAGTCTTGGCTCCAACCTCTTAGCTCCAGTGTCTCGCCTATTTCAACAGTCTTGAAAACTAGTGGACCGCCAACTTTATCTTCGCAACGTTCTTCTGTTTCTACTAGCTGAACAACATCAACTTCCACAATTTCGTTGTTGCAATCATATACGTGGGACGGGCCGGATTTGGAGAAAAACCCCACTCCAAATCGATCAAGACCGATCGTATAGTCTGATGGCAAAATTCGGTACACGAGCGTTGGTTGTACTGGGTCATCTATGCGAAAGTACTTGTAATTCAAACGCAACTCTTCGTTTGCGTGAGCACGTGTAGGTACAATGTGCATAATAATGAACGCTAGAACTATTGGTCCAAATAAACAATTGAAATTACGGAGCCTTTGGAGATTCTTACCACCCATTTCCCTGTTCCCCCAGAATGACTTTGCACAAGGTAGTGACTAAATTTAGCACCAGTCCGGAGGTGTCGCAACCAAACTTTTCGGTTCCCAAAGACAGCCCTGATTTCGTCTACTGTTTCGTCGCCTGATACAATAATTGGGTTCCTGGATAAGTCAAATTTCGCATTAGCTAATCCTAATTTTGAAGCTTGAAAGGCAAATATCATAAGGTAAATGACAATAACGATTGGCGCGAGCACGCTGAAAAACTCCAAGCTCATCCTGACTTCACTCTGCAAATAACAGCATGTTGCAACAAAAAGAAAAAGCAAGGATAGAAAAATCCAGTTAGAATTGATGCTAAATCGAATAGATGCGAACGAGTGTGTGATAATATCTTGAATGGCTAAATCTAGTAAGTTCATTCATATTCCATAATAGTTAAAATACAAAAAAACATATAAAAATCCAATCAGGAATAGCAATGCCGCGCATATTGTTAACGCTGCTGCAGCTAGTTTCTCCATTTTGCCATCATCCTTATTTTTTTCCAATAATAATTAGTATCTCAAAGTCGGTTTTAAGGTGCAAGCTCGACAGGTCGAGAAGCAGTTTTAGCTACGTGGAGATGTACAGGTAGTTTGGTCCATCGTTTTGGTTTGCTTGTATATATCCCCCGAACCAACGTACTTTTTCGCTTCACTTGCTGGGCAGCGCCCAGTTCATCTCTCAACCCCCTCCAACACCTCCACCCTTTCCCGCACCTTCTCCGCCCGCGCCTTCACGGCATCCAACGCACGCCCCTTTGCCTCTTTCACCCCATCCGCGATCTCGCGCAGGTCGTCGATCTCTTGCCCCTCGACCCCCATCTTGTCGGCCACCAGCAGCAGCGCCTCGGTCAGTTTGCCGAGCTGCTTGCCGTAGCTGGCCACAGAGGTGATCACCTCGTGCTCGACTTCCGGGACCCCTTCAATCTCGCCAAAGTTGGGAGCGATGGACTGGGTGATGTTGCCCGACAGCGGGTATTCGAAATGCGGGGCGAAGGTGAAAGGGAACATGGGCGAATCTCCTGTTGTGCTGAAACCAATGCCCGCAAGCGTCGCCGCAATGCAGCAATCGATCAAGTCTGGGAAACCGGTATACGACACCGTTCCTGACCCATGCCAAGCAAGCCAATCGACACGACATTTTCGACTTACCCCCAGCTTATCCCCAAGAAATACACATGTGAAATCAACAACTTATCCCCAAGAAATTTCGCCGAATCGTCAAATTTCTGTTGCGCGGGATGCGCCCATACCGCAGTCTGAATTCACCGGCGCAGAGTTCTTCGAACAACGCGGTGGACGCAAAGGCCCCTCAGGGTGGTAAGCGGAACGCAATAGGTCCTCCAGGATCAGGTGCGTCGAGCAGAAGCCGGGAGGACATGAGCCAGATCGTGGATCGGAGACGGTACGTGGGAGGTCACTGTCGCAGGGTTGGAGCGGGGGAGCGCAGGTCGCAAGGCAAGCAATCTCGGTGACGGGTGGTAACGCCCCGAGCAAGCTGGGCCCAAATCGCCCTCTGGGGGGATGATAGGTTCAAGAAGGCGTCAGGATGGTGAGGGCCTCGGTCCACTCCCCTGGCGCCTTTCGCTTTTTTACAGCGTTTGCACTTGATCTGGGCCCTGCGCGGCGTTGTTCACATCAAACGCACGTTCAAAGGCCGTGTTGCCTTCAGATATAGGCCGCACACAGCGCCGTGGTCTTGTTGTTCTCCGATGTACTGTCGATCTTTTTGGAGTCTGTGTTTGACCCGGTCATGAACTTGCCGCAGGCCTCTTTCACAGCGGTCTCGATGTTTTTGTAGGTGGCCGCGCGGATGGCCTTTGCCTTGCTCAGCTTGACCGTTTCCGGTTTGTCCATCGTCGGGGCGGCGGCCTTTTCGACCCATTTGATCATCGCCGGTCCGTACTTCTTCACGCTCGCCTTGCGGCTGCTCAGGTGCATGTACTCGTGTTTCACGATGTGGGCGTAACACGGGCTTTTGCGGTCGATTTCCTTGGCATACTGGATCCCGCATTTCACGACCATTTCGACCCGCACCTCTTTGAGTGCCAGTTTTACAGTTTTGTTGATTGGGTCGGTTTCTTCGTCCCAACTGAGCAGGATGGGTTTGCTGGTGCATTCGCAGTCCGTGACAGAGACGCCGACCTTCCCCCGGTCGGCGCCTTTCTGGATGGATTTGAGTGGTGAGAGCTTGACGGGTACGGAGCTGTCGAAGGTGACGGTGATTGCGAATTTGGTTTTCTTGGCCATGGTGCCGTCCTTTTTCAAAATCCTGTTTGTGCGGGCTTGCGGCGTGCGCCTGAGACCTTTTGCAAAAGTGTTTTCATGGTCCAAAAAATGCGCGGACCCTGTATGCGACCATAGGTTGTGTTTTAGCGCCTCGCAATGGTTTGGTGATTGAACCGCCTTTATCGGCGAAAACGCGTCAGTTTTGGGGTGTGACCATACGAAAAACGGCCCCGCACTGGTGTGTCGGGGCCGTTTTGGTCTGATCGTTTTTGCTGTGGGCTTAGTATCCGAAGGCGGCGTCGGGCATCCAGTCTGGCGTGCCTTTGCCCGCCCGCATCAGCAGGCAGGATGTGCCCACCCGCTGAAAGTAGAGTATGTCCACCGGGTACCAGCCTGCTTCTGGCACTTCGACCTCGACTGCGCGCGTTTCCTGACAGGATTGGCGACCGTCGAAATAGCCTACCTCTTGCCCACCGATCCGTGCGTCCAATCCGTCATTGGTCAGAAAGTCTATCGTGTAGGTTCCGGCGCTGTCGAACTTCACATAGCCTGTGATCCCGGCCACCACGTGTTCGACTTGTTTGGACGTGAGTGCGTTTTCACCCGGTCCTGTGTCGCGATAGTCGAGCCCCTTGAGTGGTGGCCCGGCTTTGGCCTCTTTGAGGTAGCGTTTGGCTTGTTTGAGGTTTTTGACGTCCAGCGGGTAGGTATATTCCACCGCGAGCCCCGATTTCAGCCCGCTGGGCTGTGGGTTAGCGGGTTTCAGTTTGAGCGGCGCAGCAAAAGCGGCTCCCGCCACCAGAATGGCCGCTGCTGCCAGCGCGGCCGTCTTCAACATCTTCATTCCGTTTACTCCCGTTGGTCGCCCGCTTTGGTGGGGCTTTGAATGGTGGATAGTCTAGAGGGTCGCATGCCAATATGACAAGTTGTTGGGCGGTAATGTGAACGCTGCGTTCAGGGCGAGCGAAGGTGTGGTCAGGGTGCGCGGTAAAAGAGGTATCGCTCTGGATCGATCGTGTCGGGCCCTGCGATCTGTTCGAACCCGATCAGTGGCTGTTGTGACAGCACAAGCCCACCCGGCGCCATGACAGCGGCGATCAGCGGGCTGAGCGTACCGCCTTCGGCGACGTCCAGTTCCTTTACACCGTGCCCAAAGTCATAGTGCGCGAGCGCCATCTTGTGTCCCTGCATGGCCAGAGCGCGCAGCATGGCGTCCGCTTCGCCTTGCAGGAAGTCACTTTTGGGTGGAACGCAACTGGGATGGGGGTTTAACACGCGGTCGATCACCCAAATCCGGCGGTTCGGGATTTCCTGGCGGAGGTGGTCATAGCTGCGCCCGTTTCCAAGCCCCATTTCCAGTACGTCGCCCGCCGTGTCATTGATCAGCGCGGCGGCCCAATTGATACCGTCGATCTGTGCGCTTAAGCGGCGGCGCATGGATTCCAGTCTGCTCATGTTGTGCTCTCCATCGTCCATGGGGTTGCGCCGCCGTCCAGCAGTTCGCTGAGGAAGGTGGCTGTGAAGGTCCAAATGGCTTCTGTGTGGACCAGATGGTGGGTCAATAGGCCAAAGGGTTCGCGCGCGTCCTCAGTCCCCAATCGCCGTGCCTCCAGATGCTGGGCAGCTTGTGCAATCAACTGGGCGGGGTCTAGCAGATCGCGGGTGCCTTTCCACCAGATCGGGTCGATATGGGTGTTGATTTGACCAAGACCGGGGGCGGCTTCGGGCATAACACGTGCGCCGAAGGTCGACAGGACCGTGTACCCTTGATTGGGCAACTGTTGTGCAACCTGAGCGCTGATCCGGTTCCAGGGAGGGACAAACATGGGCCGAAGTGCGCTTCCAAAGCGGGTGCGCATCCGGTGCATAGCCTCTGCGGTTTCATCGCTCGCGTCGGTGCGTGGTGTCAGGAATTCGTTTTTCTTGCCGATCCCGGCGCTGTGGTCAGTATGCGCCCAGCCGTGAACGACAGGGATCAGTGACGTGGTTACAACGGCGTCGACCAGTGTCTCATTAAGGTGAGCCGGGATGGTGGCCAAATGAACCGGCAGGCCAAGATCAGCGCTTAGGTTTGAGAGGCGCTCAAGTTCAGGTGTCACCGACACGGCATCATCGTCGCGCCACCAGATCGGCAGAGCGGTGCTGTCGCGCCGATACGCGCTCATCGCGTCCCGTAGTGGGGTCCAGTCAACGTTCATTGCGACATCTGCCTCACCCGCAGGTCGTGGGCAATCTCGACACTGCACGCAGCGCCGTTCATGTTCGTCTGGCGCGGTGACCGGGATTGTGCCCTGCGCACGCTTTCCAAGGTCATAACAAGGGCCGGGCTATTCAGTTCTGCCTGCCGCAGTACTCCGATTCCGTCGAGATGGTTCAATGCATCGGCGCGCAAGCCTTGCTCGACTTCGCCACCGTCATCAAATGGGATCAATACTGCAGGCACACCGGTTTGAAGTACATCCATCGCCGTGTTGTAGCCGCACATTGATACCGAGGCAGCAGCCCCGGCCAACAAAGTCCGGAAATCCGGACGCGGTGCCTCGATGTCGACATTGGGTGGGGCCATCCGCACAAAACGTTCCCGACGCGCGTCCGTACCTCCCATCAAAAACAGCCAATGCACTTGCGGCATGAGATAGGCGGCATCAAGCGCAGCCTCGAAAATACGCTCGCCGACGTCGCCCCCGCCCGCACTGACAAGGATGCTGCCATGATCATCCATCTGACCGACTGGCGGGGCCGGGGCAACAAAGCCGGTGTAGTGCAGATTGGGTGCAAGGGTATCGGACACCGGCCAACTATGCGCCAGCGTCACGAGATCGGCGTCAGAGTGGACAAGCACCCCGTCGTAAAATGTATTCACCTGTTCGTCCGCAAATACGGCCTTTGCTGGCTTGCTCGGTGGTGCAAGGATATCGCGGATCGAAGACAGGATGAGAGGCGGGGTGTCCACGTCACGGGCCGCGGCAAGAAGCTCTGCAAATTCGTCGCGCAAAATGCGCCGGCCAAATGGGAATAACTCGGTAATCAGAATGTCAGGAGCGGCCTCAGACAACGATTCCAGCAATAGATCGCGACGGACATCCATGTAGGTTGCATCGACGGGTGCGCCGTCTTCGCCGAGCAATGTGGTAAAGTCGGTTCCATTGGAATGTACAGGTGGCAGTTGGATCAGCCGCATTCCCTGGGAATTGAAATGCGGTACTGGTCGTCCTCCGCTCAGCACAGTGACCTGATCTCCCTTGGCGTGAAAAGCGCGCCCAAGGGTCAGTGCGCGCGCCAGATGGCCCGTGCCCAAAAGGTGCGTGACAACAATCATGACCTTCATGGCGCCGCCTTGATCAGCGGTTGTGGAGTAGCTTCAGCGTCCCAATCTGTCCCGTCGATGTTGATCACGAACAGCCGATCCCGCTTGATCGCAAAAGGAGCCGGTCCGTCAAAGTTCCAGCCGGTTGCCATCGCCATCAGTACCCGCATCACCCCGATATGACAGATGGCCACAGTGTCGCGTGTGAGTGCACGCGCCCAAGGGTGCAAGCGTGCGCGCATATCGCCCGGCGTCTCGCCATTTGGCGGGCAGTAGTCCCAGCCCCAGTCTTCTACATCGCGGAATCCTGAAGCCGGATCGGTCTTGAGTATGGCACCCCGCGCCCCTTCCCAGTCGCCCCAGTTCATCTCCATGAGTGCGGGTTCGGCACGGGGCATGCGGCCCGTCACCAGTTGCCCGGTGTCCATGGCCCGCGTCAGGGGGCTGGCCACCACATCCGCATCCGCCCAGCCTTGTGGCAGCCTGAGCGCGCTAAGGTGGTCGCGTGCCTCATCGTCCAATGGTATATCGGTGCGCCCCTGAATGCGCCCTGCGCGGTTCCACGCTGTGTGGCCGTGACGCAAAAGGGCAAGTCGGATCATGAGAGCCCCTCAATCGTATCCAGTAGGGTTTCTGTAGCTGCCCCCAGCAGATGATGCGTGCCGATGCGTGTTCGGGCGCGGGTGCCGATGTTGCGGCGTGCAACAGGGTCAGAGATGAGGTGCTCAATTGCTTTCGCGATTGCGGTGGGACCCTCGTCAACTCGGCACATCGGTGCAAATACAACATCGCGCACGCCGGGGCGGTCTTGTGCCACCACAGGGATACCTGCTGCCTGTGCCTCAAGATAGTTGATGCCGAACGCTTCGTTCACGCCGGGCCAAACCAGCAGGCTGGCCTGCGCGTAAAGGCCTGCCAGCGCGTCAGCATCCAGCAGGCCGTGCAGGCGCACGCGGTCGCCAAACGGGGCCATCATTTTTGCAATTTCCTCCCGCGCCGGTCCGTCGCCTGCGATATCCATGCGCCAGTCCGTCGATGCAGGCAGGGCCGCAAGAGCTTGCGCGACAAGCGTGTAGGAGGCAAGCTTGTCGCCCGGTCGCATCATGCCAACGCAAAGCATCGGGCCTGTGAGGCTGCTGACCAGCGGAAGGTCTGGGCGGGCGAGAAAGGGGGGCAAGTGGCGCAAAGCTTGCACTTGCGGGGCATCCCGGATCAGCGTTTCAGAGTCGCGCAAGGTCACGTAGAAAATGGTGTGCGCTGCATCGCTGGCCGCTTCGGCTTGCTCTGCAAAGCGCGCCCAAGGCCCGGTGAGGCGTTTGCGCGCCCGGCTGCTTTCTATGAGGATATAAGGAATATTCAAAGCGCGTGAGACGACGGGGCCGATCAGGTCCGGGGCCTTATAGTAGTTGTGGTAGGTCAGCCAGACGCGCCAGCTTTTTGCTTCGGGATTGGCCAAAATCCGTGCCGTTTCCTGACGGGCGCTTTCAAACAGCTTGTCTTGTTGGGCGGCGTCGCCGCGCCCGTCAAACAGCCGCAATTCAGAGGTCAGCGTCACAGTCTTCCCGCCCGCTCTAAGCGCGGCCATCAACGCCCGTGCCATCGCCCGGTCACCGGACGGGACGGGGTGGTTTGGCGATTTGAGGGGGGCGAAAAAGGCGACGGTCATACTTGCCTCATGCCGCGCAGCCGTTGGGCAAGGTGATCGATGCCCGGTTGCATGGTGAACTCGGCGTGCAGGCGCGCGTGTGCCGCATTGGCCAGTTTGGGCCCGAGTTCGGGTGTTTCGGCGAGACGGATCATTTCGTTTGCCAGCGTTGAGGGATCATCGCTGCATAAGATACCGTGCACGCCGCTGTCGATGAATTCGGGGATGGCAGAGACAGGGGTGGAGAGAATGGGAAGCCTTTGGCTTGCCGCCTCCATCAGAACATTCGGCAACCCGTCGCGGTCCCCGTCTTTTGCGATACGGCTTGGCAGGACAAAGAGGTCAGCGGCGCGCATGGCAGCGATCACTTCGGGCTGGTCGCACGCGCCGCGCCAGGTGATCCGGGCACTGATCCCGAGAGCATCAGCGCGTTTTTGCATTTCATCTTTGAGTGCGCCACCACCGATATGGGTCCAGTGCCAGTCAATAGTGTTGGGCAACAGGGCTAGCGCATCAATCAGCCGGTCAAAGCCCTTCTTCTCGACGAGCCGCCCCACAGAAAGCATGGAGAACGGCGCATCCGGGGTCCGCGCTGTCCGGTTTGGCGGTTCGGGGAAGCGCGCCAAATCGAGCCCGTGATAAACTAGATCAACGGGTGTGGTGGCGGCCAGCGCGTTCAGATGCTCGGCCCCAAAAGCGGTGCAGGTCGCCCCGAAGGATGCACCATTTGTCTGCGCGCTCAGCTTTTCGCGCAACTCCCATTCCGGTGAGGTCCAGATATCTTTGGCATGTGCTGAAAACGCCCACGGCAGTCCGCGTAGTCCCGCAGTGTAGCGGGCTACAGAGGATGGAGTGTGCAGGAAATGGGCATAGATGGCGTCTGTTTCTGTTGGCAACTCGCGGGCCATCACACAGGCCTGCCCGAACCGGCGCACGCGATTTCGGGTGACGTCGCGCCGCAGATCACGCAAGAACTGTGCGGATGTGCGCCAAAACCCGCGACGCAGCAGCGCCGCCCCAAGTCCGCGCAGCACGCGCCAAGGTTCATCATGCAGGTATTCGGGCAGATAGTAGACGCGCGCGCGCAGCTGGTCATGCAGAGGGTGGGTTTTGGTGTCCGTCGGGTGGCGTAGCGACCAGATGGCAAAATCGATCCCGGCGTGTTCCAGGGCCACCAGCTCTTGCGCGATGAATGTCTCTGACAGGCGCGGCCAGCCTTTGACGACTATGGCCAGACGCGGCTGGGGCTGGGTCATTCGGCTGCGTCGACCAGCTTTGAGCGCATCAGCGCACCAGCGCGTTCAATCACTACATCAAGTCCGTCAAGCAGCCCGTCCGCACCAGCCTGCGACGGGCGTTGTTGGTGGGGCAACCCGCAAATGGCAGAGATCATGGAGGCGGGTGTCAGCCCGTCGCGAAACTCGTCCAGATTGCGCACGAGGCCCAGTTCTTCGGCGCGGTTCGCCCGAATCCACTGTTCCAGCCGCGGTTTGGTGCGCGGTACGATGACGGCGCGCTGATCAAAAGACAGAACCTCGCAGAAGGTGTTGTACCCGCCCATGCAAATGACGCCTTCGGCATTGGCAAAGAGGGATTCAATGCGGCTGTCAAACCCGGTGGCCGTCACGCGCCCTTCAAGGGCGGCGACGCGGGACTCAAATGCCTCGCGCCGATCACCGGATAGAAACGGGCCATAGACCAGCACCGCATGAGGGGCGAGGTTCGGATCCTGTTCGTAGGCCCGAAGTACGAGATCCACCATGGCTTCGCCATCGCCGCCCCCGCCGGGGGTAACAAGGATGTAGGGGTCTTCCGGCACTTCAGCTGGATCGATAATGGCGCGGCGCAGATACCCTGTCCAATGCGTGCGTGCCCGCACAGAGTCCGACAGCGGCAGGCCCGCGGTCGGGTCATATACAGACTTCGGCCCATACACCCAGAATTCGTCATAAAAGGCTTCGGCAGCATCCAAAGCGCCTTTGCGCTCCCATTCGGAGGCCAGCACTTCGGGTTCGTCGAGCACATCGCGCAACCCCAGCACAACCCGGGTGCGCCCGGAATGGGTCAAGGTTTCGAGGGTTGGTAGCAGCTCACCACGAAAGCCGGTCGGCTCTTTGTCGACGATCAGCAGATCGGGGTCATATTGGGCGATGGTGGAATTGATCAACCCTTCGCGCAGGGACGTCGTCGCTTCGAGATCCATGCCCGCGTTCTGGCTGACGTAACTGCCATCCGCCAGTTTCTTCACACCGGGCAATCGTACGTGATCGACGGCAGGCGGAAAGGTAAAGCGCCCGGCGACAGGACTGCCCGTCAGGATGATGGCCGAACCGACAGTGCCCGATTGGGTCAAGGCCGAGGCCAGCGCCCGACTGCGCCGCAGATGTCCAAGACCAAATGTGTCGTGGCTATAAAGAACGACACGTCTTGGGCGTGAACCGGATTGGGTCAGCGTTTCAGGTTTCAAAGCGCCCATCGTGCTCTTCTTTTTGCCGTACTGTTCAGTCGATGCGCCGACGCACTGACCAGAACCGTTGTTCAACGTGGTACGCAAGCTGTCCAGCCGTTTCAAGCTGTCGCGTTGTCTTGCCCACCGCGCGGGATATGGGCCCGCCACCCGCCGGGGATACCCCGATACCGCGCTATGGCATGGAAACATGCACTTTGCAAAACAAGCACGGTCACAAATCGCCTAAGGGGAATTGTTTTTGCGTGCGTGCAACACTAGCGTGCGGTCTGCCGTGCAAAGGATAGACCCGCGATGAAGACCAATGCGATCTGGATAGTGATGGTGGCTGCCCTTGTCTGGGTTGCTAGCCTGTTGCCCGCACCTGTCGGCGCGCAAGGGTTGAGCAGTTTGTTGTCGACATCAGAGACCGAGGCACCGTCGGACATTGACGCAGTCATGGCAGCCGCTGCCGAAAATGGCGTCAGCGTCATCGTGATCGACACCAATGGGCGCGTTCTGACGGATGTCAGCGATCCGGCATCCGCGACTGAAGAAGGTCAGGACATGGGTGGTGCGTTGATGTCCATGCAGGATAACGCAGCAGCGTTTCGCGCGGCGTTATCCGAAGGATTGCTGAACCTGCCCGCCTCGTTCAACGAAGTTCTGTATATTCTCAGGGCGACAAGCCCGGATGGAACCATATTCGCGTACGTCGAAGTGCTGTTCTGGAGCCTTGTGTTTCTGGGGTTTGGTATCCTCTTCCAGAACGAGATTTACGGCAAACGGATCGTCAAGAATTATGTGGTTGGCCGCATTCTGGAAAATCCAGTGGGCTATGGGCAAAAGATGCCTTTCCTCATGTTCCGCTTCTTTATGGGCCTGATTGGCATCGTGATTTCGATGATTGTGGCGTGGATCATGGGCACGGTGCTTTTCGGACCACTACAAAATTCCGCCCTTCAGTTCACTGCTACTCTGATCAACGTTGCCTATTTCGTGATCCGCGTTGTGACCAGCATCTGGCGGATGATCCTGTCCCCGTTTCTATCCCAATACCGCATCCCGCTTTTCTCCGACCGCGATGCCAAAAAGCTTTACTACTGGCTGTGCGTGGGCACGATCATGGGCATTTCCACCATTCTGTTTGGCGCGTGGATCCGTGAGCTAGGCTTGAATATGGACGTCTTCGTTTTCCTGTATTCGCTGCTCTCGTTTTTGGTGCTGGTGCAAAGCGTGATGATCGTTGTGTTCAACTGGCGTGCAGTGACGGATGCCATTCTGAATGGAACGCCCCCGGCGGCTGCCAGCTGGATCCTGCGTATGCTGTCGCGCGCATGGGCCCCGATCAGCATCCTGTTCTTTTTGTTCGCATGGGGGGAACAGACCTTCCGCCTTGTTCTGGGCGATCCCGACAGTTTCCCGTTGCTCGTTGGCGGCTGGTTGATACTGACCACCATCATCGTCGTTTACGGCGTGCTGAATTTCTACATCGAACGTGGGTTCGCGCGCCGCCGTTATATGCGCGAGCATGCTCAGGATACCTCTGAAGATGGCAGCGATGACGAAATCCTTGCGGGTCCGCCCCGTGGTGCTGCGCTGACGTCTTTTGAAGGTCTTGCCCGGCGTATCGCCGGTATCATTGCCTTTGTCGCAGGCAGTTATGCGTTCTTGGCAATGTGGAGCCCGGGCGCAGGTTTTGTCGGGGGCAGTGTTTCGGCCCGCCTGCTGGACGTCGTCGTTATCATCTTTCTGGGCTACATTGGCTATTACGCCTTCCGCATCTGGATTGATCGCAAGATCGCGGACGAGCAGGGCGATATGGGTGAAGGCGAGTTGGGTGACGAAGGCGGCGGCACCAGCGCGTCGCGCCTTGCGACCCTTTTGCCCTTGTTCCGAAATTTCATTCTGATCCTGATTGTGCTGACTATTGGCCTGATCATCCTGATGGAAGCGGGCGTGAATGTTGGTCCACTCTTTGCTGGTGCTGGTATTCTTGGCGTCGCCATCGGTTTTGGCAGCCAAAGCCTTGTACGCGACATCTTTTCGGGCGCGTTCTTTCTGTTCGACGATGCGTTCCGTCGCGGTGAATACATCGATGTGGGCGGGGTCAAAGGCACGGTCGAAAAGATCTCTGTGCGTTCGTTCCAGTTGCGTCACCATCTGGGCGCACTGCACACCATGCCGTTTGGCGAAATTCAGGTTCTGACCAACTATTCGCGCGATTGGGTGATCATGAAACTGCCTTTGCGCGTGACTTACGACACGGATGTCGAACATGTGCGCAAGCTGATCAAAAAGCTGGGCGTGGCCCTGCTGGATGATCCGGTGATCGGCGACAACTTTATCCAGCCATTGAAATCACAGGGTGTGATCGAGATGCAGGATTCAGCGATGATTATCCGGGTCAAGTTCATGACCAAACCCGGCGATCAGTGGCTGGTGCGCAAGAAGGTCTACGAGGAAATCCGCGAACTGTTCGCCCGAGAAGGCATTCGCTTCGCACACCGCGAAGTCACTGTTCGGCTCGCCGATGGCGAAAAGAAAGTCGAAGATCTGTCGGAAGAGGACCGCAAGGCGATCACGGCTGCGGCGCAGGCCTCTATCGAAGAAGACATGCTTGAGGGCGGTGTCGCGGACGGGGACGACCGATAATCCCTCTCGACACTGGGCCTGAAAGGGCATAGGCGCTCAACGCTTGGTGGCCGGGATCGCCCGGCCCCTTTTGCTTTGATAGGACCGAACCCAGTGATTACCCCTCTCCAGACCGCATTGACCGCGCGTGGATATACCGACCTGACCCCTGTGCAGGAGGCGGTCACCGACCCTGATCTGGTCGGTGCTGACCTGCTGGTGTCGGCCCAGACCGGGTCGGGCAAGACGGTTGGCTTTGGTCTGGCGCTGGGGCCGACTTTGCTCGGGGAAGAGCCGCTGTTTCAGTTGGCGGATGCACCTCTGGCACTGGTCATAGCACCCACACGCGAGTTGGCGATGCAAGTCAAACGCGAGTTGGGCTGGCTTTACGGCGAGACGGGCGTGGTCATGGCCTCGACTGTGGGTGGCATGGACATGCGCGATGAACGCCGCGCCCTTGCGCGCGGTGCGCATATCGTCGTCGCCACACCGGGCCGGTTGCGCGATCACATCATGCGCGGCTCGATTGACCTGACAGCGATCCGCGGCGTTGTACTGGACGAAGCGGACGAGATGCTGGACCTCGGCTTTCGCGAGGATTTGGAGTTTATCCTTGGGGAATGCCCGGAAAGCCGCCGCACGCTGATGTTCTCGGCCACGGTGCCCGCGCAGATCGCGAAACTGGCCAAGCCCTACCAAAAAGACGCCATTCGCATCGCCACCACCAGCGGTGAAAAGCAGCATGCCGACATCACCTATCAGGCCATGACGGTCGCCAACCATGACGCCGAAAATGCGATCATCAACATCCTGCGCTTTCACGAGGCCCCCAATGCTATCGTGTTCTGCAACACCCGTGCGATGGTGAACCGTGTCACCACGCGATTATCGAACCGCGGCTTTCCGGTCGTGGCTTTGTCGGGTGAGTTGACGCAGGGCGAGCGCACCAATGCGCTTCAAGCGATGCGGGACGGGCGCGCGCGGGTCTGTGTGGCAACGGACGTGGCCGCACGCGGGATCGACCTGCCCAACCTTGATCTGGTGGTGCATGCGGAATTGCCGTCCAACCACGAAACTCTCCTCCACCGTTCAGGCAGGACGGGCCGCGCAGGGCGCAAGGGCACGTCCGCATTGATCGTCACGGCCAAGGTCCGCGCGAAGGCCAACCGCATCCTGCGCGGCGCCAAGGTAGAGGCAGAGTGGATCGACGCGCCGTCAGCCGATGATGTACGCGCCGCCGATGAAACCCGCCTGCTGGACGATCCGATGTGGACGGACGCGATCACCGAAGGCGAAGGCGAGATGGTTGCCAAGTTCGTGGAAGCCTTTAGCCCCGAACAACTGGCCGCCGCCGTGCTGCGCATCCATGGGCTGCGCCACTCCGCGCCCGAACACCTGTCCGAAGTCAAAGGCGACAAAGCCGCGCCCAAGGCCCGCGCGCCCTTTGGCCCCAGCACGTGGTTCTCCGTCACCGGCGGGCGCGATCAGGGTGTCGAAGTGCGCCGCCTGCTGCCCAT
>ERZ1740072.451-NODE-451-length-16734-cov-3.865759_pt1 | contig 16734 bp, 14 predicted proteins | sample MGYA00581733_ERZ1740072 | MGnify/ENA primary metagenome ERZ1740072 (study PRJEB43018, sample SAMN04849741) | marine metagenome | isolation source: floating plastic debris | place: Pacific Ocean | collected 2008-08-30 | study: EMG produced TPA metagenomics assembly...
GTCCGTCTGGGAAGTTGCTCCCGTGCCGAAAGCATTGCAGGATCGCCGGGTAGAAATTACCGGCCCCGTTGATCGCAAGATGATGATCAATGCCCTGAACTCCGGCGCCAAAATGTTCATGGCCGACTTCGAGGATGCCTCCTCACCGACCTTCTCCAACATGATCGAAGGTCAAGCCAATATGCAGGATTATGCTGCCGGCACGCTTTCTTTTGACGATGAAGCGCGTGGCAAATCCTATCGCCTGAATGAAGAGACCGCGACCATGCTGGTCCGCCCTCGCGGCTGGCACCTCGAAGAGGCGCATGTCAGCGTGGATGGCAATCCAATGTCTGCAAGCCTGTTCGATTTCGGCCTGCACATTTTCCACAATGGCAAGGCGCTGATGGAGCAGGAGAAGGGCCCGTTCTACTACCTGCCGAAAATGGAAAATTATCAGGAAGCGCGCCTGTGGAATGATGTCTTCAATTTCGCTCAGGCCGCGCTTGGTATTCCGAATGGCACGATCAAGGCCACCGTCCTGATCGAGACGCTACCAGCTGCGTTCCAGATGGATGAGATTCTATATGTGATGCGCAATCACATTGTCGGCCTCAATTGCGGTCGCTGGGATTATATTTTCAGCTATATCAAAACGCTGCGCAATCACGCCGAATACGTGCTGCCGGATCGCGCGCAGGTCGGCATGGACCGGGCCTTCCTGAAGGCCTACTCGCTGAAGCTGATCCAGACCTGTCACCGTCGACGCGCCCACGCCATGGGCGGTATGGCGGCGCAGATCCCGGTCAAGGGCGACGAAGCGGCCAATACCGCCGCCTTTGACAAGGTTCGCGCTGACAAGAAACGCGAAGCGCAACAGGGCCATGACGGCACCTGGGTCGCCCATCCGGACCTGGTTCCCGTCGCAATGGAAGTGTTCGATGCTGAAATGCCCAAGGCCAATCAGGTTCTGAGCCAGCGCCAATTCCCAAACATTACGGAAGACTCCCTGCTGACCCCGCACACGGGCGACGTAACGGAGGCGGGTATCCGGACCAATATTTCAGTTGGAATCGAATACACAGCCGCATGGCTGCGTGGCCGCGGCGCTGTACCGATCCACAATCTGATGGAAGATGCGGCCACCGCGGAGATTTCCCGCAGCCAGCTCTGGCAATGGTTGCATCACGGAACGGAATACCAAACCGCGAGCGGCGGCGCTGAAGTGTTCGACCGCGCAGCGTTTGATCGCCTGCTCGACGATGAGCTCGGCAAGATCAAGGCGACGCTTGGCGACAATGCCTATGCCGATGGCCGGTATCCGGAAGCCACAGAGGTTTTTGTCTCGACCGCGACAGGCGAGACCCTGGCCGACTTCCTGACGCTGCCCGCCTATGACGTGCTCAACGAGCTTTCTTAAACCCCAACACAAACAGACACCCGAAAAAATCGAGGATAGTAATATGACCCAACGCCCAACTTATAAGCAATTGATGGAAGAAACCCTGAAGCGCTACCCTGAAGGCCGCACGCGCGCCGGATTGACCATCGAAGATGTTGTGCAGCTGAAGATTCAGAACACCTATAACACGCATCTCGACATTGCGCGGTCCATGGCTGGCATCATGCGCGAAGACATGGCGGCCTATGACGAAGACGCGTCCAAGTTCACGCAGTCACTGGGCTGCTGGTCAGGCTTCCACGCGCAGCAGAAGATCAAGGCTGTGAAGCGTATGCGCGGCACCGCCAAGGGCACTTACATTTATCTGTCTGGCTGGATGGTTGCCGGTCTGCGCAACAGCTTCGGCCACCTGCCGGATCAGTCCATGCATGAAAAGACCGCTGTGACCGATCTGATCAAGGAGATCTATACGTCTTTGCGTCAGGCCGACGAAGTGGGTCTGAATGATCTGTTCCAGGAGCTTAAAGCGGCGCGTGAATCCGGTGCGGATCAGGCGATCATTGATGAGGTCATTTATCGGATCGATACGTTCGAAAGCCATGTTGTGCCGATCATCGCAGACATCGATGCCGGCTTCGGTAATGAGCATGCCACCTATCTGCTCGCCAAGGAACTGATCCTGGCGGGTGCGTGCTGCCTGCAGATCGAGAACCAGGTGTCAGACGCGAAACAGTGTGGCCACCAGGACGGCAAGGTTACCGTGCCGCGCGAAGACTTCATCACCAAGCTGCGTGCTTGCCGTAGGGCATTCGAAGAGTTGTGTGTCGACGATGGTGTCATCGTGGCCCGTACGGACAGCCTGGGCGCTGGCCTGACCCAGAAAATCCCGGGCTCGAACGAGCCTGGTGATCTGGCCGCGGAATATATCAAGTGGATCGAGACCGAAGAGGTCACCGATGCCAACCCGCTGACCGATGGTGAAGTCGCGCTGATGCGTGATGGCAAAGTGGTGCGCCCATTGCGCATGCCGAACGGTCTCTACAAGTTCAAGGAAAATACCGGCCGTGAGCGCGTCATCGAAGATTGCATCAGCTCGCTGACGGAAGGCGGCGCTGATCTGCTTTGGATCGAAACCGCGACGCCGAATGTTGATGAGATTGCGTCAATGGTGAACGCGGTTCGGGACGTCGTGCCGAATGCCAAGCTGACCTATAACAACTCGCCAAGCTTCAACTGGACGCTCAATCTGCGTAAGCAGGTGCGCGAACAGTGGATCGCGGAAGGCAAGCTCGCGGAAACGGACTATCCAGCGGACAATACGCTGATGTCTGCCAAGCTGGATGAGTCGGAACTCGGCCTCGAAGCAGATGCGCGTCTGCAAAGTTTCCAGACCGACATCTCTGCCCGCGCTGGGGTGTTCCACAACCTGATCACGCTGCCGACATTCCACCTCACGGCCAAAGGCATGGACGAGCTGTCGAATGGTTATTTCGGCGAAGAGAAAATGCTGGCTTATGTCAAGAATGTTCAGCGCGAAGAAATTCGCCGGGGCGTCTCGGCGGTGAAACACCAGCACGAGGTCGGTTCCGATCTTGGCGACACGTTCAAGGAAATGGTCGCCGGCGACCGTGCCCTGAAAGCGGGCGGTGCGCACAACACGATGAACCAGTTCGTGGCCGCCGAGTAATCGGAACGGATCTACCAAGAAAAAAAGGGCGTCGGTCATATGACCGGCGCCCTTTCTGCTTCCCCCAGTGCCCCTTGGAGGGTTAGTCGAGACTGTCCAGCGCTTCGGCAACGCGATCCAGGTCGGCATCGCTTCGTTTATCGAGAATGCTTTGACGATAGACGCGCACGCCGGCTTTGCGTTCGGCCAGCTTGCGTTCGAGGCGCGCATAGAAATCATCTGAGCGCACGTGGTATGGGTAATAGTAGGAGTATTGGCGCCGCGCATCGCGATTGCCGCTCAGAATGACCCGCATCATCGCATCCGAAGCTTCGCGGGCGTCTTCGCTGTCGCGTGTTTGAATGATCGATTGCACCTTGCGTTCCAGCGCGAAGCGTTTGACCCGCTTTTCCATCGTGGTTTCGCGGGCTTCGCCAAAGGCGATAACGCGAGGCTGGTCTGTTTCCTGGCTGGTATAGGTCTTCGATTTTCCACCGCCATATACCGTGACGTCGCGGGCCAAGGCCGGGGCAGATAAGAGGGCGACCGCTCCAATCAAGGAGAGTATACGCGGTCCTGATACCAAGGTTTGGCGCATGAGTTCTTCGGGCTCCAGTAAAGCCATTCTGGCTTTGGTTACCTTCATCTTGGCAATTTATTTCGAATTTGCAACAAAATACTATAGTTAATGCGGAACTTCCTTATTCCCGCCTATTGTTTAGGGTGTTTGGATAGCGACGGCGCTGTGTCTGAGGGATGGATCATGCCAAAGGTCATTATCGTTGGCGGAGGGATTGGCGGCTTGACCGCCGCGCTCGCCTTTCACGCCTATGGCTGGAAAGTCGAGGTGCTGGAACGTGCGCCTCAGCTTGGCGAAATCGGGGCCGGCATTCAGATCAGCCCGAATGGAATGAAAGTCTTCCGGGCATTGGGTCTGGAATATGATGTCGCCGAGAATGGGTTCCTGCCGGAAGCCCTGGAGATGCGCTTCGGCCGCTCCGGTAACCGGATTTTCCAGATTGAAGCCCGCCGCGCGATTGTTGAACGCTGGGGGGCGCCATACCTGCACCTGCATCGTGCGGACCTGGTCGAGGTGCTGACGCGATCCTTGGCGAAGCGCCAGCCAAATGCGGTTCGTCTCGGCGCGGTCTGTACGGGCTATGACAATACCAAGAGCGGTATCGTCGCGAAGCTTGATAGCGGCGAACGGCTGGAAGCGGACTTGCTCGTCGGCGCCGATGGCATCCATACTAATATACGCACGCAGATGCTTGGCGCGGAGCATCCGAACTTTACGGGTCACGTGGCCTGGCGCGCGGTCGTGCCAATGGACCAGCTGGGTGACCTGGTGCCACCGCCCACGGCCTGTGTCTGGGTCGGATCCCGGCGACATGCTGTGACCTATCGCCTTCGCGGCGGTAAACTGGCCATCTTTGGCGGCATCGTGGAAGTCGATACCTGGTCGGCGGAAGCGGGGACCGAACAGGGCACCAAGGAAGATGCCCTGGCGGATTTCAAGGGCTGGCATCCGGTCGTTACGAACATGATCGAGAAGGCGGATGCGCATTATCGCTGGGCGCTGTTCGATCGGGCGCCACTGGAACGATGGTCGGACGGACGCGCGGTCCTGCTCGGCGATGCCTGCCATCCAACCTTGCCCTTCCAGGCGCAGGGCGCGGTGATGGCGATTGAGGACGGGTTCCTGCTGGCCAAGCTTTGTTCTGAAACGCCAAATGATCTTGCTGCGGCATTGGCGATCTATTTCGACTCACGCCAGCCGCGCACCAGCCGGGTCCAGGCGGCGTCGCGGAGCAATGCCAAACTGTTCCACAAGCGGACGCCGCTGAGCCGGCTGCTCGCCTATGGTCCGATCTGGATTGCCAGTAAGATCGCGCCGGCCGTCATTCGCTCGCGGCAGGATCCATTCTATGCGTACGATGTGCGCGAGGAGCCGCTACGGTGAACTGGCGGCCTCAAGGGCGGCTTCCATGATCGGGTCTGGCGCAGCGAAGGCGGCGTCTGGCAAGACCGGTTCATAGGACTCGCCGCGCGCGAAACGGGCAAACCAGGACAGTTCTGTGTTGATCTTGAACAGCTGATTGGCCGGTTTGAGGAAATTGTGCGGCTCGCCTTCCGCCTGATAAAGCACGGTCGGTGTGCCAGTCGCCTGAACGCCCCGATACATCAGGATGGATTGCGTCGGCGGCACACGGACATCTTTTTCGCCGACAAAGAACAGGGTAGGTGTGGTGACTTTCCAGACCTCCCTCAGCGGTGAGTCCTGGCGATAGCGACGCCGCGGCGCAGCGCGTTGCCAGGGGGTGCCCCCAAACACGGCCTCACGGCCCTGTCGGACATCGCTCTCGCCATGCATGGACAGCCAGTCCGCCGCGCCAGCGCCCGAGGAGGCGGCGGCAAAGCGCTCCGTATGCGTGATCAGCTTGTTGACCATATGACCGCCGGCGCTCCAGCCCATCTTGATCAATTGGTCCGGATCCGCCAGGCCGTCTTCGATCAGTTCATCAATCCCATCCATCACATCATGATGTGCGTTGCGGAAATAGCCGCCGACCATGTCGCGGACGAAGCGATCGCCATAGCCGGTGCCGCCGCGGTGATTGGGTAGGAAGACCAGATAGCCTTGCGCGCTGAGCACTGGCAAATAGCGCGACACATTCCAGCTGCCAAACTTGGCCGAGTTTCGCGGGCCGCCATGAGTGATGGTGACGAGGGGATAGGTCTGGCCCGGCTCATAGCTGAGAGGATAGACCAGCAGCCCTTCGAGCTGGACGCCGCGCCGACCGCGCCACCGCACCACCTCTTGCCGCGGCAGATCGAACTGGCTGGACCATTCCGTGTAGGTCTTGGTGAGGGGGATAAATCCCGCGGTTTCGTCGCGCATGATCTGATACTCGCCCGGGCCGGACATGGTCTCGAACCGGGCAATATGGGTGTCGGACATTGGGTCATAGATCCAGTCCTGGATGGCGTGATCACCGCGTGTCAGCTGGCGCAGCACTTCGCGTTCCAGGTCATAATGATAGAGGTTGGATCGGACGCCTGTATTGCCGAGGATGAACAGGCCATCGCCGGTCGCGTCCCAAGCGAAGGCGAGGGCTTCCATCTTCCGATCGGCCAACAACCGCTGGCGGCGACCATTGAGGGTCTCGACGAAGACCTTGGTCTCGTAATAGGGCTCACCGTCTCGATCGACCGAGGCGAGATAGGCGAGGCGGGTCGCGTCGGGTGACAGTCGCGGCGTTCGCTCAGCGAACCGGTTCAGCGTCCAGCGCCTTGTTTCATCTTCGCCCAAGGTGCGGACAAAAACATCAGCGAGATGGCGCGAGTCGAGCGCATGGTCCGGGGCGAGGCTGGTGACCAGGTGCTGACCTGAGCGCGATACAGAAACGTCGAGCGCCGAGAAGAGGCCATGGACCAGGCGCTGGGTTTCGCCGCTGGCAAACTCATACCACCAGACTTCAGCATCGGCCTGGGCGCCATAAGGTGGGATCAACCAGCCGGCATCGAACATTTGCGTGTCCGAAGAGGGTTGCACTTCTGCGGCCGCGAAAAAGAATCCGCTGCCATTCGGGTGCCAGATCACCTGGCGCACGGACTCGCCGTGCGTGGTGAGCTGTCTTGTGTCACCGGTCGTCAGATCAAGGAACCAGGCTTGCGCCTTCTCCTCCTCGGCCTTGGTGTCGAGAGAGACATAGCCCGGGCTGTCGGGGTGCCACCAGATGCGGCTGTTCCGACCCTTGAAGTCTGGCGTCGGGCGAGGCTCGCCCGTCTTGGTGTCGATCACCCGCAAGCGGCGAACAATCTTGTTCTCGGTCCAGTCAGTTTCGGATTCGAGCCAGGCAAAGGTCTGGCCGTCGGGGGAGAGCGCCGGTTGGGACAGACGCGGCATTTCGACAAAGTCCACCGCATTCATGCCGCGCGGACTGTCCGCCCAGGCCCAGATGTCCAGCGCCAGGGACGCGATAACCAGACATATCAAACTGCGAAACATGGGCTCAGTCTATCGCAGCAACCGACCTGCGCAAACCAAATCCGGCGCTATTCACTCAAGCGTTACCGCCCGTTTGGTGAAGGTGAGCGGGATCAATGCCGAGAATACCGAGCGTCAATTCCCACTTTTTCGAATGCGCGTCGCCAAACACGATCTCGTCATGTGGGTCAGCGACGAGCCAGGCATGCTCGGATAATTCATGTTCAAGCTGGCCCGGGCCCCAGCCAGCATAGCCGAGCGTCATGGTCGCCTGTTCCGGCGCGCCTTCCGAGGCGAGGGCGCGCAAGACGTCGCGGGTTGCCGTCATCGAAAAGTCCGCCGCCACTTCGACCGTGGCGCCATCGCTGAAATAATCATTCGAGTGAACAACAAAGCCCCGATCGGTGCCGACCGGACCGCCATTCAGAACATAAGTGTCTGGCAATTGGATATTCTGTTCGATGCCGAGCTGGGTCAGCAATTCGGGCAGGGTAAGGTCATCAATTGGCTTGTTCAGCACCAGACCCATTGTGTAATCATCGCTATGCGCGCAGATCAGAATGACCGAGCGCGAAAAGCGCGGATCGCCAATTCCAGGCATGGCCAAAAGCAGTTTTCCGGTCAGGTCCTGCACCAATCGTCTCCTCTACACATCGCGACGCTAACCTGCCCGCACAATTTGGCAAGGATTTGTCATTGCGATGCTGGATTTGGGGTCTATATCGGGGACAGATATGAAGGAGATCCTGTTATGAGCATTGCAGTTGGCGACAAACTTCCCGAGTCGACATTCATGGAAATGACCGCAAACGGTCCGGAGCCTGTCAGCTCCGCAGATGTATTCGCAGGCAAGACCGTAGCGCTGTTCGCCGTGCCCGGCGCCTATACACCGACCTGTTCGGCCAAACATTTGCCGGGCTTTGTCGAAAAGCAGGGTGATCTGGCCGCCAAGGGTGTTGATGAGATTGTCTGCACCTCTGTGAATGATGTGTTCGTCATGGGGGCCTGGGGCAAGGATAATGGCGTTGATGGCAAGATCCGCATGCTGGCGGATGGCAATGGCACCTTTGCTGCCGCGCTTGGCCTGGAAATGGATGGCAGTGGCTTTGGCATGGGTCAGCGCTCTCAGCGTTATTCCATGCTGGTCGAGGACGGCACCGTGAAGGAGCTGAATGTCGAGCAGGGCGGTGGCTTTGAAGTGTCCAGCGCAGATTACCTACTGGGACAGCTTTAGAGGGCTCACGAAACCAAAATCGCCGAAGTGTTTTTTCCCGGTGCGACTGGGCATTTCATGATGCCCGCGAGCGGCGTGGGGGGGCGCTTTCGCTTTGACCCCTGCCGTCTTCGGACCGCTTTAAAGCAGGAGCGACCGACATGCCCAAAATGGAGTCGCACGCTTTGCATGGCGTCCGGAAGTCTGCGGCCTTGTCGCTTGGGCTGATCGGACTTGGCGCCGTCCTGTTGACCGTTTCGTCCTATATTGCGGTTCCGATCGGGCCCGTGCCGATTACCATGCAGACCCTGGCCGTTACGACGATTGGTGCGCTCTATGGCTGGCGATTAGGGGGTGGAACGGTGCTGATCTGGCTGGCGCTGGGCGCGTTGGGCCTGCCAGTCTTTGCCGGAGGCGGCGGCGGTGCAGAGCATCTGGCCGGCGCAACGGCGGGCTATCTCTGGGCCTTTCCGGTAGCAGCGGGTGTGACCGGCGCCCTGGTTGCGCGCGGCTGGAATGCCGACCGCAAGACCCTGGCGTTTGCGGCCATGGGAATTGGCAACTTGATCTGTCTTACGCTGGGCGCGGGCTGGCTCGCCGGACAGATTGGGATTGCGCGTGCCGGCGAGGGTGGGTTTGCGCCATTTCTGATTGGCGCCGGCGCGAAAGCGGCAATGGGCGTTGGCGTTTTGATGCTAGCACAGCGGCTGGGGCGGTAAGGATTGCGCCAAAGATCTGAACAGACCGCCCGGTTTGGATAATCAAATCAGATTCAATTCGTTCAAGATAAATCAAGATTCAACTGTTAGTAGTATTTCTTGGTTTGGTGGAGCAGTGCGCGCATGTCTGCGTCTCTTTTACTTGCAGGCGATCCGAGAAGCATGTGGAAGCGATACATTGTCGCTTTGCTGCTGATCGCTGGCTTGTTGACGACGTCTCACTTTGCGCCGCATTGGTCGATTCAGGCAAACGCGAAGAATGCAGAACTGTTAAACATTAGCGGTCGCCAGCGTATGCTGAGCCAGCGCATACTGCTTTTAAGCGCGCAATTGGCGGAAGACTATGATCAGAGCTCGGCCGATGAGCTCAGTCGCACGATTCAACAATTTGCGGATTCCCAGACGGGCCTCGCGAAAACGCCCAGTGTTCGTTCAAAACTCAGCAAATTATACGGCGCCCCGGCTCATTTGAACGATCGGGTGTTGGAGTTTTCATTTCTGGCCCTCGACGTGGCAGATCCGATGGCGGATACGAATAAAGCCTATCGTAAACTGCGAACGTTTGACTCGAGGGCATTGTTACAAGATCTCGATTTGGCCGTCGCCGGAATTGAGGAGATGGCCGGACAGAATATCGAACGCCTGAAATCGATTCAGACCTGGTCACTGTATGCGGCGATTGTCATTCTGTTCCTGGAAGCGGTGCTGATCTTCCTGCCGGCCCAATTGTCGGTCACGCGGTTCATCAAGAAGCTCGAAAAGAATTCTGAAGCCCTGGTCGAAGCGAATGAAGAAGTCCGGGATCAGAACCGATCCCTGCAGGACTTGCAGCAAAAGCTCGAGAGCGATCGGCGCAGGGACCACCTGACGGGTCTTTCGAACCGTTTCGGGATCAATCTCTCACTCGAAGCGTTCACGTCAGATGACGAGACGCCAGACCATGATCTGAGTGTCTTTCATATTGATCTGAACGGGTTCCGGCTGATCAATGATACGTATGGCCAAAAAAGCGGCGACATGGTGCTGAAACAGGTTGCCAGTGTCCTCACCGAGGGCGCGCCAGACGCCTCCCTGGTGGCCCGAATAGGCAGCGATGAGTTCCTGGTCGCGATCAAAGCCGAAGCAAAGGAAGAAGAGCTACACGCCTTTGCGAGCGCGTTGAGGCAGCTGATTGAGCAACCGATCGATATCGGGACCGCCAAATGCCATATCGGCGCGAGCATCGGCATCGCATCGACCAGCCTGGTCGAGTGCCTGCCTCAGAAACTGCTGCGATTTGCCGATATTGCGCTGACCCGAGCGAAACGCCTCGGTGCGGGACGCTCTGTTCTGTTTAAGATGGATCTGCTGGAAGAATTGCAGACTCAAAAGGATACGGCGCAAGAGATCGATACGGCCTTTGCAGAGTCCCAGTTTGCGGTTCATTATCAGCCAATCTTTTGCGCCCGGACGCGGACGATCAATTCTCTGGAAGCGCTTGTGCGTTGGGAGCACCCTGAGCACGGGATTCAGTCCGCAGGTCTATTCATGGACCATATTTATCGCCTCGGTCTGTCATCGAAACTCGACCAGTTCGTGCTGTCCCGCGTCCTCGAAGATGTCGAAAACGCCAAGGCGAACGGGATTCCAATGCCGAAGGTTGCCATCAACGTTTCGGCGGCCTCTTTGATGGATACCGATTATCTGGAGCGCGTCTCTGCCTTTACGATGCCGGAATCCGGCCTGGCGCTCGAGATCAGTGAATCGGTCGATTTTGAGCGGCATATGGAACATATCACCAAGCGCGTCGCCGACTTCACCCTGAAGGGGCTCGACATTGAGATTGATGATTTCGGGACCGGTCACGCCTCGCTATACAGCTTCAAGAAGCTGCGGCCGTCGCGCATCAAGATCGCGCGCGAACTGGTTATGGATGTGGAGGCGGCAGAGGATACTCGTCAAATGGTCCAAACCATTTGCACGCTGGCCAAATCCTTCGGCGCCAGCATTGTTGCGGAAGGCGTGGAGGACGAAAACATGGCGGCCGCACTGACCACGCTCGGATGCGATTATCTGCAAGGCTTCGGGTTGAGCCGACCCTGCGGCTATGAGCAAACCCTGGCGCAGCTTCAATCAGAGCGCGCCCGAAAGACAGCCAGTCTCGACGCGGCGGCATAGCGTCCGAGTGGTCGGGCTCCGGAACGACCAATCCTGCACACGTCTTCGTAACCAAATCCCCTGATTCTGCCTTATCTCATTGGGAATCACGCTGTTTTTCGATAAGCTCTTATTGAAAAACAATAAAATCATCCCCATGTGATCCCAAGGTTCAGATCAGGGAGAACCAAAAATGGAAACCAGTCTTATTGTCCTTGGCCTTATGGCAATTGCCGCTTTGGTGCTGATTACCTCAGCCGTCAAAGAGGTGCCGCAGGGCTTTAACTATACGGTCGAGAATTTCGGACGCTATACGCGGACGCTCGGACCGGGCCTACACTTTATCATGCCTTTCTATCAGCGCGTCGGGCGCAAGATGAACATGATGGAGACGGTGCTCGACATTCCGACGCAGGAAGTGATCACGAAGGACAACGCGCAAGTCTCATGTGATGCGGTCGTGTTCATTCAGGTCGTCGACCCGGTTTCGGCGGCTTATGAGGTAAACAATCTCGAGAATGCCATCACCAATCTGTCGCTGACCAATATCCGGACCGTGGTCGGCTCGATGGACCTGGATGAGGTCCTGTCGAACCGGGATGATATCAATGCGCGATTGCTCTCAGTGGTCGATGCCGCGACCAATCCCTGGGGTGTGAAAGTGACCCGTATTGAAATTGCCGACCTGTCGCCACCGGCGGACATTACCGAGGCCATGGCACGGCAAATGAAAGCCGAACGTCTGAAACGGGCGGAGATCCTGACCGCGGAAGGTGAGAAGCAATCTGCCATTCTGCGCGCCGAAGGTGAAAAGCAATCGGCCATTCTTGAAGCCGAAGGGCGTCGCGAGGCCGCCTTCCGCGACGCTGAAGCGCGCGAGCGGGAAGGTGAAGCGGAAGCCAAGGCGACAGCCTTTGTCTCGGAAGCGATCGCCATAGGTGACGTCAATGCTATCAACTACTTCTTGGGCCAGCAATATGTGACAGCCTTTGAAAAGCTTGCATCTGCAGGTGGCAATAAGACGGTCATCATTCCGGCTGAGTTCAGCTCGATCATCGGTACGATTGAAGGCATTCGCGGCCTGACCGACAGTGCCGCCGCGAGCAATGGTGGTCGCACCGCCGATCCGCCGGCTGGAACAAGAGGATAGGAGGCGATCATGGAAAGCATTCTGACCTGGCCCCCTAATGCCTGGCATTGGTTGGCTCTGGCGCTGGTTCTGTTCTCGATCGAGATGATGACCGGCACCTGGGACCTGCTCTGGGGCTCCATCGCCGCGGCGCTGACCTCGGCCTTTGCCGCCCTCGCGCCTGCGGGCATTGCCGGTTGGGAAGGCCAGCTCACCTTCTTCGCCATCAGCTCAGTGGCGCTGTTCATTGCCGGGCGGACTGTGTTCCGCAAGATGCGCGAGGATGTCGAAGAGCATCCGACCTTGAACAAGCGCATGGCCGGCACGCTGGGCCAGCGCGGCGTCGTCGCGGATGACTTCACGGGCGGCCTTGGCCGGGTGAAACTGGGCGATACGGTCTGGTCTGCCGAGAGCATAGACGGTGCCAATCTGGCCTCTGGCACAGCGGTGATCGTCGAGGCGACGGAAGGCAATATGCTGAAAGTCCGCCTCGCCTAACGCTCTGGTTGCAGATTAACCGACTAAGCCGCTCCTTTTGGGGCGGCTTTTTTCTGAGCGTCGCAAAACTCGACCTCTCGCTATCTCAAGTTGAGACACATTCGCTGAAAATCATAGTCCCAGTGTCAACGGCTTCTAAGGCCGCGCGATCTAGGTATGGGGCCTGAGTCTAGGGGCGTGCCATTTTCATGGAAGGCCTGGACTTGTGAGACTTTTGAGAGGGGGACGACGATTCGCCCGCAACCGACGCGGCGCCAGTGCCGTGGTATTCGCTCTGTGTTTTTTACCGATGATATTGATGGTCGGCTTTGCGATCGATTTCGGCTTGCATCTGACCTATAAAAAGAAGGTCCAGCACGCGCTGGACATGGCCGGGCTGGCGGCAGCGCGGCATCTGAACCAGGATATGGGAGCAGAGCTCGACACGATCAATACATAGGTCCGCGGTCACTTTCAGAGCACACTCGCGGACGCCGATTATATCAATCTGAACGAGGTCAACGTGACCCGCTCTGGCATGCGGATCAATCTCGAAGTCGACGGCACGATGCCGACCAGTTTCATGCATCTGGGCGGCGTCCCCACCATGTCGCTTTTTACAGAATCCGAGGCCGTCTATGGCGTGCCGAGCAAGGCTGAAATCGCGCTTGTGCTCGACACATCCCTTTCAATGACCACAATCGACAGTGGATCCGAATCGCGCCTGGATGCGCTCAGATCTGCGGTCGGGGAAATGGTCCTAGAGCTTATAGATCCTGACGCGGCCGTTGAGATTAAAATGGCGATCGTTCCATTCTCCAACCACGTAAATGTTGGCGTGGATCAGGATGGTGCGTCCTGGCTCGCGGTTCCGGCTGACCTGACGCAGACAGAGACCAACTGTCACAACAAACATTCCTGGTATGTTGATAACTGCGAGAGTGTCACCAAAAGTTGCGGCAGCGACAATGTGGAATCAACGTGCGCTACCTGGGACTGTGGGGAATTGGAAGCGACGGCCGACGATTGGGAGTGCACAGTATCAACGCGGGAATGGGAGTGGCATGGCTGCGTTCAACCGCGAACGGATGCCTTCCATTTGCAGGCTGGCTATTATTCGGCAGAGCAAATTCCGGGCATATTGAGCCTTGATCCGCGCCGGTGCGCAACGCCCATTCAACCGATGACGCATGTTGCCGATGATCTTGATAACGCCATTGATGGACTGGCGGCGCGTAGCGAGACATATATCCCGACAGGTCTTATCTGGGGGCTGCGCATGCTCACGGAAACGGCGCCTTTCCCGGCGGAGAATAGTATCAGTGAGTATATGTCACAGGGCGGAATAAAATCGATTGTCTTGATGTCGGATGGCGAAAATACACTTTTTCCGGATGCGACCGGGGAGGTGCTGGACGATGGAGACAATCCTGCCATTGCGAATGCAAACACAAACGCCATCTGCGAAACGATCAAGCAAGCCGGCGTGGAAATATATGTGGTTGCATACAATATTGATGATGCCGCCACGAGTGCGATTTTGGAGGACTGTGCCTCCAGCGAGTCTCGATTCTATCCGGCAACCTCAACTGACGAGTTGAAGCAGGTTTTTGTTGCGATTACCCAACAATTGGGGCGCGACGTTTCAATCTCCGGCTAAATGCCAATTCCCACCTGAGTTCGGCCGGAGCCAGGCGATATCAAGCCTGCGAGAGTCATCCCGTTTCCGGGATGGCTCTTTGCCGTGTCTTGCGCCTGTTGGACGCCGGGTTTAGCAATGGTCTACATGGCGATAAAAGATATGCACGCTCCCGATCTGGTCCCATTGCCGCGGCAACCGGATGGGGTGCCATGGCCGACCCAGACCTGGTCGGAGGCGCCCTTGCCGGAGGGCGTCAATCGCGCAGCGTTCGAGGCTTTATTGACGCAAGGCTTTTCCGACCCGGACACGCTTGGCGCGACACACGCCTTTCTGGCTATTCAGGGCGGACAACTGGTCGCCGAGCATTATGATGACGCACACGACGCGGAAAGTACGCACCATTCCTGGTCGATGGCGAAATCAATGACGCACGCCTTGATCGGCTTTGCCCTGGCAGAGGGCGCGGTCGATCTGCACGCCCCGATCCCGGTGCCGGAATGGTCCGGCCCGGACGATCCGCGGGCGGAGATTACACTGGAGCAGCTGGTGCGGATGGTGTCCGGCCTGCAATTCGTCGAAGAATATGCCGATGCCGGTATATCGCATACGATCGAGCTGCTGTTTGGCGCGGGCAAGGACGATGTCGCCCATTATGCGGCCGACAAACCGCTGGAGCACGCACCTGGCGCCTTTTGGCTTTATTCGAGTGGCACGACGAACATTATCTGCCGTGCTCTGGCGACAGCTCTAGAGCTCGATCAGGCCGGGTTCGAAGCCTATATGCGTACACGTCTCCTGGATCCGATCGGGATGCGTTCGGCGATGCCCAAGTTCGATTCTGCCGGGACATTTCTTGGCTCCAGTTTCTGTTTCTGCACGGCCCGTGACTTTGCCAAGTTTGGCTTGCTCTATCTGCGCGGTGGCGTCTGGGATGGCGAACAGATTCTGCCGCAGGGATGGGCCGATCATGCCCGAACGCCGACGTCCGTTGTGCCGCCCGAAGAGCCGATGGGCTATGGCGCGCACTGGTGGCTGAACATGGCCGGGCCCGGCAGCTTCTCGGCCAATGGTTATAATGGCCAGTATATAGTCCTGGTGCCGCAAAAGGATCTGATCCTGGTGCGCCACGGCGTGTCAGAAGACTATAAGGACAATGTCCGCGACTGGCTGGCCGCGGTGGCGGAGTGCTTTTGACGGGCAATCCGCCTGCGCCTTGAACCTGACCCGGCAAAGCACCTTGTTATTAGCTGATTCTTATATTAGGGAGTACTTATATAAGGAGATCAGAGATGGACTATGGGTCGGCATTCGGCATTGCGTTCGGCGACACAAAAGAGACAACCTATCAAGGCATACCCGCCCGGTCTGTTTCTGGCATTCGCGTCTATGACACGGACGTCGCTGATCTCTGGGACGCCCTGACCAATCCGGAACGGATCCCGCGTTGGTTTCTACCCATCACGGGGGATCTCAAACCCGGTGGCCGGTATCAGTTGGACGGCCATGCGGGCGGCACCATCACAAAATGCAATCCGCCGCATCTCTTCCACGCCACGTGGGAGTATGGCGACGATATCAGCTGGCTGGAAGTAGACGTGTCGGCCGCTGAAGCGGGGGCCCAGTTATCCCTCACCCATATCATGCGCAAGGATGAAAAAGGTGATGCGCATTGGCAGACTTATGGTCCCGGCGCGACAGGGGTTGGTTGGGACCTCGCTTTTCTTGCGCTTGACTATGTTCTTTCCAATGCCGGTGCGGTCATTGATGCGGCGGAGAATGCCGCTTGGATGGCGACTGCGGCAGGCTAACGGTTTGTTCGCGACTCGGCACAGCTGTGGGGCGAGGCCCATATCAGAGCGGGCGAAGCGCGCGAAATCGCGCTCGAAATGGCCGCGCGCACGGCAAGCTTCTATACAGGTGAATAATGCACGCATTTGATGTTTTAGGGGATCCCGTCCGCCGCCGTATCCTGGAGCTGCTTTTGGGCCAGAAGCTCAGCTCCGGTGAGATTGTCAGTGTGATCCAAAAGGAGGTTTCGATCAGCCAGTCAGCTGTTTCGCAGCATTTGAAAGTCCTGCGCGAGAATGGCTTTGCACAGGTCAGCATCGATGGCGCCAAACGGATTTATGCGCTGGAGACGCAAGGCCTGGAAGATGTTGACGCCTGGTTGTCGGGCTTTCGCCATTTCTGGGCGCCGAAATTCGCCGCCCTGGAAACCGAGATCGCGCGCGGAAAGCGTAAACGGGCCAGGAAGTAACGCAGCAGGTAAACACGCCCCTGGTTCCGTCATTGCGGATATGAATTCAATTGAGCTTTAGCCTCTGCGCCCTATGCTCGGCGAAAAAGAAAGAGGCAAGCATGACCAAGCGGTTCGAGAATA
>ERZ1740072.452-NODE-452-length-16725-cov-18.171986_pt1 | contig 16725 bp, 21 predicted proteins | sample MGYA00581733_ERZ1740072 | MGnify/ENA primary metagenome ERZ1740072 (study PRJEB43018, sample SAMN04849741) | marine metagenome | isolation source: floating plastic debris | place: Pacific Ocean | collected 2008-08-30 | study: EMG produced TPA metagenomics...
TTTATCTCAGAAGTAGATATTAGCTGCGCAACCGGAACTTCCTAAAACCGGACATTAGAACCTTCGCCTATTTTGGGCCCATTTCTTGGCATTGGTCCTTCCGACGCGATGTCTCAGAAGTTGAACACTTACACCAAAGAACTTCGCCGCCGAGCTCAGGTCGTCAAACCGCTCAACCGCGCGAAGCGCTGCCAGCGGAGGTATCAAAACAGCGTATGCAAACTCGTTCGCTTCCAACTCCATGGTTGGGTCAAAGTTTCTACAGCCATCCCCAGCAATAGGAGGACGCATCGGGTGTCCTATAACGATGTGAGCAATCTCATGCATTACGCTCGAACGTTGTCGATTCTCGCCACATGCATCGTTGTAGATAATCTCTGAGACCCCACTCGGCTGGATCGTCATAGCTGAGAATTCATTGCGACCAGCTCCACTAAAATATCTGACGATTTGGATTGGCATTCCAGGCCAGTTTGAAAGCGGCGTCACTGCAATGCTTAGGTGTTTTGCTAACGCGAACGGGCAAATCGGATCGTTTGCCATCAAGTTCATCTCAGATCGGAACTCGGCAGCGTACTCGTTGGCTTCTTTCAGAAAGCCTCGCCGAAGGTTAGTCTTTTTCGTCCCGTTGCGAAGCATACGCAGCCTTAACCATCTCAACCAACATCGAAGAGCTTTCCCGAGAAAGAGAAGAATCTGCTCGCAGAAGAGCTGTTACTTGAGTCAATGCTTCAGGATTATTCTGCTCCGAATTGATGTGAGAATAAAAGTCACTCATTTCAAGACCAAGCCAATTCAAAAGTGCCGCCAATCCATCAACGTCTGGTCTTTTTCCTTGGCCAATTCGAGTCAGAGTGGATGCTGCGATCCCCGTTTTATTTGCGACCGATTTCCAAGTCATGTTCCTGGACTGACGGGTCGCATCAAGGGCTTCCCAGAATTTTCTAACATCAAACTCAGGATTCGACATATAAAACTCCATTTTACTCTAGCAATAATACCGAATCGCGCGTAAACCGAGAATCGATTGCGATATTGCAATCAAATATCACCAATCGAAAAGGATGCTAGTGTGACCAAACGTAACCAGCATGTCGTACCGCACGAAGATGGGTGGGCTGTCAAAGGCGCAGGTGCGCAAAAAGCGACATCCGTTCATGACACGCAAGCGGAGGCCATCAGTGCGGCAAAATCCATCGCCCAAAACCAACAAAGCGAAATGTTGATTCACGGACGCAATGGACAAATTCGCGAGCGCAACACTTACGGTTCAGACCCGTACCCTCCGAAAGGATGAACTCATGGCGAGATACTACGTCAACAAAAATGCCCAATCCAATGGCGACCATGAAGTCCACACAACAGGTTGCCAGTGGATGCCCAACCCCGAAAACCGCATTTACTTGGGTGACTTTGCTGGTTGTGCGTCAGCGGTCCGCGAAGCCCGAAAATACTACAACCAGACAAATGGTTGCTATTATTGCAGCCGAGCGTGTCACACTGGTTAGCTAGCGCGAGGCAAAATTGAACAGAGTTTACCCTAATGGATCAGAATTCGCGTTGCTTCTATTTGCAAGCCACAGTTGGGCTCATGGTCACCACAGAGACGGCCTCCATATGCTTCTTTCCCCTGAGTGGAGAAAGGGTGTGGAGTTCCATGATTTATCTGCATCAGAAGAGCATCCGCTTCACTATGGCGACGATCATGACAGATTAGTCCGGTTGCTGGCGGAGCGCATTCAAAAGTGCGACGCCGTTCTTCTCCTTGCGGGAATGTACTCGTCCTACAGTTACTGGATCGAAGTAGAGGCCACCCTCGCGCGGCACTACAACAAACCAATTTTGGCAATCGCACCACATGGGCAACAAAGACTATCGTCGGTTGCGACTGAGGCATCGCCATATGAACCAATTCGATGGCGAGGAGAGTCCGTCCGCAATGCCATACTGTCGGTGATTGAACCGGCCATTCGACACTCTTTCTTGCTGGCAAAAGAGCTCAGAGCAGCAGAATCAAGGCAACTAGTCGCAAGAGCGATGGTTCCGCCTCCTTTCGGCTTCGAACCTCCCGCGAACACTTTCTTAAGCGGGCTGACGGCGGGATCTCCATCAAATCACACCTACCAGGGCTTCCTCCAAAGTCTCTTTTGAGCAATCCAGCTGCAACATCTAACTTTCGCGGGTGCCAGGGCCGCGGATGTGATCCTCGCTTCTGCATAGTTCGGCGGACGAAAGGATTGGTGACTTTATGCGTCTTGTTGTTCTTTCTCCCTACTCGCAACTACGACATTGTTGTTCTCGAAAGCCTTCAATGCGCGCTTAGCCGCATCTCTAACACTCTTCGCAGGGTCGTCGTTGGCAGCAATTTCGAACGCTCGGTGGATTTCCGGTCGATCGAGCTGATTGGTCAAGGCGAATAGCGCCAATAGTCTCACACCCGAAATGCTATCTCGCGTCTCACCAACAACAACATGTCGCAAAGCAGTGCGCTGTTGTCGGAGCGTTTCACTACGAACCCCGCGCTCCATTTTTGGAGTCACTTCGAACTTAATCAAAGCATCGACTAATTCCTTACGAGCTTGGTTGTAAGCGGCTTTTCCGTTAAGCTGTTTGCGGGCATAGATTATAGTATCAATATCAAATTCGTCGCTCTGGACGGCTGCTTTCAGAGCAGCAAGGACAGCGAATTGATCAAGGCGTTTTTGGGCCACCAGTTCGCTCAACTGTTCGGATGGAGAACTGGTGGGAATTCCTTGTCGCCTCATGATTTCTGTAGCCACCTGCCACATCGCTGAGTCTTCACCATGGGTCAATCGAATGCTGGCGAGCCGAATTTTGTTGTAGTGATCGAGCTTCTCAATCTCTTCCTTGAACACCCAGCGTCCGTCGGCTCGACGTGTAACTTTCGAGAATTCGCTACGCTCCAACATCGGATCAAGACGGTCGATTTCTCGGTTGAAGAACATCGTCTTGTGCTGCGACCAGCGTCGAGCGACGGATATAGCTTGGAGCAATGCCGCGAGAAACACTAGATCAACAACCGCACGAGCGCCGAACACGATATGACTAGAAATTGCTGCACGGGAAAGTCCATTCGTGTCGCAAAGGATTTCTGGCCCACACTCGAACTGCCCGATCTGTGTTGAGTTTTCCGCGCCATAAATGTCAACCCAATCCACGAAAGGGATGGATTTCGCCAGTTCAGCACCAAAAAACGATATCCAGGCGATCGGGTTTGCCTCGATGGCTTCAGGAACTACGAACACCTCTCCAAAAAAGTAATGCAATTGCCGCATGCCCAATGGAAGAAGGAAAATCATGACCAGCAGCGCTAGCAGTGCCTCGTCGCGCAAGTCTTCCTTCACGCCTACACGCAAGTTATTGTCGTCGTAGTTCGGATTTCGGAGAGCGTACTCGCGATCCATCTCCGTCCATGACCATCGACGGGCAACGGAAATCGCGATTAATGCCGCCCAAGCAATCGCGAACAAACCTACCGGCGAGGGAAGTTTCCAGGCGAGAATTGTGGTTGCTCCAATCTGCAGAACCAAAACAAAATAGCGTCGTGCGGTCGTTTCTTGCGTCGCGCCTGCCATCGGCGCGATTGCATGGACCATCCAACTATCCAGAATGCTCGCTCCTCGCGCCAAGAAACGCGGACCAAAAGTTATGGTCTTCCATAAAGGTGACTTGGATATTCCAGCTGTTGGTGAACTTGAGAGAAGCGACCGTACTCCAGTCCACCTCAGAAAGTGGGGCACAAAAATCAAGGACAGAAATGCGAGGCCGATTAGCGATACGACCGCTAATCCTACGTCATCCGTGATCCTGAGATTGCCAATGTTGGCTTCGAATATTCGCGCAACGAACACAATGGCAAATACGATCGCAATCACCATGACTGACATGCCTGGTCCGACGTGCTGGTGTATGGGCTCGCCCCCTAATCGTTTGGGAAGATATCCGTCGGACGCCGCTTTTGTCGCGAACGCGAGAGCACAGGGAACAAAGGCTAAGCCGATGGTTACAAGTAACAGCGTCGATATAAAGTAGGATCGGAACCAGTGGGGGTGGTTTGTGATAGCAAACCAGATGAGGCCTGCGATCAGCAGCGTAGTTACGCAGCTTAGCAAACCGTACTGTGCAGTCTTGTCCGAAAGCTCCCGCTCCAGGGCGCTTTCTTCCAGCTTATCTAGTACTGCTCCGTTTTCTCCAAACAAAGGGGACCCCCAACCCGTAAAACTTGATTATAGTTAATCATTTTGTTTTGAAAACGATTGTTGTGGATTCTTTTGTCTGGTTTTGCTCGCGCTGCTGTCGAAAGCGCCGATACTCGGCGCCTTCGGCTTTTATAGTCCTAAGTCCGTCTGTTCTTCGACGCTTCTTTCATCGCGAACAAAGCCGTCGCAAACATCTCATGCATGGGGTCGCTGAGTTCTGGGTCGATGGTTTCCGGGGTCCCGGCTGCGAGCGGCGGTTCTGGGGCGTACTCGGCTTGGAGCTGGATCGCTTTAGCATAGGGTTCGCCACGGATTTGGGCCAGCAGTGCTAAGGCGAAGTCTAGCCCCGCAGAGACGCCCGCGCCGGTCGTGACATTCCCATCTCTGACGACCCGCGCATTGACTTCGGTCGCTCCGAATTCGGGTAGGAGATGACGGGTCGCCCAGTGGCTGGTTGCGCGTTTGCCGTCCAATAGACCGGCTTGTCCAAGGATGAGCGAGCCGGTGCAAACACTCGTGACATGTTTCGCCCGCGCCCCGCGATCGGCAACAAAGTCGATCCAGTCTGTGTCTTCCATCACGCGCACCGTGCCCATTGTGCCGCCTGGCACGAAGAGGATGTCGAGATCCTCTGGACAATCGTCAACGCTCAGGGTTGGGACAATTGCAAACCCGGTATCGCCCATAATTGGTGCGAGCGTTGGATCTTTGGTGACGAGGTGAACTTTCGCGCCCATCATAGAGGCGAAGAAGTATTGCGGGCCGACCAAGTCGAGCATGGTCATGCCGTCATAACACAGCATCGCAATCTCTTCGGCGCCATGCATGTTAAGCCCCGGATAGGTCATAAGATTCTCATGCGCTTTATACGCGAGTTCATAAGCTTCTTCCTCGCTATTGCCGAACCGATAGCCTTCAGCTTCGGCGCGCTGCATGTAGGCGGCGAGTGTGACGAATGGGGCAAGACCGGCGAGGCCAAGGAGATTTCTACGGGTGGTGTTCATAAATCTGGCTCCTCTTAGAAGTCTGCTGACAAGGTGACGAAGGCGGCGAGCGGCGCGCCTGGACGCACCACAGCTTGGGCGAAGTACTGATAAGGCAAGAAATACTCTTCATCGGTCAGGTTCTGAACGTTCAGTCCTAGCCGATACCGATCCCATTCATATGACACTTGCGCGTCAAACACGGCATAATCGTCAGATTGGAAGCTATTGGGCAGTGTGATGTCCGCCTCGGACGCCCAAGTGAGTCCAAGGCCCGCGCCGAGACCTTCGAGCGCGCCATCAAAGCGGTAGCGAGCGGCGATCCGGCCTGATTGATCCGGTACACGCGGAATGGCATCGCCAACTGGAATGGTTGTGTCAGCCGTGACCTCTGAGTCTGTAAACGCCGTGCTGAACAGGACTGAAACTTGCGATGTTGGCTCCCAAACGAGATCAAGCTCGACCCCGCTGCTCTCTTGTTCTCCGGTTTGGATTGAAGTGATGAACGTTGCTGGGTCGGGCGTCGGCACATTCTCTCGTGTGATCTGAAAGCCAGCTATCGTGCCAGATAGACCGAACGCCTCAGCATTGAATTTCAGACCCGCCTCGAAGGATTCTGACGTTTCCAGTTCCGGTGCTGAGCCATCCGCGCTCGCGAAGAAGAGCGAGAGCCGCGACCCAGTCGCCCAGCCGGCGAAGAGTGACACGCTATCGGTGACTTCGAGCGTCGCACCGATCCGAGGATCGAACTGATCGAACGTTTCGTCCGTGCCTTGCCCGCCTTCGATCTCTGTCAGCTCATACTGACTATACCGTCCGCCGAGCAAGACGTGGAACCGCTCGCCAAAGCTCATCTGGTTCTGCGCATAGAGGGCCAGCGTTTTGTAGTCGCTCTCTAGATTGTTCGTAACGGCTGGCACTGCGCCAAAATTCAACTCTGGCGTTTCGATTATATAGTCATAGACGCCGATCGGCGTGAAATCGAAGCCGGTGCCGCCTTGGTAATTTGTGTCATCCCAGGTCACGCCCGCGAGGATTGTATGGGAGATCGCGCCCGTTTCGAGCTCGGCAGCAAGACTGGCATCTGCGGTCCATTCAATCGTATCGACTGGGAGTTGCCCTTTAATGATCGGCGCGCTCGTTCCTTCAATCGGAAAGAAGGCTAGGAAGGGTGAAGTTGCGAACTCCCGAAAGCTGCTCTCGAACCGGCGCAACTGGAACGTGCCGCTAAGCGCGTCTGTGAAGCGGTGTTCAACGGTCCCATGTACAGTCAGATTTTCGATCTCGGTGTTCGGCGCATCGGCCGCGCCCGTAAATTGAAATGGGTCGACCCCAGGCAGGTCTGCGACCTCGCTTGGAAGTCCGGCATATTCAAGTTGCTCGACGCGGTTATAGCCAATGCGGAGCAGCACATCGGTCTGATCTGTCGGGGCAAAGCCAAAGGATGGTGCGAGTGTGATGCGCTCGATTTCGACTTCATCGATGAAGTCCTCTGACGAGATATATTCGGCGGGCAATCTGAAACCCGCACGCTCACCGATGGGCAGGTTTATGTCTATGTTCGGGGCAAGCGTGGCGAAACTGCCGGCGCGAAGACCGACGCGCGTAAAGGCTTCCGCCTGCGGGGTTTTGGTCACCACATTGATCAGACCGCCCACCGGCGCGCCCGTGCCGCCCCCGAACAGAACGGACGTTGGTCCTTTGGCGACTTCAATCCGCTCCACGGTGACGAGACTGGCCGGATCGATGACGGCTGTATCGCCATACCCGATCAGCCCATCAACATAGATTTCTGCTTCAAACCCGCGCACGACAGGATTAGCCAGGACGATTTCTGAGGGCTGCGACGGCACCACGCCGGAGACATTGAGCAGCGCTTCGGAGAGCGTGCTCGCCTCCTGTTCCTTCAAAAGGGTTGGTGTGATCACTTGGATCGATTGCGGGATTTCCGACAGTGGCGTTGAGGTGCGCGCCACGCCAGCTGTCTCGGCGCTGTAGGCGCCTTGTTGGCCGGTTACGATAATCGTGTCTTGGCGCCAGGTTGGGTCATCTTCAGAAGCGGAGTCTTGTGCTTGAGACGGCGAGATAAGGGTCAGGCTCGCCGCTGTCGCGAGCAGAATAGAACGATACATGGGAGGACATCTTCAATTTAAGATCAATGACAGAGGACGCGCCAAAGGCGCGCTGCGGATTAGATCAATTGAAGATGGGGCGGTCCGGTCGCCCCGACCGGTGGGCCCCGCGGTTCATGCATGAGGCCTGGATCAAAAGATGAAAAGGCCTGCGCCTCAACGGCATAGCGAAGTGCCAGTGCCTCGGCCTGATCGGGCAGAATGATGCTCGCGGCCACGATACAGTGCGAGCAGGTCCCGTCATCTGACTGAGGCGTTTCATTGTCTGATTCGAGCAATTCAGAGAGCCGCTCGACCATACGGGCTTGGGCATCGGTTTGACCTGTTCCCGGTGTCACACAGACGAAGCCGGAAACATCTATCTGATCCGCTGCTGCCGCCATAGCGACAGTTGGGGCTGCAACATGCAGACAGAGCGCAAAGAGCGCGAGGATGCGGACAAGCTGAGATCGCATAAAGTGCGATTAGCCTGGATCGGGTTGGTTGAGTAGGGGCACAACTGTCGCGGTCATTTCAATGTCTCCTATTGCTCGCGCAGCGGACCCGCGTGCGAATACTTCCCACAGTAATCCAAAAAGGATTGTTTCACACCTTTATTATCGCCCATCAGATGTTTACTGAAATAGTGTCATAGCAAAATGCAGGGACGCGTTCATGAAGACCATTTCAGCCATTTTGGCCGTTACGCTTGCAGTTATTGCACGTACTGAAACCGCTACTGCCCAGGATTATGTTTCAAAGCAAAGCGGGGATTTCACGCTGCAGCTCAATGCTCCTGAAGGCAGTGGGTCGCTAGAAGCAGTCGTCAACGACACGAGAACCCAGTCCATCGCGTATTACTCAGGCCCCTGCGATGCAGATGCGAAAGTCATGCTTGTGGTCGGGGACCCAACCGCTTTGCAATCGCACTATTCGAGCGGTGACCCTAAGGATCTAAAGGCCGAAGCAATTTTGAACGAATTGGGTAAGTTAATTGAACGCGGATGTCCCGACATTCAAACGCTCTCCGTCTTTCCTACGCATTTACCTAGCCAGATTGCTGCCGTCACACTGTCGCGCACTGCGAATTGGAGCATGGCCGGTGGTGCCGTTCCAGATCAGTTTCGCCCGAAGATCGCATTGTCCCAATTGCTCAACGTCGCGATGATGCCGGGCGGAATAGAATGCAATGATCCGGCAGACATCCTGATGGATGGAACCCAACCCGGCGCACGGGCAGAGCGTTTTCAAGTTTACCGCCGCGCCGCAAAAGACGGCGCGATCCTGCATGAATTTTTATGCCCCGGCACGAATTTGCTACGCTTTCATCCAGTCGATCATCCAGCCGGCCTCGTTTGCGATGCCGATGATGGGCAATGCTATTTGCAAGTGACCTGGAATTCTTACGCCACGCGAATTGTTCAAACTCGTCCGAGGACTCAACAAGAGGTTATGCAGAAGCTCCCCGAGATGATGAGCGGGCTCGGCGAACGGCAGAATGACTGGCGTGTAGAAGCCATTGGGTACATCGAAGACCCTGCACGCACAGCGCCCAAAGTCCGCACCGCTGAGGACATGATCGATTATCTTGCGCGAGATGAGCTAGATTTCATTCGCAACGAATACTCGAACTATTTCCGCGTCTTCCACAATCAGTTTCTATTCGCTTATTCAGAGCAGTGCAGCGGCTCGGTGGTCGATCCCGTAACGTTTGATGTCACACCAATCGAAGAGACGGTTTATGGCGACGGATCCCGGTCTGGCCCTCGTCAAACAGGGGAAACCTATCAACTCACTTTGGATCGCAAATTCCAAGACACTTATATTCGCTGGGAAAATGCAAATCGGCTTTGGCTGACAAACCAAGCGATGAGTACCGAACTCGACCTTCGTAGCAGTCGCGGTGGCGGCGCAGGTATCACCAGCGTCCTTGGCTGGGTCATGTCAGACACAGCTGAGATTGACGGCTTTATTCGTCAGGGGTGCGATGAGGGGGAGGTGCAAGCCGTGTATCAGAATCTGTCACGAGTTCTGTGATCCTCATAAACGCTGCCGAGCGATAGTCCCATCTAGATCTGAGAAAAGGCTGACCTCTTCAAGGCTCGGTCATGTTTTATCTAATGTCTGCTAATGCTCGCATTTCAGTCGCTCCTGAATAGGGTCAAGTTCGAGCAACAAGTGCCAGACACAGTTCAGTGAACAGAGGCGACTATCGCTCAGCTCACCTTCGAACCAAACATCCGACGCGCCATCATCCGCGTACAATTTAGAGTGAAAACCACTTTGTTCTCTCTGACCGCTCTCATGATTTGTGCATGCGGTGACGCGACTTTGGCGACACCACGTGAAGACGGAGCAGCAAGTGGTCGCGACAATACACTCATTCAGGAAACAGGCATGGCGCACGAAACATCTTTCACCACTATTGATGGGAAACCACTACCGTTCTCGACGTTCTCTGGTGAAGTTGTTCTTGTTGTAAACACCGCATCTAGATGCGGGTATACCGGGCAATATGCCGGCCTTCGGGAACTCTACGCAACATTCAAAGATCAGGGGTTCACCATACTCGGCGTTCCATCGAACGACTTTGGCGCGCAGGAGCCCGGTACAGAGGAACAGATATCCTCATTCTGCGAATTCAATTACGGGGTCGAGTTTCCACTCACGCGCAAAACAAAGGTGGTTGGGCAAGAGCAGCATGAGTTGTGGCGCATGGCCAAAAACGCGTTGGGGGACAAAGCCGAACCCAAGTGGAATTTCCACAAAGTGTTGATCGGTAGAGATGGATCGTTTCTCCAAGCCTATCCCTCCGCCATCCGTCCGGCGGACACTGAGCTCATTGCTGATGTCGAGCGCGCACTCAGCGAGCCCTCCTAAATAGTAGAGGCAGCTATCTCCAGCGACAGCTTTTCAGCATCCGCGATCTCAGTCTCCGAGATTACGGATCTGAGTTTTTTGAGCTCTATTGGCGCCGTCTCATTGCCGAGTTTGTCGGCCTCAAGAAACCAAGCATAGGCCACTTTGAAATTTGGTGGAGCGCCATGGCCGCCGGCATTAGCGATGCCAAGATTGAACGCACATCGACCGTCGCCCAGTTTTGCTCCTGTGGTCCAATAACCGCGCGCGGCAGCAAAATCTTGCACCCCACCTTCTCCCAACATCGCCGTGCGGCCAAGATGGGTAAGCGCATCGACATCATTTCCGGCTGCGGCTTGCTCGAACAAGCGACGGGCGAGAACGGCGTCTTTATTCGTTGCGAGGCCGTGCAAGTGCATAAACCCAAGATTGAATGCCCCTTCAGCAAGGCCAAGCTCGGCCGCCTTTTGATAATAGACGAGAGCTCGATCGAGACTGAGTGCAATGCCCCGGCCATATTGAAGCATGGCGCCAAAATTGTTGGCGGCGCCAGCATGATTTAGATCAGCGGCCTCCTGCATGAGCTTTGCCGCGCGCTCTAACGTCGCGCCGCCATCACTTTGCGCCATAAGACGATGAGCGGCCTCAAATAAGTGTTGCGGGTCGCGCATCCGTTTTCTCCAAGCCAATCTCGCTGAGGATTTGAGGGATCTTTTTCTTCAAGCCAAAGAAACCGCGTTTCGCGTGCGGCCAAGTGCATTGGTCGTACACCCTTGTGATTTCCAGCAATTCAATGCCAGCTGCCTGGCAGGCCTTTCTTGTCCGCCGAGCAACTGGGCCGAGCGGAAGGCGAGACGTGACACAGACCTCCAAATCGTTCGCCCCCATCCATTCAGATAGACTGTCCGACCATTCCCCGTCTTTTTGGACCGTTACGCCGACATCAAAATGCGCTTCGAAAGACTCGGCGCGATCGGTCAGCGAATTGGAAGCGAAAACCGAGCTTTTCTCGCCGAGCGGCAGGACAGATCTTGGCGTGCTGTCGGTCAGAACGAGGACGGCATCCGGTTGAAGGACGGCAAGACTTTCGGGATGACAGTCTTCCTCCGTGACGAGTAACCCAACCCGTCGCCCGACGAGATCGTGATTTGCGTATTTCGGAGCCGTAATCGAGACAGGTCGCGGGTCTTCCAGCGCATTGGCCATCGTTGCCAATTGTCCGTGGGGGGCGAACCGACCGGCGGTGAATTTCTCGATATTGTCAGCGCGCGCGAGGTATGTTTTGCCGATTGTGTGCAGCCCAGCCACCCACCGCCAAGAGCAGGTGTTCGAAGCGGGATCTCCATCAAGCAAATGGCGATAGAAAAAGTCTGCGCCCAACTGCCAAGGAAGCTTGAGCGTAAAAATCCAAATGCTCGCAAACCACATTCGCGCGTGATTGTGCAAGTAACCCGTTGTCACCAGTTCGCTCGCCCAGGCATCAAAGCAGGCTATACCGGTCTGACCGGACACAGCTGCATCGTACTCACGCGTTAGGCCAGCATCTTTCTCCAGACGGTCAACAAGCATGACAAGGTCGGATTTATAATAGGTCCAAACATCCGGGCGATGCTCTAACCATCCTTTGAAATAGCCGCGCCAAAAGACCTCTTGAATGAACTTCTCAGCTTCCCTCACATTGAAATGATCGAGGGTTGCCGAGAGCACTTCGTTTTCGGTTATGATCCGGTGACGCAACCAAGGTGATAGGCGTGAAATCTTGTCGTGTTTCCCCGCGCCAAAATCAAAGTTCCTCTGCTTCGCGTAGCTCGCGCCTGTTCTAGGTGCGAACGTATGAAGCCGGCTGAGTGCATCCTCGCGCGATCGCAACCAAGTCAAAGTCGAGGGTGTCACGTCGCTGGTTCAGCGAGCCGCAAAAAGCGGTTTCTCAAATCTGTGTCGGTTTTAAACACGCCCGTGAATTGGGTCGTGATGGTTGCGACGTTTTTGTGATGAACCCCTCTGGTCGTCATGCACTGATGTTTCGCATCGATCAGGACGGCGACGCCTGCAGGGTTCAAGACGTCTGAAATGCAGTCAGCGATTTGGGCGGTCATCGTTTCTTGAGTTTGAAGCCGCTTACCAAAAATTTCGACCACGCGCGCAATTTTGGAGATTCCTACGACCCGATCTGTTGGCATGTAAGCAATGTGAGCCTTGCCCAGGATTGGAACGACATGGTGTTCGCAGTGGCTTTCGACGTCGATGTCACGCAGCATCACGATATCATCATAACCCTGCACATCCTCGAAGGTGCGTTCCAGCACTTCTGCGGGATCCATTTCGTAACCAGCGAAGAACTCTCTGTAAGCTTTTGCAACGCGCTTGGGGGTGTCGATCAAACCTTCTCGGCGTGGGTCGTCACCGGCCCATGCGAGCAGCGTGCGAACGGCATCCATCGCATCTTCCATGCTTGGTCTAATTATATCTTCGGTTAGAGGGATCTGATCACTGGGAGTGATGGCATCCATGGCCATATGCTTAATCCTTGGTCTGAGGGACGAAGGTCGAACCCAGTTCGCCTGGAAACTCACCCAAGCTGTTTCAGGATTTAACACCCGCCCGTATGTCTACCCTGAGGGTAATATCGGTATGGAGAGACGGTGTTGTGTCTCAGTCCGTATTACGCGTATGGCGAGTGTTCGGATCTTTCTTGGGCGCAATTAATTGCTGCGAGAGGATCGGATTTTCGTCGTGCCTGCGACAAACACTGCACCTCCTCATCCAGTCCATTCTGCATCGCGTAAGCAATATGGAATGGAGCAAAGCATGAACACGAGACAATCCCTTCGTAACCTCGCTGGGTCGCTAATCCGTCAAGCACGGCTTTTAAAAAGTGTTGGCCAACTAGATTTAGCTCGATCGCTGGCAAACCGCGGCCTGGCGCTGAAAGCATACTCATGGGCGATGAAACCCGAACCCATTCCAATAAGTATCGACAATCGTTGCCCCTAACTCACGGAGATAGAGATAAAAATGAAAAGAACGAATCCTCCCAGACGCCTGAACTCGAATTCATTAGAGTTTCGCCAGACCACAGATCGAACCAAACCATTGGAACCGAATGAGCTTAACCAGAACTCTTTGGGCATCGACGCAAAACGTATCGTGAAAAAAATGCCAGCGACACGTTTGTTGGAACGGCGGCTAAAGCGCCATCGCCGTTTCGTTTGAGAACAAAGGACTTATGATGCTCGACGACCGAATTGATAAGGAATTAGCGGCGCAGGTCAGTGTCCTTGAAGATCGTTCTTGCCTGGTCATGGACGATGACACGGTTTTTCGCGAACGCCTTGCCCAGTCCCTCACGCGATACGGCTTTATCGTCTCAGCTGTTGGAACGGTACGGGATGGGTTGACTGTTGCTAGGCACAATCCACCCGCGTTCGCAGTCCTAGACCTTAGACTAGACGATGGGTTTGGATTGGACGTTGCGCAGACTTTAAGAGAGACCAGCCCCTCAACGCACATGGTCGTCCTGACCGGCTACGGGGCTTTGCCCAACGTGGTGGCATCTGTGAAAATTGGCGTTCAAAACGTGCTCTCGAAGCCTGCAGATATAGAAGACGTCATCAACTCACTCCTCGCCGCACCCAGAAGTATGCCTTCGCCGCCGGAAACCCCGATGGATCCTGATGACGCACGGTGGGAGTATATCCAGTCTGTCTACAACAAGAACGGTCGGAACGTGTCGCAAACGGCGCGCTTGCTGAACATGCATCGACGGACATTGCAGCGGATTATTCAAAGACGATCGCCGGACCAACTTCACATTAGAGATTGAGAAAGATCCGTAAGCTTGTCAGTCCACACAAAGGCTTCCACCATGCAGAGTAGTGACGACCCAAACCGAGGGTTCATAACAAAGGCGATGAAGGCGCCTATGCTAGAAGCAGATCACGAAAAAGCGCTCGCCAACCGCTGGCGCGAGAATGAGGACGAAAGCGCCCTCCATGAATTGACGACTGCTTACATGCGTCTCGTCATTTCTATGGCTTCGAAGTTTCGCAACTACGGCCTTCCCCGCGCTGATCTGGTTCAAGAAGGAAATGTCGGCCTCATGATGGCGGCGGCGAAGTTTGACCCAGCGCGAGAGGTTCGTTTCTCAACTTATGCGATGTGGTGGGTCCGTTCTTCTATGCAGGATTACGTCTTGCGCAACTGGTCTATAGTTCGAACGGGAACGTCCTCCGCTCACAAGAAGCTTTTTTTCAATCTGCGTCGGTTGCGCGGTCAGATTGATGATACAGATGGCGCATTGATGGCACCGCAAAATGTGAAAAAAGTGTCGGAAGATCTTGGGGTCAAAGAACGAGATGTGGAGTTCATGGCATCCCGCTTATCGGCATCGGATAGTTCTTTGAACGCACCACTAGCATCAGACGGCGACATGGAACGGCAAGATCTGCTGGAAGATTTCGGGCCATCGCCAGAGGAAACCACCATCGAGACACGAGATGCAGAGACTTACAAGAAGTGGGTATCGAAAGCACTCGAGACACTGAACGAACGCGAACAATACATAATCTCGGAGCGCCAGCTTTCAGAAGAAAAGGCGACACTGGGGGCGCTTGGAGAAAATCTCGGAATATCGAAAGAGCGCGTCCGCCAAATTGAGCAACGGGCTATGGAAAAGCTCAAAACATCTCTAAAGAATGTGCGCGGTGAACTCGTCTATTAAGAGTAGCGGATGCCGATCCCAACCGATCTCAACCAGATACCCGATTGGATTGCCGCTCAGCTTGTGAGAGCTGGCGTCGATCGCAAATCAGCAATGAAATGGCCCGTGCTTGTGACGGGATCGGACGCCTCAGGTTCGTCTGGTAGAGTTGTCGTATTACGTCGCTTCGATCCGCAAAATCATCGAGTGGTGATTTATACAGATCGACGATCGAGCAAGTTGAAAGATCTGGCCGAACGATCACAAGCTGAACTTGTCTTCTTCGACCCAAAACAGATGCTACAGGTCCGATTGCGAGGTGATGCAGTCGTTCATGTCGACGGAGCAAGAAAAGATGCGGCCTTTGACAAATTGCCGGCCCGCAGTCAGTCAGATTACTCCACCAAATCAGCACCTGGAACGCGTTTGTTGGATCCCCAGCCTGAGCGCGAACTCGATCTGTCTCGCAAACATTTCGCGCTCATAGAGATTGATGCTTTCGAATACGATATACTCTCTCTGGAAAGGGATGGTCATCGCCGAGCTCTGATCGAGTTTTCAGATCAGCATTGGCACGCATCGTGGGTGACACCTTAGAACTTTCTTGGGTAATTCTGCATCTTCATGGTGTGACGCCTGCAACCACTCACAAGTTTCCTTCATGCATCTCGAGCCTCAAAGCTTATGTCCGCTTCTCTAATCGGGCTATCGGGTCAAGCTCCATATTTTCGTCTTTGATCCGGCTCTTCGCCAAGTCTGGGTCACGCTTCTCTTCGCAGTCTGGTTGGCGCATAGCGTTGGCGCCGCTGCATGCATGTGTGTGGTCTTGTGTTGTGGAGCGCCTTGCTTTTGCGCGCGCTTCGTCTTCGAGCGCAGGAGACATAAACGGCGTCATCCACACACTTCGTCCAGACCAGGACGAACCGGGTATCTCTAGGGTTTAGATCATGCGGGCGCCCTCCGTCTGGAATGGCGTGTTGGTGACCCACATCCGGTGCAGAATCACAGCAAGCTTGCGCGCGACCGCGATGCGGGCAAGCCGGACGCCCTTCGTTCGGATCAGCTTCAGGCCCCAGGTTTTCAAAGACGATGGCTTCCCTGATACGATCAGAAGCGAGTTGGCTGCGATATAGAGCGTTGCTCGTACGTCCCTGTCGCCGGCTCGGGAGATACGTCCCGTATTATCCATCTCTCCAGATTGGAAGCGTCTCGGTGTGAGGCCGAAGTGTGCCCCAACAAGTCTGGAAGACTTAAAGCGTGTTGGGTCATCGATGGCCGCTTTGAAGGAGAGGGCTGTGATCGGACCAACGCCAGGTGCAGTCATCAGAAGTTTGCAAACTGGGTCCTGGCGCGACACGGCTCTGACGCGCTTCTCCATCAATCGATAAGCATCATAGAGATCACCCCGGACATCCAGCATGGGCAAGAGTGCAAAGGCCAGCGTATCATCGGCCTCTATGATCGGCCGGACTTTCTCATCGAAGCGAAGACGGCTGAGACGAGATGGCAATCTGATACCGAACGCTTTGAACAGTCCTCGGATCTCATTCTCCAAATCGATACAGCGATTGAGGATGGCTTTGCGAGCCGCCAGTAGCGCTTTGACCTCATGGCTCTCGCGGCTCTTCATATGAACGGGGTTGTACCAGCCCGCCCGAAGAATCTGGGCGATGCCACGTGCATCCGTCTTGTCGGTTTTAGTTCCGCATAGCAGACATAGCTGCCGAGACTTGGCGGGATTCCATGCAGACGACATCGAAGCCCTCGGCTGTAAGACCATGGAATAAGGCCTGGCTCATGGTGCCAGCTTCAAAACCAATCCGTTCGACTGAATAGCCTTTGGTTCGGATATA
>ERZ1740072.454-NODE-454-length-16718-cov-6.079277_pt1 | contig 16718 bp, 20 predicted proteins | sample MGYA00581733_ERZ1740072 | MGnify/ENA primary metagenome ERZ1740072 (study PRJEB43018, sample SAMN04849741) | marine metagenome | isolation source: floating plastic debris | place: Pacific Ocean | collected 2008-08-30 | study: EMG produced TPA metagenomics assembly...
CAGTGTTCACCTTCGCCAAACTGATGGGAAAGCCGGTGATTCCATGGGGCCGAAGCATAGACGCGGAGGTTTAGACAAATGTTTCCTAAGATGGGCAAGACTTTTCCAGATGAAGACGAACGGAAAGTTGATCGACTAACATACCAAACGGCTGTTGCAGCTGCGCTGAAACGAGAACTAGGCGGATCACATCGTGCAATCAAAACGGCATAGAGATGGACAGGTGTTTCGGAGCGCACCGCAAAGAACTGGCTTTCAGGGTCCCACGGTCCTGCAGGCGAGCACTTGGTTGATTTGATGCACCACTCAGAGCAGGCTTGCATTGCTGTGCTGAGCCTGTCCCAGCGAGAAAACTATGGGCTGGCATTGGAAATCAAAGAAATCCACTCAGCCCTTTCCAGGCTCATCGCGGCCCTTGAAGACGCGCCATGATAAGGAGAGCCAAAGCTTCACAACCCCCAACAGCCCAATTCACCCTTCCTTAACAAACACAACCGCGCGCTGCGTTAACCGGCCCATCTGTGCGCAGGCGGTGCACATATTGTGCACGCGCGGTGTACGGTCTGTGCATCGCCCAGACCCCATGTTTTAAGGCATTAACCCCTCGATTCGCGCCCCTGCGGAAAATTCGGCACCGAACGTTGCGCGATGCGGCCTTGACCCAACCCAACCACCACCTCGCAAAACCGAAAAGGGCAACCGTCGTCTCCCGACAACCCCACTCTGGACAATCCCCCCCGCTCTGGCGCAAATGAACGGATGCGCCCCTCCGTGAAAGGCACCCATGTTCGGCCTCATCCGCACGCCCATTCTTATCCTCATCGCCTTTGCGGCGGGTCTGTTGTTTGAACGCAGTCAGGCGGGCGATGATTGCGCTCAGGCAGGTGGCCAGATGCGAGACGGAGTGTGCTGGAATGAGTGACGACATGATCTGCGTCGGCGCGATCAGCGGGTCTTACGGCGTGGCCGGCGAGGCGCGTGTAAAGTCGTTTTGTGCAGACCCTTACGACATCGAAACCTACAATCCCCTCACCTCAGAAGATGGCACGCGCAGCTATACCCTTGCCTTGATCCGCCCGATGAAAAACGGGTTCGTGGCACGCATCGCCGAGGTCGAAACCAAAGAACAGGCCGACGCGCTCAAAGGCACGCAACTCTTTGCGCGGCGCGACCAGTTGCCGACCCTGCCGGATGACGAGTTCTACTATTCGGACCTCACCGGACTGACGGTGTTCGACACCGGCGGCACCGAACTGGGCCGGGTCAAATCGGTGCAAAACCACGGCGCAGGTGACCTGCTGGAAGTGAAGTTGCCCGGGGAAAGTACTACGGTGCTGGTCCCCTTCACCCAAGCCGTCGTGCCAACGGTTGACCTTGGCGCAGGTCGCATTGTGGCCGACCCGCCCGAGGGTTTGTTCTAGAGAACGAGCAGATCGTGCGCGCTCCACGTCCCGCTTGAACTTTCAGGCCCAAACCGCGCATACCCGTCGCGTGCAACTGAGCGGCGAGCCCATGACATCACCCACCAAATCCCACGGACGCAAGGCCATCCGACCCACTCTGCAACCGTCCTCTCTGATGGATGAGGCCCCGGACCTTGTAGGCATCTGGCAGGCCCGCGTCGTGACGCTGTTCCCTGACACGTTTCCAGGCGTGCTTGGTTCCTCCCTCACAGGCAAAGCGCTGCAAGACGGCAAATGGCAGTTGCATACCCATGACCTGCGCGCCCATGGCGTGGGCAAACACCGCAACGTCGATGATACCCCTGCGGGAGGCGGTGCCGGCATGGTGCTGCGTGCGGATGTTGTGAGCGCGGCTTTGTCCGAAGCCCAAGCGCATGCACGCGGACGCTGGCCCATCCTCTACATGTCTCCGCGCGGGCGGCCCTTTGATCAAGCGATGGCGCGCGACCTGGCGCGTTGCGACGGGGTCACGATGCTCTGCGGTCGCTTCGAGGGTGTGGATGAACGGGCGCTGGAACACTGGGGCGTCACCGAAGTGTCACTGGGCGATTTCGTGATGACGGGAGGCGAAATTGCTGCGCAAGCCATGCTAGATGCAACCGTCCGTTTGTTACCCGGCGTGCTTGGTAACTCAGAAAGTACAGTTGAGGAAAGCCACTCCAACGGCCTGCTTGAACACCCGCAATACACCAAGCCCGCACTATGGGAGGGGCGCGAAACCCCCGCAGTACTGTTGTCTGGCGACCACGCAAAAATCGTAGCCTGGCGACAAAAGATGTCTGAAAAGCTGACGCAAGAACGGCGCCCAGATCTATGGCGCAATCACCAAAAACCGTAATCAACGCTGCTTTTGACGTAAATAAACGTCGATTTTTCCATTCCAGCGGCTAACTTATGACAGATTTCAACACCACCCTCGTTTCAAAGAGGTCGGGAAAAAACGATATGAGAAAGCTGTTTTCAGTGTTGGGCAACACGCCTACTCACAACATGTGTGATGAAGCTCAGGCACGTTTCACACGATTTGACCCGAAAGACGATGTGGATGTTGGCGCGATGACAAGCGAGAAAAAGTTCACTCGCTTCGCCCCTCAACATGTGACACGGGCACCGGCACCCACGCGGCGAAAGCCGTTGCCAGAAACCGTTTCACTAGCATCAGCACCTGAACGTACCCTGTCGCCTGCGTTGCAACAGTCAGTCAACGCAATGGACCACCTTAGCTCCGAAGCGGATATACCTCTGTCGATCTTTCGCAAGGCCTTACCGCAACGCTTTGCCAAGATTCACGACAACGAGCAGGACTCCGAAATCGCGGCCTTTTTTTCGTAATCCTACAAGCCAGTGGCACCGGCAAATAACGTGAAATCGCGTCGGCCACGCCCGCACGGATTCACCCTTGATCGCAGTCCCCCACCCCCCTATACGTCGCCCATTCCGACTCGGAGTTTCTCCGACCGGACCTGTTTTGCTGTGGGGCTTTCTTTGGCCCACCCGATCAGTACTGCAGGGATGAGATGAACGAATAATGACCTGACCTCTGGCGGGCGCGCATGCGGACCCGGTGAAGACCAAAGAGCTCTCAGATCGCACACAAACGCCGTGGAACGAACCGCGCGCACATATAGGAGTTACGTCAATGGACGTGATCGCACAGATCGAGGCGGAGCAAATTGCCGCCCTGGGGAAAGACATCCCCGATTTCAAAGCCGGAGACACCATCCGTGTCGGCTTTAAAGTGACCGAGGGGACGCGGACCCGGGTTCAGAACTACGAAGGCGTCTGCATCGCACGCAATAACGGCCACGGCATCGCCGGTTCGTTTACCGTACGCAAGATCTCCTTTGGTGAGGGCGTGGAACGTGTATTCCCCCTCTATTCGACAAACATCGACAGCATCACCGTGGTCCGCCGCGGTCGCGTGCGTCGCGCCAAGCTGTACTACCTGCGTTCGCGTCGCGGCAAATCCGCCCGTATCGCAGAAGTGTCCAACTACAAACCCAAATCGGAAGGAGCCAAGGCATGAAGGCCGATACGCACCCCGACTACCACATGATCAACGTCAAAATGACCGACGGTACTGTTGTGGAAATGAAATCGACATGGGGCAAAGAAGGCGACCAGTTGTCGCTGGATATCGACCCGTCCGTGCACCCCGCATGGACAGGCGGTACATCCCGCCTGATGGACACCGGCGGTCGTGTGTCCAAGTTCAAGAACAAGTATGCAGGTCTGGGCTTCTAAAGCCACTTACATCGCCAAGCAGAAAGGCCGCTCCACATGGGGTGGCCTTTTTTAATGGCGCCGACCATCCCATGCTATGGCCGCGTTCGACACAGCATCAGAATGCTGAACTATACAGTCCGGCGTCGCTCGATCTCGGTGCGAATAAGGTCGATGTGCAACCGCGCATCATAGGCTTTCTGACGATACGCGAGCGGCAGTTTCAAACTCGCCAAAGCTTCGGAAACTTCATCAAGTTTCTTGGCAATGACATCTATTTCGTCAATGTCGGATGCATTCTGCATCTCAACTTCCAAAGAAGATATCCGCTGGTAATGGCGCCAAACCCGGCGATTTTGAAACCAGACATAACCCGACGGAATAGCCCGCAATAACGGTGCAAGGAACAACAGCGGCAAAAGAAGCAGCAAGACCCTGCCAAATTGTGCCGCGATCCAGAATGGAAAAAAGTCATGCAGCACATTCGTGCCTGACGTAATCATATGCCACGCCACATCATTCATCGGTGCCGGGGGCGAGTTCGTATTGGGAAACTCTTTTGCTTCCTGCAAAACGGTGCGGTCCGAGTGCAACTTGTTTGCAGTATGCACCAATCGATCGATGACGGCCGGGTGCAGATCGCTCGGCGCAATCATCGATGCGGTCAGGGTCAGAATTTTTACGTCTTCCGCAGGAATGGGCGGGTCCAGTGTCGCGGCGCCGGCAGGAACTACCGCTGAGTGAGCGCTGGTGAAGTTAAAGGAAATTGCGTCAACCAAAGCAAGTTGAACAAGCTCCAACTGGGGATCCAGCAACGCCTCTTTGAGGTATGGCGCATCAAGGGGCGATACAAACAATGCGGCATCAGCTTCTCGCGCGCGCAGTGCCGCGATAGACTCCGTGCCGCCTTTTTCGACCAGCTCGATCCCGGAGTCTTGCATGCCCGCGGCCTCAACCAACGCAATCGCCGCCGCACGCGTTCCTGACCCGACTTCGCCCGCTGCAAGCTTAAGGCCCTTCCACTCGCCCGGATACCGGCTCACGTCTGCCGAGACATGGCGGAAAATGACTAAAGGCTCTGGAAAGATCGCGCCCAGTGATTGCAGATTATGATCGCTTGGCAGGTCTAATCCCCCCTGCACAAAAGCGACGTCCACGTCACCATCAACCAACCTCTGGATGTTCTCGATCGATCCGGCCGTTTCGACCAGTTCCACCCTTATGTCATCGCGTGCGAGTTTGGACTGATATCTGAGACCGACCTGCCAATACCCCCCACCCTTTGATCCGGCGGCCAACCGGATACTTTCAGGCGGCGTAAGGCTGTTGATTGAAAAAATAACAAGCAGAACAATTAGAACCGGAACGACAAGAGCCAGAATTATGCGCATAGTTTTTTGACTTGCCCTTTGAAAATCAAAAACGAGCTTGTCGTCCAAAACCGCCTTTTGTCAAATTCAGATCGTTGGCTGCGCGCCGCAGTGGCTGAATCGTCACATCAGGGCAATTCAACGCGCAAATGACGCGGCTTTCGTACCCAATTGGGAATTCGCACTCGTCAAATATCTGGCCGCAATGGATACAGCGCCGATTTTAACCAGATCTGTCCCGAACCTTATCGGGATAGACCCGCCGCTTCTCGTGCCAGCGCTTCAATCCCCGCCCAATCCCCAGCAAGGACTTTGTCCTTGGGCGCCACCCAAGATCCGCCTGCGCAGACCACATTGGGCAAGCTCAGGTAGCTGTCCGCATTGCTCATGCTAACGCCTCCGGTGGGGCAGAACGAAATCTGAGGCAACGGCGCCCCGATTGCCTTCAATGCCGGTGCCCCGCCAGAAGCCTCTGCCGGGAAAAACTTGAGCATGTCATAGCCCCGCTCCAGCAGGGCCATCGCCTCGGACGCCGTCGCGGCACCCGGCAACAAAGGCAACCCTTCGGCCTCACAGGCTGCAATCAAGGCGTCTGTCGCCCCAGGTGAGACACCAAACTGTGCCCCCGCCTCCTTGGCGGCATAGACGTCATCCGGCGTAACCAGCGTACCGGCCCCCACGACGCCGCCCTCAACTTCGGCCATAGCCGCGATCACGTCCAAAGCGGCTGGAGTCCTTAACGTCACCTCAAGTGCAGGCAATCCACCTGCGACCAATGCCTCGGCTAAGGGGCGCGCGTGAGCGGCGTCCTCGACCACAAGGACCGGCACGATGGGGGCAAGGTTGCAGATTTCCCATGCGCGGGCGGCAGCGGCTTTCGCAGTAATCATAGTCAAAAGTCTCCAAAAACAGTCGCGCCAGTATTGGCAGAGCCGACGTTGGAACGGAAGGCCGTGAACATGTCACGCCCCACACCCCAGTGCGAATCCGACAGATCAGCCGTTGCATGGGGGCGTTCCAGCACGCCTTCGGTCAGCACCTCCAACACGCCCGCCACCGCATCAACACGGACGATGTCGCCGTCTCTGAGCTGCCCAATCGGGCCGCCGTCCAGCGCCTCGGGGCACACATGGATCGCCGACGGGATCTTGCCCGACGCCCCCGACATCCGACCGTCGGTGACCAGCGCCACCTTTTGGCCACGCCCTTGCATGATGCCCAAGGCGGGGGTCAGGCTGTGCAGTTCCGGCATACCGTTCGCCTTCGGCCCCTGAAAACGGACTACGATAACGACATCACCCTCGAACTCGCCCGCTTTAAAGGCCGCTTTGACTTCGTCCTGATCGTGGAACACGCGACATGGCGCTTCCACGATGCGGTGCTCCGGCGCGACGGCGGAAATCTTCATCACGCCGGTGCCGAGGGTCCCAACCAGTCGGCTGAGGCCACCTGTCTCCTGAAATGGCTCGTCGGCGGGGCGCAGTATCCCTGTGTTCAGGCTCTCGCCGCTACCTGGTTTCCACGTCAGCTCGCCACTCTCCAGCTTTGGCTCGTGGGTATAGTTCTCAAGCCCATCTCCAGCGACCGTCTTGGTGTCATCGTGCAAAAGGCCTGCGTTCAACAACTCGCCAATCATGAACCCAAGCCCACCGGCCGCATGGAACTGGTTCACATCCGCCAGACCGTTTGGATACACGCGCGCGATCAGGGGCGTGATCTCGGACAGGTCCACGAAGTCTTCCCAATCCAGGATGATCCCCCCGGCCCGTGCCATGGCGATCAGATGGATCAGCAGGTTTGTGGACCCTCCAGTTGCATTCAGCCCCACGATCCCGTTCACGAACGCCTTTTCGTCCAGCACGTCACAGACTGGCGTGTAGTGATTGCCAAGCGCCGACAGCGACAGGGCGCGTTTGGCTCCCTCGATTGTCAGCGCATCGCGCAGATCGGTGTTAGGGTTCACGAAAGACGATCCCGGCAAGTGCAGCCCCATGAACTCCATCAGCATCTGGTTGGTGTTCGCTGTGCCGTAGAAGGTACAGGTGCCGGGACCGTGATAGGCGGCCATCTCCGAGGCAAGAAGCTCCTCCCGCGTCGCTTCGCCCGCAGCATAGCGCTGGCGTACCTTGGCCTTTTCGTCATTGGGCAAACCGCTGGTCATCGGACCGGCAGGCAGGAAAACAGATGGCAAGTGGCCAAAGGACTGCGCGGCAATGATCAGGCCCGGCACGATCTTGTCACAGACCCCCAGATACACAGCCGCATCAAAAGTATTGTGGCTGAGCGCAACACCTGCGGCCATGGCGATCACATCGCGCGAAAACAGGCTCAGCTCCATTCCAGCTTCACCTTGAGTCACGCCGTCGCACATGGCCGGCACACCGCCTGCAACCTGCGCCGTGCCACCGGCGGCGCGTACAGCGTCGCGGATCAATGTGGGATAGCGTTCAAACGGCTGGTGGGCGGACAACATGTCATTATAGGCTGTCACGATCCCGAGGTTCCCGCTACTGGCCTCAGCCAGACGACCCTGATCATCACCAGCGGCGGCAAAGGCGTGGGCCTGCCCGCTGCAGGACAGGTGCGCGCGCGCGGGTCCGTCGGACTTGGCCTTGGCCATCCTGTCCAAATAACGGCGACGGGTCGGGGCGCTGCGGTCGATCACGCGCTCGGTCACGCGGGTCATCACGGGGTGAAGGGGCATTGTGCTCTCCTGTATCGGAATCCGGTTTGGGACGATTATAACACAGCTTTCATGATAGCGCTAACAGGTAAGCGAATGAGTCCACCGCGCCACGCTGACGCAGGAAAAGGGCGGACGCCGCTTTCCAAGGGCGGAACCACAACATATAGTGTCGGAAAATCCGCGAAGCGGATGCGGGGCTAGAGGGCAGAAATGGCGCATATCATTGTCGTGGGCAACGAAAAGGGCGGAGCAGGCAAATCCACCGTCTCCATGCATGTCGCAACGGCCCTTGCGCGGTTGGGACACAAGGTCAACGCGCTGGACCTCGACCTGAGGCAAAGGACATTTGGCCGCTACATCGAAAACCGCAAGGCGTTCCTCGCCTCCTCTGGTCTGGACCTGCCGTCGCCCGACGCACACGATTTGCCAGAGATCGACGCCTCTGCTCTTAAACCCGGCGAGAACATCTATGATCATCGTCTCAGCGCGGCGGTAGCGACGCTTGAAGCCAACAGTGACTTCATACTAATCGACTGCCCCGGCTCGCACACGCGGCTCTCTCAAGTCGCCCATTCACTGGCCGATACGCTGATTACACCGCTCAATGACAGCTTTGTGGATTTTGATCTGCTCGCACGGATTGACGCGACAGGGGAAAAGATTCTTGGACCGTCCGTCTACTCAGAAATGGTCTGGAACGCCCGGCAACTGCGGGCGCAAGCGGGCCTCAAACCGATCGACTGGATCGTGGTGCGCAACCGCATGGGCGCGCAGCGCATGGTCAACAAGGAAAAGATGGAACGCGCGCTCAACATGCTGTCCAAGCGCGTCGGCTTTCGCATCGCGCCGGGATTCTCCGAGCGGGTGATTTTTCGCGAATTGTTCCCGCGGGGCCTGACCCTGCTCGATCTCAAGGAGATCGGTGTAAAACAGCTGAACATTTCGAACGTCGCGGCACGGCAAGAGTTGCGCGAGCTGCTCAAAGCCATCGCACTACCCGGGGTCGAAGTGAACATCTAAGGGCCCTACCCCGACTGCGCGTCAAACCAATCGAGCATACGGCTTGACCACCCTTGCGGTGCGCCATGCCCGCCCTTGTGCAGCATCAACTCGATCTTGCCCGCCTTACAGTCCGTCCAGTGCCGGAACCAGAATTCACCTTCATAGCTGTTGCGCTCGGGTTGGCGGGCGTCGCATCCATTGGTGGCGCGCAGGATCTTCAGCGACTCCCACACGTCGCCTTGCACAATCGTACCGCCGCGCAAAGATCGCCCCTCAAGCGGAACGGTGCGGTCATTCCAGCCATGGGTATGGAACAGCGTCACGGGCGCTGCGCAGCTGTCTGGCATAGCGTCCCAAAACGCGCCCGCCATGGGCGCATAGGCGGTGGCAAAGGCCGGATCGTGGCACGCGATGTCCCACACCATCGACCCGCCCCGCGAAAACCCGGCCAAAAGGGTTGGCCCACCTTCAAGGCCAGTTTTGGATCGCACATCCAGCAGGACATCGCGCAGAAAAACGGCGTCATCCTTCTCGAACACCGAATTGGTGGCCCGCACTGACCAGTTGCGCACAAAGCGCGTGTCCGGGTGAAACCCTTGCGGCGCGACAAAGGCATAGCCGCGTGCCACAGCCTCGCGCCCGATACCGGACGTCAATAAACCGGATGCGCGCCCGCCCGCGCCGTGCAGATAGATGACCAGCCCCTTGGGGGCGACGCCTTCGGGCATGGCAAAGTGATAGGTGCCGGTCTCAACACGACACGGGCTTTCCGATTCGCCGCACGCCGCCTCCTGAGCGAACACGCCGCTTGCAAACAGGGTTAGGACAGCAAACAGGGGAAGGGCAAAGAAACGCATTGGGTAATCCTGAAACATCGGCTTTGGCACACCCTGCGGCGCGCGCCTTTGCCACACAAGTCACATTCCCACGACCTTACCCGCGCCGCGCGGCCAGAGCGATTAGTTGCGTGCGCAGGTATTCCGCATCCTGCGGCGACAAGCCTTCAACGAGGGCGGCGTCATAGTCGCGCGCCGTGCTGCGCAGATCGGCATAGACCTTTTGACCCATCTTGGTCAGGTCCAGATGCTCAACCCGGCGGTCCGCGTCGTCACGCGTGCGCACCAGATACCGCCGCTCGGCAAGGCGCTGGACCGCACGGCTGATCTTGGTCTTGTGCATTTGCGCCCGCGCGCCAATGTCGCTGGCCGTCATCCGCCCGTAAATCCCAAGGTGAAACAGTACCCGCCATTCGTTGCGCAACATCCCGTAGCGGTCTTTATAGACATTCTGGAACTCAAGGCTCGCCGCCTCCGCCGCTTGATTGAGCAGGTAGGGAAGGAACATCCGCACATCGAAATCAGAGTCGTCTGGCATAACTCGCCCCTTGTTAGTTACAAATACAACTATTACCTCTGCCCCTCATCTGCAAGGGAGCGCGCCCATGAACCGTCACTCTTATCCCCATCCCATGATCCACGCGCCGCCTGGCCCCGTCATCACGGCCGGGGATATGCCCGGCGTTGGCAATGATTTCGAAACAGAGGCCCTGCCCGGCGCCCTGCCCGAGGGCATGAACTCGCCACAGAAATGCAACTACGGGCTTTACGGCGAACAGTTGAGCGGCACGACCTTCACCCATGAGCGCCCCGAACGCACGTGGTGCTATCGCATCCGTCCTTCGGTCAAGCATTCGGGCCGCTACAAACGCATTGACGTGCCCCATTGGACATCCGCACCCCACGTGATCGAGGATGTGACCAGTCTGGGCCAGTACCGCTGGGATCCGGTACCCCACTCTGACGCGCCCCTCACATGGCTGACAGGCATGCGGACCATGACAACAGCGGGCGATGTGAACACCCAAGTGGGCATGGCCAGCCACATCTATCTTGTGACCCAGTCGATGAAAGACGCCTACTTCTTTTCCGCCGACAGCGAATTGCTGGTTGTGCCGCAAGAAGGACGGCTGAGGTTCTGCACTGAACTCGGTATCATCGACGTCGCACCACAGGAAATCGCGATCCTGCCGCGCGGCCTCGTCTACCGGGTCGAAGTGCTGGAGGGGCCATGTCGCGGCTTTGTCTGTGAAAACTACGGTCAGAAGTTCGAACTGCCCGGGCGCGGCCCCATCGGAGCCAACTGCATGGCAAACCCGCGCGACTTCAAAGCACCTGTGGCCGCATTCGAGGATCGCGAGACACCCTCCACCCTGACGATCAAATGGTGCGGACAGTTTCACGAAACCCAAATCGGGCACTCACCGCTCGACGTGGTGGCGTGGCACGGCAATTACGCACCCCTCAAATATGATCTGAAAACCTACTGCCCCGTGGGTGCGATCCTGTTTGATCATCCCGACCCTTCCATCTTCACCGTACTGACTGCACCTTCAGGCCAGCCAGGCACAGCCAATATCGACTTCGTGCTGTTCCGCGAACGCTGGATGGTGGCCGAGGATACGTTCCGCCCGCCGTGGTATCACAAGAACATCATGTCCGAACTGATGGGCAACATCTACGGACAGTACGACGCCAAGCCAAAGGGGTTTGTTCCCGGCGGCATGTCTCTGCACAATATGATGCTGCCGCACGGGCCGGACAAAAACGCATTTGAAGGGGCCAGCAATGCGTCTCTTGAAGCGGAGAAATTAGACAATACAATGTCCTTCATGTTCGAAACCCGCTTTCCCCAGCACCTGACTCACTTTGCAGCCCAAGAGGCCCCGCTGCAGGACGATTACATCGATTGCTGGTCGGACATCGAAAAGAAATTCGACGGCACGCCGGGTCGGAAATAGAATGCCCGACTATCTCGCGGATCTGCTGTCATGGACGGTCTTTTTCATCCTGTTTTTTGTCGTGGCGCGCTGGCTCCAGAACAAGCGCAACAACAAGGACGACGATGACTCGCAATGATGCGCATCACGTGACCAGCGGCGCGTGCTGGTGATTAGACAAATGAAAGGTCTTTATGCCCCTCAAACATTCATGGATCACCAGCGCCAATACCGCTGACACCGATTTCCCACTCAACAACCTGCCCTATGGCGTGTTTTCCACGCCGGCCTTTGATGCACGCTGCGGCGTGGCCATCGGGGACATGATCTTTGACATGCAGGCGGCCGAGGAACAGGGGGTGATCGACCTCACGGACGAACCTCTCTTCGATGTGCCGTTCTGGAACGAATTGATGGAACAGGGCCCGGCCGTCTGGACAGCCCTGCGCAACAGGTTGACGGACCTCTTGGCCGAAGGCGCGCGCGACCGCGCACTGGTCGAACCGCTGATGGTGCCGATGGCGGATGCCACACTGCACTTGCCTCTTGTCGTGTCCGAATACACCGACTTCTACGCAGGCCGCCATCATGCCACAAACGTGGGCACGATGTTTCGCGGGGCCGAAAACGCGCTGCCGCCCAACTGGTTGCACATGCCGATCGGATACAATGGGCGCGCGTCCTCAGTCGTGGTGTCGGGCACCGATATCCGTCGCCCCTGGGGGCAACTCAAATCCCCCGATCACGATGCGCCCGCTTACCTCCCCTCGCGCCGCTTCGATCTGGAGCTTGAGATGGGCGCCATTGTCGGTACGTCCTCAACTGGCCCACTCACTGTCGATCAGGCGGATGCGGCGATCTTTGGCTATGTGCTGCTGAACGACTGGTCCGCACGCGATATCCAGGCGTGGGAATACCAGCCATTGGGGCCGTTTCAAGCCAAAGCGACAGCCACCTCGATCAGCCCATGGATCGTGACCAAGGCCGCGCTTGATCCGTTCCGCACGTCGACGCCAGAACGCGAAGTCCCGCTGCTCGATCACCTCAAGGACACCGGCCCGATGCTCTATGACATTGACCTCAGCGTCACGCTGGCCCCTGCCGACAAACCTGCCACCACAATCACCCAAACCAACTACAAAGAGATGTATTATTCCTCCGCCCAGCAACTGGCACACCACGCCACCTCAGGCTGCCCGATGAACGCAGGCGACCTACTGGGCTCCGGCACCATCTCAGGCCCCACAAAACCCGAACGCGGCAGCCTGCTGGAACTCAGCTGGGGCGGGAAGGAGCCGTTGACGCTGGATACCGGCGAAACGCGGACCTTCCTTGAAGACGGTGACACGCTCACGCTCGCAGGGCACGCTAACGGAGACGGCTACAAAATCGGCTTTGGCACCTGCACAGGGACGATCGTCCCCGCACTTAAAGCCAGCTGAACCGGTCCAACTTCTCTGATTTAAAAAAATCCCGGGGGAGTCCTGAAAGGACGGGGGCTGGCCCCCATCCGACATCGGCCCATATACCAAGGCCATGAGCAACAAACACGGGCCCACCCGCAGCGATCTGATCTTCCGCCTCGGCTTTTCTGTCATCGGACTGGCACTGGTCGCCGCCGCACTCCTTTATCGCGGCTTGCCCACGGGTCCGGGAGGATGGGAGGCCATCGGGATCGCCACGCTTTTCTTTGGCGGCACGCTTGGCTGGACGCTCTGGAAACTGGCGCGCCGCGATCACAGCTAGGGTGCGGCCGCCCACACCTCGACCTCAACGACAAATTCAGGCCGGGTAAAGCCCGACACGATCACCAGCGTCGAACTGGGCAAGACGGGCGCCTTGGCCAAAAACGTATCACGCGCCGCCATGTAGCCCGGCATATGGGCGCGGTCTGTGACGTATGCGCTCACATGACACACATCGCCCGGCCCCATGCCGGCCTCGGCCAGTATCGACGTGATATTGGCGAAACAAATCTCTGCCTGGGCCTGCGACCCTTCAGGCACAGTGCCATCCTGCTCCAACCCCAACTGCCCGGAGGTGCGCACAATGCGCGCGCCCGCAGGCAGTTCGACCCCATGCGAATAGCGGGCGAATGGCGGGGCGATGGTGGGGGAATTCAGGCTTTTCATCTCTCAACACTTGCGCAAGCGGGCAAAGTTTGAAACCCTTCCCGCACATCTCTGGCACAGATTTTAGTATCTCAAGGGCCGCTGACATCCACTTTCCAGTGAAAGGGAAAGCAATGGACAAGCGACTGCTATGCGTGCGCCACGGGGATGGTCCCATGGATGACCGGATCACAACCTGGTGCGCGGTTAACAACATCCGCCTTGATGCACGCCGCCCATGGCAGGGCGACGCTTTGGGCGATATCACGGATGATCTAGCCGGGGTTGTAGTCTATGGCGGTATTTACAACGCCTATGACACCGACCTGCACCCGTTTCTGAACGAAGAATACCGCATGATCGACGCCGCTATGAAGGCGGACGTGCCCCTTCTAGGCCTGTGCCAAGGTGCGCAGATGATCGCCCATCACATGGGCGCATGGGCTGGTGCACCCGAGCACGGCAACCATGAGTTTGGCTGGTATGAGGTCACCCCCACGGAGGCCGGGCGCGATGTGCTTCCAGAACCTGTGCACTTTGCCCAAGCGCATTTTCACACCTTCGACCTGCCGGACGGCGCACGCCATCTGGCCCGCAGTGCGCTGTTCGAGAACCAGGCCTTTGCCGTGGGCGAGACTGTCGTCGGCCTTCAGTTTCACCCCGAACAGACCATCGCAGGCTTTCAACGCTGGCAGGACCGCGCCGAAACCTGGGGGCGATACGAGGAACCCGGCGTACAGCCACGCGACCAATCCACCGAGCTGATGCTCGAACATGACGCGGCTCAGGGGGCGTGGATGAACGGCTTCCTCGACCGCTTCTTTGGCAGCGCGACATGATCCCGCTCTGGTCCGACCACACGCGCGGCATCTTTAATGCGACCGACGCCATTGCAATCCTGCCCTTGGGGGCAACGGAACAACACGGCCCCCACCTGCCCTTCAACGTCGACACGACGCTGACCGAGGCCGTACTGGCGCGTACGCAGACTACGGCCCGTGCCCTACAACTGCCCACGCTCAGCATCACCAAAAGCGATGAACATATCGCGCACGCAGGCACTCTGACGCTCAGCGCCGAAACCCTGCTGGCGGTCCTGCGCGATATCACTGCCTCTGTCGCGCGCGCAGGGGTCAAACGGCTGGTCTTTTTCAACGGCCATGGCGGCAACACGGCGCTGCTTGAGATAGCAGTGCGGTCCGCGCGGATCGATCACGGATTGATCGCAGCGCACGCAAGCTGGTTCGCCTTTGCGGAGCTCAGCGGCTTTGATCCCTCCGCCATGGCCCATGATTTGCACGCAGGCGACACGGAAACCAGCGCGATGCTGGCCGCCCGCCCTGACCTCGTGAACATGGACCTCGCCAAGAACTTTCAAACCAAAATGCAGGATTGGGAGGCCACGGGCCACCTCACGGGCCTGACCGGGCAACCTGCCCGACCCGGCTGGACCATTGATGATCTGAACGATGAGGGCGCCCTTGGCAACGCGGCCGCCGCGACAGCAAAAAAGGGGGAAACCCTGCTATACTCTGCGGCTCAAGGGTTCGCCCGCTGGCTCGAAGATTTCGCAACTTTTGAGATGGGCGCGCAGGAATGACAGACGTGCTGGTGCCCACTGCTTTCATTGCAAACCCCAGCGCCTTCGGCGGTGCGCGAGCCGGGGATTGCAAACGCGGTGTGCCCTTTATCAAGGACGGCCGTCTGCTTGGCCTTGCCCCGCCCACGGGGGGCGACGTGTGTATGGTCATCCCATATCTGACCGAGGCCCATTGCCATCTCGACAAATGCCACACCATCCAGCGGATCGGACAAGTTGGCGGTGACCTGGCCCACGCCATCGCCCGGCAACGTGCCGACAAGGAGCATTGGGACGAAGACGACCTGCGCACCCGCGCTATGCAGGGGCTAAACGAAGCGCACGCCAACGGCTGCCGCGCCATCCGCAGCCATGTCGATTGGGGCGACAGCGCCGCCCCACCGCTCAGCTGGTCCGTGCTGCTGGAATGCGCCGAAGAGCACCCAGGGCTTCAACTCGCCGCGCTCTGTGGCATAGGGCAATGGGCGGACCCGGAATTTGCTGAGAAAGTAAGTGACCTGCTGGCCCTCACCGGCGGCGTGGCGGGCGCGTTTGTCCTTGGGCATGACACGACGCAGGCGGGCCTCGACAACATCTTTGATGCGGCCAAACGGCATGGGCTGATGCTGGATTTCCACGTGGACGAGGGACTTGGGGATTTCAACGGGCTCGAAGCCATCGCCGACACCGCCCTTGCCACCGGGTTCGAGGGTCCGATCCTGTGTGGGCACGCGGTCAGCTTGATGGACCGGGCCCCGGACGATGTCGCCCGCATCGCGGACAAATGCGCGCGCGCAGGCATCACCATCTGCACGCTGCCGATCACCAACCTCTACCTGCAAGGGCGCACCGATGGCACGCCGGACCGGCGCGGGATCACGCGGCTGCGTGAACTGCGCGCCGCCGGGGTCAAGGTCGTCGTAGGCTCGGATAATGTGGCCGACGCCTTTTGCCCGGTCGGCGCGCATGACCCGCGCGCAGCCCTCGCGCTGGCCTGTGTAACGGCACATCTCGACCCACCTTTGGGCGACTGGCTCACCACGATCACCACGGATGCCGCCAGCGCCCTTGGACACGAGCCGATCAACGTGGATGGCGCGCATCTGTCCGATCTGCTCACCTGCGACGCCGCCCACACAGCCACTCTCATTTCGGGGCGCACCGCCCTGCACCCCGCAACGGAAACGCTGACATGACATCCATCTCCGGCAAGACCAACATCGACTGGGACGCATTCGCCGCCGCCCTCGCTCCAGTCGAGGTCATCACAGAACCCGTCCTGATCAAGAAACGCAGCCGCGACTTTTTCTGGTACTCGCCGATCCTGAATGCCGAGCTGAAGCGCTGTTTTGGCGATCTGGTGGCACGGCCCAAGACGCCTGACGAAATGGCGCACACATTGTCTGTCGCCTACGCGCATGACGCCCCGATTGTGCTGCGCGGCGGCGGCACCGGGAACTACGGGCAGTCGGTGCCGATGGACGGCGGGCTGATCATCGACACCACGG
>ERZ1740072.455-NODE-455-length-16715-cov-4.858463_pt1 | contig 16715 bp, 15 predicted proteins | sample MGYA00581733_ERZ1740072 | MGnify/ENA primary metagenome ERZ1740072 (study PRJEB43018, sample SAMN04849741) | marine metagenome | isolation source: floating plastic debris | place: Pacific Ocean | collected 2008-08-30 | study: EMG produced TPA metagenomics assembly...
ATACGACGCTATATGGGAAAAAGATGCAGAAAAAGTGGTCCGATTTGTGCATAGTAAAAAAATTGATGTCGCTGCTGCTGAAAAAATTCTAAAAGCTTTTTTTCCTTCTCCCGGATTAAAAACCAGAATCCCCTTACATAGTCAGCTATCGGAAGATTTAATTTTTTTATCTGTACCTCAGGGGTTAGTATTAGTAGGCAACCGGCATGCTATTGAACGGGCAGAAACGGTACTTGCAGAACTCGAAGGGCAGTTAGAAGACCCTTATGAAATGACGGTCTACTGGTATTCTTGCAAGCATTCGAATCCAGAAGATATTGCAGATATTTTGTCTCAGGTTTACGAGTCGTTAGTCCAAACCGACACCGATAAAATTCCTGCAACTGTACAACTCGCCCAACAAAAAACCTCTTCTATGCAAAAAGAGAAAGTTTCCGGTAAAAAAACAGACGCAAAACAGCATGTGATTGATGGTAATTTTATTGTGGATCCTAAAACAGGTTCTATATTGATGGTCGTAAGAAAAGATCAAATTCCGAAAATCAAGTCTCTTTTACAAAAAATCGATGTGCCAAAAAAAATGGTGCAGATCGATGTTCTTCTTGTAGAAAAAAAGTTGCAAGACGAACAGCAGCGAGGGATCAATTTGCTGAAAATCGGCTCTAATGTCAACCGGAATGCGAGCTTTATCGATTTTGACGGATCGAATAAAGGAGGCGGGCTTTTAGAATTTGTCTTTGCCGCTACTGGAAAAAAGTATACGCCAGATTTTGACCTGACCTACAACTTTTTGATGGCGCAAAAAGATATGAAAATCAACGCTAACCCTTCCGTTTTAGCGGTCAATCAAACCCCTGCTAGCATCTCGATTGTTGAGGAGATTTCTTTAAATAACGGCGCGGTGATTTTAGATTCCTCTACAAGTAATCCCCGATCTGAAACATCATTTACCCGGGCGCAGTATGGAACCATTCTAAAAATGACGCCTACCATTCATTACTCTGGCGAGGAAGGAGATCAAGGATTTGTCACCCTTGTAACCGATATCACATTTGATACGACGCAGTCCTCATCGGATAACCGCCCTCCTGTTACCAAACGATCGGTCAAAAACGAGGTGACCGTAGCTGATGGAGAAACCATTATTGTAGGCGGGCTTAGAAGGATGACAAAAGAAAAAAACCAGGAAAAAACCCCCTTTTTAGGTGACCTTCCTGGTATCGGTAAATTTTTCGGTCAGACCATTGAATCCCATATGAACACAGAGATGTTTATTTTCATCACCCCTAGAATCATCAAGCATCCCATCGAAGATTTGCGGATGATTCGAAAGGAGGAGCTCCGAAAACGAGCAGGTGATCTTCCTGAATTTCTACAAAAGATTTCTGAGGCAAAAGAAAAAGAAAAGCAAAAGGTGTTAGCAGATACGCTTGATCTGCTTTTTTCCAAGGCGGCGTAATTGAGAAAAGAGCACCTGCCAATAGAAGACTTAAGTGACTTTCCTTTTATTCAAGAGAAAAAAACGCTTGTTCCCTATCTTTTTGCAAAAACAGAGGGGCTTATTCCTCTGCAGGAAAAAGAGGGGATCATCTGGGTAGCTACCGCTAATGTAGAAAATTTTGACGCTCTAGAAGAGATCCGCTTATTGCTGCAAAAAGAGCTGCAAACGGTATATGCTCCTAAATCTGCTGTAGAAAAAGCCATTGAACAATGCTATCGAGAAAAAAACGCCGCTATCTCTCCTCCAGAAATAGCCACTTCTTTGCCTAAAACAGCTAGCTCTTCTGGCTACGATCTTTTAGAGCACTCTTCAGAAAACCCCGTTGTTCGCTTATTGAATGTAATTTTTATTGAAGCTATTAGTAGCGGCGCATCAGACGTGCATTTTGAGCCGGTAGATGCCGGTTTTTTCGTGCGCTTTCGGATTGATGGGGTACTGCAAAAACGGTATGAGCCAGCAGTGGACATGCAAAAACCGATGGTTGTGCGCATCAAAGTGATGGCAAATTTAGATATCGCAGAATCGCGCCTTCCACAAGATGGCAGAATCAAGCTCTCTATGGGAGGAAGGGAAGTGGATTTTCGGGTAAGTACTCTGCCCACGCACTTAGGCGAAAGGGTTGTGCTGCGTCTTTTGGATAAAAGTAATGTCCTTCTCGGCCTGAAAAAAATCAATATGCCTTCTCCTATACTGGATCGATTCCGAAGGGATATTCAATCACCAGAAGGGCTGGTGCTTGTTACAGGACCTACAGGTAGCGGTAAAACCACAACGCTTTATAGCGCTATCAATGAGCTGAATGCAGGTGAAACCAACATCATGACAATTGAGGATCCCGTCGAGTATAAGCTGACGTTAATTGCGCAAATTGGGGTCAACCCTAAAATAGAGCTGACCTTTAGCGCAGGCTTTCGCCATATTTTACGGCAAGATCCTGATGTGATTATGATAGGGGAAATACGAGACGTAGAAACCGCTGAAATTGCGATTCAAGCCTCTTTAACAGGCCATTTGGTTTTTAGTACGTTGCATACCAATGACGCTCCATCCGCCATCACACGGCTTGTGGAAATGGGCATTGAACCTTACCTCCTTTCTTCGTCAGTTATAGGTGTTGTAGCGCAGCGGCTCGTGAGAAAAATTTGTCCTAAATGCAAAGAGCCGTACGACCCTGCAAAAGATAGCGTAGAATCACTTTAAATAGGCCCTTTAAAAACGCCACTAAATAGAGGTAAGGGATGTATCTTTTGATATCATAAAGGCTATCAAGGAAGATGCGCTATTTATGAATATATGCCCATCGATGATGCGGTAAAAAAAGAGATCATGCGCTCTTCTAGCGCAGATAGCATTAGGCAATCGGCTAAGGTGTTCACACTAAAAGATCACGGGCTTTTACTAGCAAAAGAAGGAATCACCACTCTTGCAGAAGTATTTCGCGTGGTAAAAATGGAGGTCTGATCCATGCCTTTGTTTGAATTTCAAGCGCTATCACCTACAGGAAAAAAACAGAAAGGCTCTGTGCATGCAGAAACTCTATTCGATGCGAAAAACACGTTAAATAATACCGATCTCATTATTTTTTCTATTCAGGAAAAAAAACGGCATCAAACAATTGTCCTATCGAAAAAAGAGCTCCTAGGTTTTACAAGAGAGCTTTACCAGCTTTTGCAAGCGGGCCTGCCTCTTTTTGAGTGTTTACTTGCTATTGAAGAAAAATCTCAAGGGCGCAAGATGCATAGCATTATTTTAGACCTAATGGATAGCGTCCGTCAGGGCCATTCGTTGTCGTCTGCACTGGCAAAACACCCCAAAAGTTTTCATAAAATGTACCGCAAGATGGTGGAAAACGGAGAAAAATCGGGCTCTATTGCTGTGGTGCTGCAAGAACTTGCTGCTTGGATTGAAAAAGAAGAGACATTGAAACGAAAAATCCTTAGCGCTATTAGCTACCCCCTTCTTCTTTTTGGTTTTAGCCTGTTGATTTTGTTTGCGCTTATATTTTTTATGATCCCTTCTCTTGCTCCTTTATTTGCTGATCGTCCCTTGCATCCTTTTACCCAAGTGATTTTTTCGATCAGCCATTTTTGCATTTCCCATCAGTTAGGGCTTTTTCTCAGTTTTTGTAGCGTAGTTTTTGCAGCGATTGCCTCTAGATACGTGCCTTTGTTTCGGCTGGCAGCGGAAAAACTATCGCTATCTATCCCTGTATTACAGGATTTTTTCATCAAATATGGATTTATCCGTTTTTGTCGATCGTCCGCTACGCTTCTCAAAGCAGGCCTTCCTCTTGTAGAAACCTTAGAATTAGCGCAGTATGCAGTACAGCAAAAAACCCTTGAAAAAGAGCTTGAAACCGTCCGAAAAGCTGTGATGGAAGGGGGCTCTTTATCAAAAGAATTGTCTAAAAGCAGATACATACCTCATTTTGTAACCCGTATGTTATCTATTGCGGAAAAAAGCGGTAAAGCGCCTGAAATGTTTTTGCATATAGCAAAAATCTATGAAGAAGAATTTGATGCATCTCTGCAGCAATGTACCAGCGTTTTACAACCAGTGCTACTCGTTTTTATCGGACTTGTTGTGGGAGTTGTTTTGCTTTCGGTGTTGCTTCCTTTAACCGATGTACACTCATTTATTCAGTAATTTTGGAGAGATTTATGAAAAGAAAAAAAAGGCCCCTTACGATCATCGAGATGATGATAGTCATTACCTTGATTGGGATTGTTGCAGCAATTGTTGGCTACAACATGCAAGGGGTATTAGAAAAAAGCAAAGTCAAGCAGACAGAGCTTACAATACAAAAAGTGCAAGATATTTTAGAGCTAGAGTATACGTTAAATCCCGCTCTTACCTTAGAACAAATTGCTGCAAAACCAAAATTTTACCTCAATAAATCAGGCTTGGTAAAAGATGCAGGCAAGCTCCTTGTCGATGGCTGGGGTGAAAAATTGGATATTATCGTAGAAAACGACCGGTTAGTGGTAAGCTCAAAAAAGTATAATGATCGTAGTAACTAAAAAGCCGCTTACTCTACTTGAGATGGTTCTTGTTCTCGCTTTACTTGGTACCGCTTCTTATCTATCTTTAACTGCATTTTTCCCGGTAAAGAAAAAACAGATAGAAAAAAGCGTATCTAGCCTTGATAAAACCTTAAGCGAGATAAGAGCGCTTACAAAAACTGCACAAACCGATGCAGTAGCTGTCTTAACCAATGAAGAAAAAGGGCTTTTTCTCCAGGTTTATCCCCAAAGCTGGAGGTATCCAGAAAAGCGCTTTACAGGAATTTTTCTCGATCATAAAGAGAAAAAAGAGCTTTTTTTTTTCAGTGATGGGACGCAAAGCTTTTCCTCTTTTGCTGTTGTTAGCAAAGATCGAAAGCGCAGCTATCCCATCGATTTGCAACAAAGTACCAGCATCATCGATTACGAAAAATCGCCTCTACTTAAGCCCTATTCGTTCTAAATGATCTTCTGATGGAATCTAGGTAAAAGGAGAAAGCCCGAGCTCAAGAAGAGCAGTCGATCCATAAGTTCGGATTTTGCTGTGGTAGAATGCAGGGGCGGTGAAGGGGGATTTTTTCGAGGTTTCAATAAAGATCTTTCCCTTGTCTCTCAAAAGATGAAAAGAGGAGATTTTTTTAAGGATATTGAGCAACAGTTCCTGTAGATCTTTTTCTTGGTAAGGGGGGTCCATAAAAATGATGTCATAAGGGCCTTCTGCTTTTTTTTTGAACGTTGCTTCTTGCCTGACATCTCCCTGAATAATTTTTACCCGGTCTTGTATTTGTAGGGTTTGTACATTAGAAACAATTGCCTGCACCGCTGCAGGGTGTTTTTCGATAAAAGAGGTGTGGATAGCTCCTCTACTCATGGCTTCTAGTCCGATACATCCCGATCCTGCAAAGATATCTAGAAACCTTGCGCCTGCAAGCTGATTTTGCAAGATATTGAATAACGCCTCTCTTACCTGGCTTTTTGTAGGTCTTGTAGTAGAAACTTTTGGCGTCTGCAGTTTTTTTCCTGCAAAGGCCCCTCGAATAATATACATTATGGAAATAACGGTTTTAGTGCGTGCTGCGTAAGAAGAGCGTTTGCTTTTTTTGCATGGGAGCTATTTCCAGTAGAGAAATACGCATCGTAAGAAGCTAAAGCTTTTTCTATAGCCCACTCTTCTTCTAAATATTTTTGCGCAGAACAAGCTTTCTGTAAACAGATTTCCTTACGGATATGGATGCAGTTATCTCCATTTTCTGCTTGGAGAAATAGGATGAAATCCTCTTTTCGATTGGTTTTTCCCATCACGACAAAAGGGGTGTCTAAATAGAGGTGGTGAATCCGATTTTTTCCAGGTAGTAACTCTATTGTGTGGCCATCACTGCGGGAAGATGCGGTTAGAGAAACATTTTTTGCAATGGGGTAGTGAATCGATTTCACCAATTTAGAAAGCCTTCTTTTTAATCCCCCTTTCGTATGGGATGTGTAGAGCTCACCCCGATTGAATAAAGCTAAATTCTCTAAATATTTGCTGTGTTCATCTTCTTGCATCGCAAGGCAATATACCTGAAATTTCCCCTGATTTCTTTGGGTGAAAGCCTGGAGAAATGCTTCGCTGTTGTACCGGTTACTCATCCCATCTCCATTTGTAATGAGGACAAGGGTAGATACCGCGTGGGGATCGACTGTTTCATGTAGCGCATCATACAAAGGTCTATAGGGGTCAGCAGAAGAAAATAGGCTGCCTAATCGCAGATTTTGCAAAAATTCTCGCGCGGCTTTTTTCCCCTGGTTATTCGGTATGCAGTTTTCAGGGGAAAACCGGTACGTATTGGTATCAAATCCGATGATGTTAAAACGATCTTCTTTTGTAAGGTAAGAAAGAGACCTTTGTACTGCGCTATTTGTCGCTTTCAAACGCGCTTTTTGAATAGCATTTGATGTATCTACTAAAAAGTAGATGTGCTGCGAGAGTTTTGTGAAGGAAGCTTGTTTTTTCGGTAAAAATGTGGCCGCAAATAAAATGGTATCTTCATCTTGCTCTAGATACTGCACATCGATAGCAAATGCATCAGACCAAGATATCGTTTGTAGATCTTGCAGCGAGGGAAGAGCCGAAGGCTCTTCTATCTCTAGATCAGAAGATGGAAAAGCGCTTACGCAGCTTTGCTCGATACAAGAGCGGGGGTCCATTTCTTTTAGATAGGTAGAGCTTTCTGTAGAATCGAAAGGGGGCTGTTTTATACTAGGTAGATTCGGTCTTTGTACGCTAAAAGATACCTCTTGCTGTAAAGGAAACGTTTCCTCAGCAAGCAATTTTTCTTGTTCCGATGAAAAACGGGTATAAAAAGGGACATAAAGAGACGAGGCTTCTTGTAGCTCTACAGATAAATCAACAGGGGAAGATGGCAAAGGCGTATTTTTTTCGATGGAGGCCTTTTTTTTCTCTATATGCGCTTTTGCGCTACAAGCTAGGTCTTTATAAGCTGGTTTTTCTTCAGATACACTAGGCTCTTTTGGGGTTTTTGGAGTAAAGGCAACGCGAGATGCTTCATTTTTAGGAGAGGGTAAAGGAGGTTGTATGTCTTTAGGACGCTCTATTAAACTATCTGCAATCTCTTGTAAAAATCGAGCATGTTTACCTTTATGTTCTTGCGTGTTGGGCGCGTTTTGCGTGACGTAAACAGAAGATTTTTGTAATAAAACAATGCATGCTAGATGAACAATACAAGAAAAAACAAACGAAAGAGGAATGCGTAATTTTCTTTTGATAAAAAATGGATCGATTTTTTGCATTATTTTTCTTATGTTGCCAGTCAACTATACTAAGAATAAGATCTACAGTCAAATTTCTTTATCTATAAAAGAATAAGATAATTATGTGAATAACTATTGTAGATCAGAAAGGGTTTTTCTGAGGTTAGATAGCGTCTCCACAAAGAAAGTAGATGGAGTATGCAGCGATAACTCTTCTACAAGCTCGAGAGCGTTTGCTATATGCGCCGTTTTTTCAGGGCTTCCTTTGAGATGAGCTAGTTTCGCTTTGCTGACATAAGCGATCAGATCAAATAGATCCATGTAGGTCAAAAAAATGGATTCTTTTTCCGGAAACCTTGTCCGAGCAAGCTGGTATTCTTGTCCTAAGACGTCTTTTTCTGATAGAAAGTAATCAATTGTTTTTTGTACAAGGCGTAGAGTTTTTTCCTCTTTTTTTATTCCTTGTACAGGTGATGTAATCACATCGATGTATAAAATAGCTGCATCTAAATGCAAAGGCTCTTGCTGCAGGTTTTTTTGCAGTATGAGGGTTTTTAGCTCGATGATCGCTTCTTTCAAAGGCGTTTTTTGTGCATTTTCTACGGAAAGAGCGGCATGTTTTATGCTCATTTTAGCTTGTTCTAGTTTGCAATATGTACGCTCTTTTGGTGTGATTAAACAGCTTTTTGCTTTTTCGTAGAGATCTTTTGCTTGCACGTAGTTTTTTTGATCTCTTTTTGCATCGGCTAAATGTAGGTAAGTAGAGCCCAAAAAGTGGGAGCTTTCGTCGATGTTTTCAATCAATTGTTCCAGCAGGCTCTCTTTGGTCTTTTGCTCTCCCAGGTATCCGTAAATAAGCGCTTTATCAATCCATTTTTCTTCTTTCCAAGAGGCATCTAACGCGGCAAGATCGAGATGTTCTAAGATAGATAACGCATTTTTTGCGAAGAGCTTTTCTTCTTCATCGATCAGATGAAGTTTTTGCTCAATAATCTGGTGGACATCTTCAAGATAGGTGTCGACTAGCCATAAAAGATTCTGCTCTTGTAGTTTTGCTCCAGAAAGGTACGCGCCGTAAAGGTGATTTCGAGCGGTTAGAAGAGTTTCTTGGTCATTTGTTTCTTCAAAACGCTTGAGATATACGTTGAAAAGACCTAGTTCTAGTTGAGATCTACTTTCTTTACTTAACGAAGAATGCAGAGCTTTTTCTGCGTACTTGCAGTAAAGAGCGTCGTTTTTTAGACCTTGTAGATAGGACTCTGCTAGTAGTAAATACGCAGCGCTTGTTAAAGAAGAGTTTTCTTGATCGGTTAAGCGGATGGCTTCTGCAATGCACTCTTCGTACTGTTCTAAAGAAAAGTGGGCTTTTGCTAGGTAATATATGTACGTTCTTTTTTCTGCAGAAGAAAGGCAAGTATTTGCGCTGAGCACCTTTTGGATACTACTAAGTAATTCTTTTGCATCGATTCGGCCTTTTCTTTCGGCAAAAATCGCTGCATTTGCAAAAAGTTTCCACGCCTGAGGCTTTGGATTGGGCTTTTCTAAAAGAGATGCAAGGGCGTTTTTCGCTGCAGAAAAATCTTTTTCTTTATACAAAAGATGGGCGTATGCATAGAGAGTTTTCTGTAAAAGCTCTTCGGGTAGAGGCTGCTGCAGTAGGTACTCGTAATCATTTTTCGCAGGCGCGGTTTTTTTTAGATTTCTATACATATCCGCTCTATGAAAATAGGCCTCAAATAGTAGAGAGGAGCTGGGAAGCGTCTTAGAAAATTCTGTTAAATATTTTGTGTAAAGGTTGATGTCTTCTAGATTTTTTGCTGCATGGAGTAAGGTAAAATACGCGTTTTCTCTTTCTTCTAAAGTTTCTAGATCTTGTCCAGCAAAATGGGCTAGGTGGTCAATTGCTCTTTTGTAATCTTCGACGTAGAAATAGCTTTTACCTAGAAAAAAATGGAGCTTGTCTTGGTGTTTTTTTTCCAAATGCGCAAATAAAGATTCTTTTACAAGAAGCATTTCTTCATATTTTTTTTGCTCAAATAGCAGGAGCATTTTGTTGTACGCAGCAGCGCTTTTTTTCGCCCCTTGCATGTGGTAGATTTGGGAAAAGGTATCGATCGCAAGATTTGGCTCAAATTCTAGTTGGAAAAGGGCCGCCTCGTAGAGTAGATGTTCTTTTTTTTGTGGGAATTTTTCTGCTGCTTCGATGAGCAGTTCCGCGGCTTTTTCATAAGCTTTTTCTTCGGCGTAAAGAGAGGATAGATCCTCTATGATCTTCGGCTCTTCGTCCGTATGCAATAAAGAGGAAAAAAGTTGTTTTGCTGTTTTTCGGTAGCGCGCTTTTTTTTCTAAAGAGGGTTCAGTATTTCCCAGTCGCAATGTAGCTACTGCTTGCATCCTGATCAGAGCTTGATGTTTTTGCACATCTTTTTCTATAAAAGTGTCTTTAAAAGTTTGCGCTGCTTTTAAAATTGCAGGAAAATCTTGCAACTGCTCTAAGGCTTGTAAATAGGAAAACAGCGTTTCTTCCTGTAGACTGGCAGATGTGATCGATGCATAGTGGTCGGCTGCATCTGCATACTCTTTTTCTTCAAGGCAAAGGTGCGCCAGCACCGATAATAGCTCTTCTTTATAAATCGTTTCGGGAAAGTGGCAAATGAATTCTTCAATCTGGTTTTTTACCAGCGCCTTTTCTCCATCTTCCCAAAAGTCGACGATTCGGCGGATGAAAAGGGCTTCTTCCTCTGTTTTAGGGTGGGGAAATTGCGGCAAGGCGCTTGCAGAAAGATCGAAGGACAAAAAGAAGAAAAAAGAAAGAAATAGATATTTAATGAGAGTCATGCCAAATCCTTTTATCGTAATTATATGCGGTGATTCATTAATTATCCAAAGGAATCCCTACGAAAAAAAACAAGATCAGTGGATTTTTTTTGAGGAAAATCGCCCAAGGTACGTAACATGCACTCTAATGATTATAGAAGGTGTCTTTGGGATTTTTGTTTGTAATGATCTCTTCTTTTTTTGCTGCTTCCTACAATTTTTGTATGCGAAGAAGTCTCGGGGCTTTACACAGCACAAAATCTTTTTTAATGATCGAGCTTTGGGTTGCTTCTTTTTGTTCGATCATGATCCATCCTTTGCGAACAGGGATTTTGTATTGGAATGAGCCGATTTTGTATTTTGGAGGAGCTGTAGGACTGGTTTTTGGGGCGATGCTCTATTTTTTGGGAAGAGCCATGGAATATGGACCTTCGGGATTAACCATTGCAGGGCTAAACGCATCGAATGTTCTGCCATCTATTGTGATGTTTTTATTTTTTGGACCTAGCCTAGGCTTTGGTTATACAAGGTTTCATCTTGCGGGATCGCTTCTTGTCCTTATAGGTATTTTATGGGCAAGCTCTCATGTAGGGAAAAAAGAGCACAAAATAGCTTGGGCTTTATATGCTTCAATGGCGTTTTTTCTCCATGTACTATTTTTAGTAGCTATGCAGTGGCGCGCTTTGATGATCCAACTTCCCGATTATTCTACAGCATTTCGCGTGCTGCCGCAGCAGCTTGCGGCAAATCCATGGTTTACTCCAAGTATGTATATGTCAGCTGCAATCCTGCATACGGTGATTTTTATCCGTTCGGGTAAAAGATCGCTTAGTCCATTTGACTGGAAAATTGGTATTATGGGAGGGGGACTAAACGCTCTTTATGCATTTTTTCTCGTTGTTTCTGCGGAAAAAGCCTCTCTTTTCGAACACACCATGCTTTTTCCTCTTTTTTCTGTGATCACCATTTTTCTTTGTAATCTTTGGGGTAAATGGTTTTATCAAGAAAAAGTGCATTGGAAGGCATGCCACCTCTCTTTTTTAGGGATTGTGATCGGAACTGTTGACTGGGCGTCTTTAAGTGAATTTTTGCAGATGTATCTTATGTAAACGGTTTTTGCGCGGTTTTTTCTCGGTAGGCTCCGTAAAAAGAAAGGAGCTTTTCTCCTTTTTTTGGATGAATTTCCCGCAGTTTTTCATATAGTTTTAAGCCTTTTGCTGTTTGCCCTTCTTGGAAGTAGAGTACTCCTAACCGGTAGAGGGTTTCTGCATCTTGTGGGCTTAATGTCAGTAGCGTTTCGTATTCCTTGATTTCTAATGAATGCAGTCCAAGTGTGTGGTAGCTTTTTGCCAGTTGGATATGGACCCAAGGATCATCGGGGGTGTAGTGGTGGATGATCTTGTACTCTTCAATAGCATGTTGTAAAGCAGCTTTATGGAGCGTTGTAGCAGCTTCTTGTTTTTTCTGATAAAAAGGGGAAAATAAAAGCGATTCCATCCCTTTTTTCCCGTTTTCATAAAGGCCTGCCTGCAGAAGGTACGTATTAGCAAGAGAGGTATGGATTTCGATATCTGTTGGCGTTACGTAAATTTGCTGGATATGTTCTTCAATAGCTGCTGCAATGAGCTGTTCTTTTAAGGTAAATACATCGAAGAAATGCCAGAAAATGCTCCATTTTTGAGAAAGAGGCGCTTTTCTTACTCCAGGCGTTTCTGTATAAAGCGTCTCTTCAAAGCCTTCTAAGTAGTTTACTAGACGTATGCAGGCATGTGCAATCGATATATGCCTTTCGTAAGAATCTTCTGGTAGTAGTACAAAAGAGCGCGCTTCTTCAAGAAATGCGCTAACAAGAAAAGAGATCTCTTCCCGTTTTTTTTCTGTGTAGTAGAAAAAAAGGAAAAAGTAGCAGAGAAATGTGAGGAGATAAATAGAAAAAAATGCGGCTGTTTTCAGAGAAAAATAGGAATCTAAAAAAAAGACTCCGGCGGTTATTTCTAGCCCGATCAAAAGAAAAAAAACGCTATGCAGATACACAAGTGTACGGCAAGAGCGTTTAAATCCTTTGATTAGCTTGCGGTATAGACTTTGCAGCGCCTTTGCAAAAGAAGGTATATCTGTATCCAGAGGCTCTTCTACCGTTTGTGTTTGCTAAGGTTATCTTCCTGTGTCAATCATATAGTTGATGAGTTTTTCACTGATGCCTGCATTTTTTAGCTTGCGGATTTGCTCATGGCTTAACCGGTAAGAAGATCTTGTGTGATGAATATACTGGATAATGACATCATCGCTAATTCCACCTTGATATAGAGCAATGACATCATCTAAAAATAAGGGATCGCCTTCTTCGATTTTTTCCAGGGTCGAAGGACTGGTTTTTTGTAGAATCAGCCGGTCTTGCTCATCTAACATAGCGCGGAGCGTACCATTTGTGTTTTTACTTCTAGATCTTGTAGGGATAAAGACATCATCAAAGGCTGTATAGACTTCTTTCGCTTGATGCGATGCGCAAGATGTTAAGCCGATGATGATCGCGATGGAAAAAAGGGATTTCATACTACCTCCAACAAATATTTCGACGGTTAGAAAAAAGCAAGATACGTTGCTCTATTACGACTTAACTATAGACATCTTTCTCTAAAAAATCCAAAAAACTCTGAAAAAAAACGTTGGTATGCGAAAAGATGTGAGATATTGTAGTATTATATAGCATTTAAGAGCCGGTTTTTTCTTCCACCTGTGCGGCATCTTTTAACCGATAACCTACGCCGCGTACCGTTTCAATCCACGGGCACTTTGGTCCCAATTTTTTTCTAAGCGCTGCAATATGAACGTCGATATTTCGATCAACGATAAATGCATCGTCATTATTGATGTCATTTAATAGTTCATTTCTTGTCAGCACTTTGCCTTGGCTTAGAAGCAGTCTTTTCAAAATACCAAACTCTGATAATGTAATCGGAATCACCGCTGCATCTTTCCGAAGAACATACCTGTCTACCTCTAAGGTAAAGGGACCGAAATGCAGCTCTTGTGGGGATTTTTCTGGTTCTTTTCCTCTTCGTAAAACGGCTTTAATTCGGGAGAAAAGCACTTTAGGGGAAAAAGGTTTGGTTACGTAGTCATCTGCGCCTAGCTCTAAACCTAAAATGATATCGAGCTCTTCTCCTTTTCCAGATAAAATGATGATGGGAATCGATTTTATCGCGCTATTTTTTATTTTTCTACATACATCGAGGCCATTTTGTCCGGGCAGCATCACATCGATGATGATGAGATCGGGTTGGTCTCTTACAGCTGCTTGGTAGCCATTGATGCCATCTACTTCCACATGAAGCTTATAGCCAGAGATTTCTGCTTGCAGCTTGACTAAAGCAGCAATATCCTTTTCATCTTCAAGTAATAAAAGCCTCTTTTTTTTTCCCATTACATTTCCCTAAAGTCAAAAGAATAACGTTTGAAAAGTCACACGACGTAAAAAAAAATATTTAGGGTAAATATAAACTTTTTGCAAGGAAAAAACGCTTTTTAGCAGAAAATCTAGGGAATTTTCAGCTCTTGACCTACGATAATCACATCTTTAGAAAGCCCGTTTACCTCTTTAATCGACTCGACACTCACATGAAATGTGCGCGCAATTTTTTCTAACGAGTCGCCCGCTTTTACCCGATATACAGTGTGGGGATCGTTTTTCCTCGATTCTTCTATCATTTCTTCAAGATAAGAGCGGATTTTGGCCACTTCCTGAAATGCCGATTGCTGTTTTGCGATCTGTTTTTCGAGCTCTTTGCACCGTTTTTTATATTGTACTAGAGCGCTATTTGTATCTTTTGCATGTTCGGCAAGTGCATTTAGCGTATGGTTTGTTGTGTACTGCTCACTTTCCACTGCGCGAAGGGCGTGGGTTTCTTTATCAAGACGATCGAGTAGTTGATGGTATAGGTTTTTCAGCTCTTTTAGTTCTTGTTCTTTTAAAGAAGAAAGGCATTTTTCCTGATAGCGCATTTTGTCATCTGATATACTCAGCTCTGTTTGAAAGCGGTTCAAATCGTGTCTAAGATCATCTAGATTTGTTTGGATTTCATGTAAGGTCAGCTCTTCTTGGTGCTGTTTTTCGTCAGCGGTAGAAGCGAGAGGTGAGCAGGACCAAAAGGATCCTAAAACAAGTAGTATAACGATTTTTTTCATCGCACATCCTCAATAAAGAGTTTAAAATGCGCTCTGCGGTTTTTCTGCCGATCTTGGTTAGATCCCCCTAACGAAAGGGGTTTTTCCTTACCGTAAGAAACGGTATAGATTTGCTGGGGGTTTACCCCTTTTTTTGTTAGAAGTACCCGCACGTGCTGCGCTCTTCTCATACCAAGTGCGATGTTGTAATCGGCAGAAGCCCTTTCATCGCAGTGCCCTTCGATGAGTAGATGGGCTTTTGGATGTTTTTTCAGAAAAAGCGCGATTTTATCAATAGAGATCAGATCTTTTTTTTCTGTGATCACATGGTTATCTGTAGAAAAATGTAGCGTTCGAAATATATCCCCGTAGCGTTTTGATGCATCGACAAAATGATCAAACTTACCCTTTTTTTTAGCCGGCGCTTTTGGTAGTTTAACGGGCTGCTCTACCATTTGATCTTGAATATACGCGCTTTTTTGCAAGTCAGCATCTTGCAAAGGGATGAAGTCGGAGTGATCAGGTCCGTTGAAATCGTCGTAAGAAACAATTTGTCTTGATTCATCTACATCGAAACCAAAAAGAGCTTGGACGCTTTTTTTTACATACCTACCTGCGGTTTTTACATCTTCCCAAGCCTCTGAGCTTGTCCTTTGACACCCTGTAAGAAAAATCGAAAAAATGAGAAGAAAAAGAATCTGTTTCATAAATGTACTCTTGTTAATTCAGGAGAGGGAAATTTTTTATATCCCACGCCGTTGGAAATTTGCTGTATCGTTTTTTTGTCTACATGCATCAGGTAAATTTCTGCTCCTTGCAGCATATCGGAATTGCATACAATATGCTTGCTATCTTTGGCCCATTTTGGATTTTCTAAATGCTTTTTACCAAAAGTCACTTGGGTTTCTTGCTTTGTTTCGAAGTCATAGACCCATATTTGCCTGATACCTTCCGTTTTAGCACTATAGGCTAATTTTCTGCCATCAGGAGACCAAGAAGGAGAGGTATTTTGCCGTTTTTTTTGTGTAATGAGGGTGATTTTTGGTGTGGAAAACCGCAACATTTTTGGAAGGTCTAGCAAGTAGATTTTTGGAGAGCCATTCCAATCAGATACAAAGGCTAGTTTTTTTCCATCGGGACTAAAACAAGAAGAGGCCTGCGTTGCACCTGGTTTAGAAAACAGCTGCCTTGGTTTGTTATAAGCAGATTGATTATCTAAGGAAAGAAAAAATAAATCGGGTCTTCCTGCAGCGTCAGATACAAAAGCTAGGTTTTTTCCATCAGCAGAAATCGCCGGAAGGGCTTGTGATCCGCGAAGAAAAATTTTTTTTCTCACATGTTTTGTATCCCATAAAAACTCCATAATTTTAGGGACGCCTTCTTGATAAGATACAAAAACAAAATCTTTTTGATTGGGAAGAAATTGTGGATGGGTGGCGTAGTCTTCTAGGTGGGTGATTTTTTGTGCATTTTGCCCATCGTAATCGGAGCGCCAAATCTCTGAGATCCACTTGCCCCGTTTTTTTACCCGATTTGCATATAAGATCGTTGTATTTAAGATGCTATCTACGCCGAGTATTTTTTTTCCAAATGCGTGTAAAAAGCGGTGGATGTTTTTTCGATCTTGAGCAATCTCTCCGGTCATAGGTAAAGGACGCAGGGCAAGAGAGCGCTTTTTATGCTGGCTTATCCGCAGCTCAATTTGTTTTTGTGCGATAGTTACCTGGATCTCATAGCCGTTTTTCCTCTTTGTATTTAGATTTTGCCGGGAAAAATAGGGGAGCTCTTCAGCGGAAAAATCGCCTATGTGGTTTAAGTCGTTGAGGATGATTTTTTGTAAAAGATCGGTGTAGTTTCTTTTGAAGGCAGAAGAGCTTTTTTGAAAGGCTACTTTGAGTAAAGAGGGCTTTTCTAAAGAAGCTACGGGAATATACAAAGGCTTTGCGAAAAGAGCTGTATACAAAAAAACGAAGGGTAGTAGTAGACAAAAGGGCTGAGCGCGTTTCATGGTTTGTACCAGTTGTGTGTGTAATCTCGATTCTAATACAGTACAATCGTAAAAGAAACAGGCGTTTCAAGATAGTACTGATTGCAAAAAGGAAGCGTTATCTCGCGCAGTAAATCCTCCACATACATCCGGTTTTTTTCTGATGTGGATGTAATTTCTAGTATCTTTTCCACTTTACCAAGAGCGTTTACTATAAAAGAAATCTGGACGGATGCTTTTTCTGGAAGAACGACTTTTTTTGTAAAAAAGGCGTACAACTTTTTTTCCATAGAAGACTTAGAAAAACGGTTTTTTTCTGGCGTTTTCTCAAGGATTTCTTGTGCGTTTTTTTCTGGTAGCTTAGGAGGATCTTTTAGCGGTAAATACGCTTTTTTTCCTTCTTCTTTAGGAAATTTTTTGATGAGTTTTTGCAGTTTTTTTATGGTAGATCGCCTGCCTTTTCTTAGAGGGGGCTGCATTTTTCGTGCGGCTT
>ERZ1740072.456-NODE-456-length-16713-cov-5.108416_pt1 | contig 16713 bp, 17 predicted proteins | sample MGYA00581733_ERZ1740072 | MGnify/ENA primary metagenome ERZ1740072 (study PRJEB43018, sample SAMN04849741) | marine metagenome | isolation source: floating plastic debris | place: Pacific Ocean | collected 2008-08-30 | study: EMG produced TPA metagenomics assembly...
TCGCCACGGCCTCCTGGGCCAGCGCGCCCGGCGCAATCGTTGTAGGGGAGGTGGCCATGACATCGGCGGCTGTCTAGTTCAGCAGCCCATCCATGTGCCGCCGCAGGTCGCCATCGGTGACAATCCCCGCCAGCGCGCCGCCCGCGTCCAGCACGCCCACGACGCCAAGGCTCTTTTGGCTGATCTCGATCAGCGCGTCGGGCATGGGCGTCTCCAACGACACCAGCGGCATGGCAGCCCCCTTGTGCATCAGGTCCGACACGCGGGCCAGCTGCGCGCCCAGCTTGCCGCCGGGGTGGAAGTCACGAAAGTGCTCGGCGGTAAAGCTCCGATGCTTCATCAGCGCGACGGCCAATGCGTCGCCCATCGCCAGCGTCATGGTGGTGGAATTCGTGGGCACGACGCCCGTTCCGCACGCCTCGCCCAGATCTGGCAGGCGCAGGACCACGTCGGATTGCGTGCCCAGCGTGCTGTCCGGCGCCTTGGTCATGCCGATGAGCGGAATGTTCACACGGCGGGAAAAGGTGATGACGCCGGCAAGCTCGGGCGCCTCGCCCGAGTTGGAGATGGCCAGCACCACGTCGTCGCGCGTGACCATTCCCAGATCGCCGTGGTTGGCCTCGGCCGGGTGGACGAACTGCGCCGGTGTGCCGGTGCTGGCAAGCGTTGCCGCGATCTTTCGCGCGATATGGCCCGACTTGCCGATACCCGACTCGATCACCCGCCCCTTGGCGTTCAGCAGCAGGGCTACCGCGGCGCTAAAGCTGTCGTCGAGCGCGTCGGCCAGCGTCTCGAGCGCTTGCGCCTCGGCCCGGACAACGCCGCGGGCGGTATCAAGGAAACGGTCGCTCATGAATGCGCAAAGATGTCGGTGTCGGGCCAGCCCGCCAGATCCAGCTGCGCCCGCATCGGCAGGAAGTCAAAACAGGCCTGTGCCATCGCCATCCGCCCTTCACGCTCGAGCATCACGTTCAGCGCATCGCGCAGCCGATGCAGGTACAACACGTCGGACGCGGCATATTCGAGCTGTGCGTCAGTGAGCGTTTCGGCCCCCCAATCGCTGGACTGTTGCTGTTTGGAGATGTCGATGCCCAGCAATTCCTGCAACAGGTTCTTGAGCCCGTGCCGGTCTGTGTAGGTGCGCACAAGGCGGCTGGCGATCTTGGTGCAATAGACCGGGGCGGTGACCACGCCGAACGCGTTCTGCATCGCGGCAATGTCGAACCGGCCAAAGTGAAACAGCTTCAGCACCTGCGGGTCGGTCAGCAGCCTGCACAGGTTCGGCGCGTCGGTCTGGCCCAGCTTGATCTGAACCATATGCGCGTCGCCGTCACCTGCGCTAAGCTGCACGACGCACAGCCGGTCGCGGTGCGGGTGCAGCCCCATGGTTTCGCAGTCAATGGCCACCATCGGGCCAAGGTCGAGATCGTCGGGAAGGTCGGAGATGTGCAGGTAATTCGTCATGGCCCCGCTATAGCGCGGCGAATGATGCGGGGAAAGTCGTGGTTTAGATGTCGGTCAATGCGGGCCGGGGCAGGTGCTCCAGCAACGTCCGCACACGTGCCGCGCAATCGTGCCCGCGCCATTGCTCCGAATGCAGCGCGCGCGGAAGGGCCGGGTGCCTGAGCACCTGCCGCCGCCAGGCGTGCACGATCAGCACGCGCAGCACGGCCACCCGCAGCGGACCCAGCGCATCGGCATCCGGCAAGTGCATGTGTGTCAGCGCCTCGTGCAGGGCGGCATAGTCGGTGCGCAATGCTTCGGTCTCGACCGTGGTTTCCAGCCATGTGGGCAGGTGGTCCGCCATGAGCATCAGCGCGCCTTTGGGCGGCGCGGCGTCTTTGGACGCGACAAAGAGGCGGGGCACGACTTGGGCAAAATGCGCCCGGTCCGGTGTTTGTCCGTTCGGCATGAGCACAAACTGCACCTTCTGCACGCCGGTGCTGTCCGGATAAATGCGCGGGCGGGCGGCGTCGCTGTCAGCGCATCCCTTGGAGCTGAGACGGTGGCGGCTCGTGCGCCCGTTCTTTTCCGAGATGATCCAGCCATCGGCGCGCAGCCGGTGCAGCGCCACGCGCGACGCCTCCGGCTTGATCCCGATCTCGGGCATGATCGCCGACAGGGTCGGGCCGTCCAATGCTGCGTCCGGTGCGAGATCGCCAAAGACAGTGACCAGCAGCGACCAGACCCGTAACGGGCCCAGAGCGGTCAGGCGGGCGATGGCGTCCTGATAGGGATCAGAAGGCATTCATGGTCAACAGTTCGTATTCGGCCACGGGCATGTCGTCCTGATTGAGGATGCGCACATGCCACCGTACCTCGCCGTAGGCGTCATTGCGAGGGGTCTTGGCCTTGACCGTCAGATGCACATGAATGCTGTCGCCGGGGCTGACTGGCTGGAGAAAACGCAAGCTGTCGAGGCCGGTATTGGCAAGCACGGGCCCCGGATCGGGCTGCACAAATAGTCCCGCAGCAAAACTCAGCAGAAGGTAGCCATGCGCGACACGGCCGGGAAAGAACGGGTTCGCCCTGGCCGCGGCATCATCCATGTGGGCATAGAATGTGTCGCCGGTGAAATGGGCAAAGGTTTCGATATCCTCGAGCGTGACGGTGCGCGACGGGCTGATCAGCGTGTCGCCGATGCGCAGATCGCCTAACGGGCGCGGGAACGGGTGCGGTGTGGCGTTGGCTTGCGTAGCACCGGGCACCCATTGGCCGCTGATCGCGGTCAGGATATCCGGGGAGCCCTGGACAGATGTGCGCTGCATATAGTGCAGGACCGCGCGGATGCCGCCCAGCTCTTCGCCCCCGCCGGCCCGTCCCGGCCCGCCATGGGTAAGGTGCGGCAGGGGCGCGCCATGGCCGGTCGCCTCTGCCATGCTGTCGCGATTGTTGAAATAGAGCCGCCCGTGGAATACGGCGGAGGCCAGCGTGATCTCGCGCGCGACACTCCGGTCATGCGTGATGACGGACGCCACCAGCGACCCTTGCCCCCGGTTCAGCAGGTGCGCCGCATGCCCGAGATCGCGGTAGGGCATGAGGGTTGCGACCGGACCAAACGCTTCCGTCTTGTGAATATGCTGCGCAGCGTACGGGTCGGCGCAGTGAAACAGCATCGGCGGCAGGTAAGCGCCGGGGCTGTCTGCCATGGTAAAGCTGTGCGGGTCGCCACTGATGCGTTCAGCCTCCTGTTCCAGCAGCGCAGCCTTGGCCAGCACGTCCTGCCGTTGCGCCTGCGAAACAAGGGCGCCCATACCGGTGTTTCTGTCGCGAGGATCGCCTACGTGAACAGCTTCAAGACCCATGCGTATGGAATTGGCAACGTCGTCAAGAAAGCGCTCCGGCACCATGATCCGCCGGATCGCCGTACACTTTTGCCCGGCCTTGGCCGTCATCTCGCGCACGACCTCGTCAGCAAAGAGGGTGAATTCTGGCGTCTCCGGCGCGGCATCGGGGCCCAGAACGCTGGCATTCAGGCTGTCCTGCTCGGCGGTGAACCGCACGCCCGCTGCGAGCAGGTTGGGGTGGCTGCGCAGTTTGAGCCCCGTCTCCGCCGACCCGGTGAAGGTCACCACATCCTGGCAATCGAACTGATCCAGCAGATCGCCCACACCGCCACAGATCAATTGCAGCGCACCATCAGGCAGCAGCCCGCTGTCCAGCATCAGCCGCACGCAGGCTTCGGTGACATAGCTGGTGGCGGTTGCGGGTTTGATAATCGCGGGCATGCCCGCCAGCAGGGTCGGGGCCAGCTTTTCCAGCATGCCCCAGACCGGAAAGTTGAACGCGTTGATGTGCAGCGCCACCCCTTGCAGCGGGGTATAGATGTGCCGCCCGTGAAACTGCCCCTTGCGGCCCAACTGTTCGGTTGGGCCATCGAGGTAGACATGCCCGTCCGGCATCTCGCGCCGCCCCTTGGAGGCATAGACGAGCATCGTACCGATCCCGCCATCCACGTCGATCAGGTGGTCGGACTGCGTCGCACCGGTGTCAAAGCTGAGCTCGTAAAGCACCTGCTTGTGTTCTTGCAGATGGAGCGCGAGTGCCTTGAGCATACGGGCCCGTTCGTGAAAGCCGAGCGCGCGCAGCGTCGGGCCACCCACATTGCGCGCATGATCGCGCATCGCCGCCACATCCAGCGCGTCATTGCCCGCCTGCGCGATGATCTGCCCGGTGATCGCGCTTTCGATCGGGCGCGCGCCGGAGCCGGGCGGCACCCAAGCGCCGGCGGCATAGCTGTGGACCTGTCGCATCACATCGCTCCCTCAGTGCTGGTCGTAGTCGACGGTGAGCGTATCGCTGAGAGGGTAGCACTGGCAGGTCAGGACAAATCCGGCCTCGACCTCGTAATCCTCAAGCGCATGGTTGATCAGCATCTCACAATCGCCCTCCGTCACCTTGGCTTTGCAGGTCGAACAGACGCCCGCGCGGCAGGCATGCGGGGCGTCGAGGTTTTGCGCCAACGCCGCCTCGAGGATGGACATGTCGCGGCTCATCTCCACCGCATGTGTCGTGCCGTCGATGGCGATTTGCGCCTGTGTTCCCTTGGGGGCCGGCGCCCTGACCTTGGCTTTGCGGGCCAGCAGGCCCTCCTGACTGGCGCCGAACAGCTCGAACTTGATCTGATCCTTGGTCAGTCCGTGTGCCAGGAGGCTCTCGTTGATCGCCATCATCATCGGCTCCGGCCCGCAGATCAGCGCCACATCGACCGACGCGATGTTGATCCACGACCGGAACAGTGCTGCACATTTGTCCTGATCGATGCGGCCCGAAAACAGGTCGATGTCCTGCCCGGATTCCAGCACATGGACCAGCGTCAGCCGCCCCATGTAGCGGTTCTTGAGGTCCTCGAGCTCTTCGCGGAACATGATCGTGTGCACCGCCTTGTTCGCATAAACGAGGGTAAAGGTGCTGAGCGGCTCGCGCGCCAGCACCGTGCGCAGGATCGACAGCACCGGCGTGATCCCCGACCCGCCGGCAAAGCCAAGGTAGTGCCGCGCCGTGTCGGGGGCGACAGGCACGCCGAAATTCCCCATCGGTGGCATGGCATAAAGCGTATCGCCCACCCGCAGCTCGGTATTGGCGTAGGTGGAGAATGCACCGCCCTCCACCATCTTGATCCCAACCTGCAGCGTCCCGTCATCCACACCAGAACAGATCGAGTAGTTGCGCCGCAGCTGCGTCCCGTCAAAGTCCTGCCGGAAGGTCAGGTACTGGCCTTGTGTGAACCCGAACGCATCCGTATGACCCGCATCCAGTGTCAAAACCACAGCATCGCGGATCGTGTGATGAATGTCGGTGACTGTGAGGGGGCGAAACTGGCTCATATGCACTTGAAGTAGTCGAAGGGTTCGAGGCACGCCGTACACCGCCATTGCGCCTTGCACGGGGTCGAGCCGAATTGGCTGATCCGCTCTACCGTGTCGGCCTTGCAATGCGGGCAGCGCGCGGGGCCTCCTGCGGGGCGGGGTGGCGCGATGCCATACGCTTCCAGCTTGGCGCGGCCCTTGTCGCTGAGCCAGTCGGTCGTCCAGGGGGGGGCGATCTGACGCTTGAGTGTGATCCGGTCGATGCCCCGGGCGCGCAATGCGTTCTCGATTTCCATGTTGATCACAGCCGTTGCCGGGCACCCGGAATAGGTGGGAGTGACCGTGACCTCCAGCGTATCGCCTTGCCATGCAACGTCGCGGATGATGCCCAGATCGACGACCGAGATGACCGGGATCTCGGGGTCCGGCACCTCTGACAGCCAGTCCCAGACGTTGTCCAGCGCTGCGCGGGTGGCTACCATTTTGCGTCGGGATAGCTGCGCGGCAGCACCTGCATCGTGGCCAGCATGTGCCCCAGATGTTCGCTGTGCCGCACGCCCGTTTTGCCGCCCATATGTGCAAAGTCGCTGGCTGGGCGCACCAGCGTCGCCTCTGTCAGCGTTGCGGTCACGTGAGTGTCAAAGGGCGCGCGCAAGGCCGCCATGTCGGTCAGATCGGCGTCGTCGCCAGCAAACATCTCGCCCACATAGGGCCACAGCCGGTCGAGCGCGGATTGCATCCTCGTGTGGCTCTCCTCCGTCCCGTCGCCAAGGGCGATGACCGTATCGGTGGAGCGTTCGCGGTGATAGGTGACTTCCTTGACCGCCTTCTGCGCAATGGCGCTGATGTCGGTATCGGCATGCTCCGTCAGAGCGGTGAGTGCCGCCAGATGCCACGTGTCGAACAGAAACTGCCGCATCATCGTTACGCCAAAATCCCGGTTCGGCTGTTCGACCAGCAACAGGTTGCGAAAGTCCCAGGCGTCGCGGTGAAAGGCGAGCGCGTCCGCGTCCCGGCCCTGCCCCTCGCGCGCGGCGGCAAGGCCCAGCCACAGCTGCGTCTGCCCGATCAGGTCCAGCGCGATATTGGCCAGTGCGATGTCCTCTTCGAGCGCGGGCGCATGCCCGCACCAGGCGCTGAGCCGCTGACCCAACACCAGCGTATTGTCACCCAGCCGCAGCAGTCCCTCGACGCTCACATCGCCCCCACATCGTCAGGAATGTCAAAGAAAGTCGGATGGCGGTACACCTTGTCATCCGCCGGATCGTAAAGCGATCCCTTGTCCTCGGGTGCGGAGGCCGTGATGTCGGTGGCGGGCACGACCCAGATGCTCACCCCTTCCTTACGGCGGGTGTAGACGTCGCGCGCGTTGTGCAGGGCGTGTTCGGCATCAGATGCGTGCAACGATCCCACATGCCGGTGCGACAACCCGTGCTGGCCACGGATGAACACTTCCCACAGGGGCCATTCGTTGGACATGCCGCTACTCCGCTGCCACCTTGGCCGCACGCTTTATCGCAGCGTGCGCCAGCCGTGCCTCGCGGACCCATGCGCCGTCGTCCCATGCCTTTTGCCGGGCCTCGATGCGCTCGGTGCTGCACGGGCCGTTGCCCTTGAGCACCTCAAAGAACTCGGACCAGTCCGGGCCGGTAAAGTCGTATCCGCCCTTGTTGTCGTTCCATGTCAGGTCCGGGTCGGGCACAGTCAGGCCCAGATATTCGGCCTGCGGCACGGTCTGGTCGACGAACTTCTGGCGCAGTTCGTCGTTGGAGTTCATCTTGATCTTCCAGCGCATGGATTGTTCCGAATGCACGCTTTCGGAGTCGGACGGCCCGAACATCATCAGCGATGGATACCAGAACCGGTTCAGCGCATCCTGCGCCATACGGTGCTGTTCGGGTGTGCCGTTCGCCATCTTCATCATGATGTCAAAGCCCTGGCGCTGGTGGAACGACTCTTCCTTGCAGATACGCACCATCGCGCGGGCATAGGGGCCAAAGGACGTCCGTTGCAGCGGCACCTGGTTCATGATCGCGGCACCGTCGACCAGCCAGCCCACCGCGCCCATATCTGCCCATGTCAGCGTAGGGTAGGAAAAGATCGACGAATACTTCATCCGCCCGTCCAAAAGCATTTCGGTCAGCTCATCCCGGCTGACACCCAGTGTTTCCGCCGCACAATAGAGATACAGACCATGGCCCGCCTCATCCTGCACCTTGGCCAGCAGGATCGCCTTGCGCTCGAGGCTGGGCGCGCGGGTGATCCAGTTGCCCTCGGGCAGTTGGCCGACAATCTCGGAATGGGCGTGCTGGCCGATCTGGCGGATCAGTGTCTTGCGGTATCCGGCAGGCATCCAGTCCCTGGGCTCGATCCGTTCTCCGGCATCGATGCGCGCCTGAAATGCAGCGAGCTTGTCCGGGTCGTCCGGCGTCGCTTCGGACGTGATCATCTGTGCGTACATGCGCGGCTCCTCCTGCGCGGAAAATATCCCCAAGAACCCGCCAAATCAAATGAAATGTTACGATACTGGGGGTGTGAGCGAAAATGAGCTACATATTAGACCGCAAAGCTGACTCGATGGATGTTGATTTTTGCCGCGCGGTAAGAAACGGTAAGAATTGGTAAAGGGGGGCAAGCGGATCATGGGTGAAGTCAAGGTCAAGAACATGGAGGAGTTCGCGGCGCTGAGCGGCATCTCGCGACCGACCGTGTCCAAGTATTTCAACGATCCCGGCAGTGTCCGGAGCTCCACCCGCGAACGGATCGAGGCGGCGCTGGAGCGGTATGACTACCGCCCGAACATCTTTGCGATGAACCAGAACCGCAAGCTGACCAAGAATGTGGGCATCGTGGTGCCCAATGTCGCAGACCCGTTCTTTGCCGAGATTGCGCGCAAGATCGAACAGCGCTGTGTCGCGGCGGGCTACCGCCCGACCTTGTTCAGCTCGCATGGTGAAGCGTCGCACGAGGTCGATATCCTCGACACGTTGCGGTCGATGAAACCGGCAGGCGTGCTGCTCGCCCCGCTGGGTCGTGCGTCCGATCGCGGCGCGGTGGAGAAGTTCTGCCAGGAGGTGCCGACGGTCCTTTTCGACAGCAACCTCAATGACCTTGGCCTGTCCTTTGTCGGGTCGGACAACCCGCAGTTTTCGCGTCTAATCGTGGATTACCTGTGCCGCACCGGCGCGCCGCCCTGTTTCTTCGAGATGAAGAACCCGTCGAACCCGAACGCCAACCGGCGCAGGCAGGGCTACATCATGGCGATGGAGGCGCTGCGCCACAAACCGTCCATCGTGCGGGTCGACGGAGAAGGCTGGGATTTCGAAGAGATCGGGCGCCGCGAAGGCGGCCGAGCCCTGGAGAACAAGGCCTTTACCTCTGACACTGTGCTGTGCAGCAATGACCGGCTGGCCATTGGTCTTTTGACCGCGTGTTACGAACAGGGGCTGCGGGTCGGGCGCGCGCCGGATTGCGTGATTCGCATCGCCGGACAAGACGATCACCCCTTTGCCCGCTACACATGCCCGCCGCTCACCACCATTGCGCAGGATTACGAGGCGATTTCCCGGCACGCGGTCGATACGCTGTTCCGCGCGATTGAGGGCGAGGAAAGCCCCCGCGACGCCACGCTTTTCGAAGGACGGTTGGTCATGCGGGATTCTGCCTGAGTATGTAAAACTTTCCGCGCGTAAAAAATTTATTGACAGCGCGCATAGGTACTGTCTACCGTGGCGTCACATAAACATCCAATCTAGGGAGGAACCGGATGTCTCTTGGGAACGCACTTCGTGCGGCCACGGCGCTGACGCTGATCACCGCCACGGGCGCACTGGCCGACGGCCACGCCAAATCGCTCACGATCGCCATCGTGAACAACGGTCACATGATCAACATGCAGAAAGTCGCGGAAGCGTACACCGAAGAGACCGGTGTGCAGCTGAACTGGGTTTCGCTCGAAGAAGGCGTGCTGCGCGAGCAGGTCACGTCCGACACCGCCACCGGCGGTGGTCAGTACGACATCATCAACATCGGCATGCAGGAAGCGCCCATCTGGGGTGCAGCCGGCTGGATCGAACCGCTTGATTTTGGCGCCGAGTACGACATGGACGATATCCTGCCCGCAATCCGCGCAGGTCTGTCCCACGAGGGCACCATGTACGCAGCACCATTTTATGGTGAATCGTCGATGGTCATGTACCGCAAGGACCTGATGGATGCCGCTGGCGTCTCCATCGCTGACAACGACAGCTGGGACAACATCAAGGCCGCTGCTGCTGCCGTGCATGATCCCGACAACGGCGTTTACGGCGCATGCCTGCGCGGCAAGCCCGGCTGGGGCGACAACATGGCGTTCATCACGACCGTCGTGAACTCGTTCGGTGGCGCATGGTTCGACGCAGACTTCAAACCGACCCTCGACAGCGACGAGTGGAAAGCGGCGATCAACTTCTACGTTGACCTGCTGGGCAACTACGGCCCTCCCGGTTCTGAAGGCAACTCCTTTAACGAAATCCTCGCCCTCTACAACGAAGGCAAGTGCGGCATGTGGATTGACGCCACAATCGCGGCAGCTTTCCTGGAAGTTGACGGTGTTGCATACGCCCAGTCGCCCAACGCCGGTAACCCGGTTGGCGCGAACTGGCTGTGGGCATGGGCAATGGCTGTGCCAGCAGGCACCGAGAACGCCGAAGAAGCAAAAGCGTTTATCGAGTGGGCTACGTCAAAAGACTACGTGCAGGCCGTGGGCAACCACCCCGACTTCGGCTGGGGCAAGGTCCCAACCGGTCAGCGTGCGTCCACATATGCTCTGTCTGAGTTCCAGGCCGCCGCAGGCTTTGCCGCTGCCGAACTGGCTGCGATCGAATCCGCGGCTCCCGAAGCGACTGATCTGAAGCCTTACGTGGGTGTTCAGTTCGCAGCGATCCCCGAGTTCCCCGAAGTGGGTTCGGCCGTTGCTCAGGAAATGGCGGCTGCATTGTCGGGCGCCAAATCGGTTGAAGAAGCTCTGGAAGCGTCGCAAGCCGCTGCAGCAGCAATCATGACCGAGGCAGGCTACTAAGCCTCACCAGTTAGGTCAGGCCCGGCACATTCGTCGGGCCTGACCCATACCGCGCCGCTTGGTAGGCCACTTGTTTTGAACCACCAAGCCGACGCATCGTATTCGAGACATTTTCAAACCAACACGCATGGCCAGTGCGCCATCTCGCGAGGGCAATAGAGTTATGTCTGATAGAAAGCTCCCCCGCCTCCTTCAATCACCGGCTGTTATCCTGCTGCTGATCTGGATGCTGATCCCGCTGAGTATGACGCTTTACTTCTCGTTCATCCGCTATGTGCTGAACAGCTTGCGTCGCCCCGAATGGACCACACCGTCATTGAGCAATTGGCGCGGCTTCGGAAACTACGAATTCGTCCTGAACTCCAAGGATTTCCTCTTTGCGATTCAGAACAGCCTGTTCATCGTCGGCAGTATCCTGTTCCTCACAGTGATCCTGGGTGTGCTGATCGCGGTCCTGATCAACAAAGCGTTCCCGGGGCAGGGTATCGTCCGCGTCCTGCTCATCTCGCCATTTTTTGTCATGCCTGCGGTGAACGCGGTTTTGTGGATCAACATGATCCTTGACCCGGTGCTGGGCCTCCAGGGGATCGCCGTCAACGGGATCAACGAAATGATCGACGGCCTGCGGGCGGCGCCAGTGTTGGGCGGCTTCTTTTCTCTGTGGCCCGAGCTTGAGCCAATCTCGTTCCGGGCGACGCAAACGTCGGCCTATGCGGTCATCATCATGGTGACGTGGCAGTGGACGCCCTTTGCGGTCCTGATATTCATGACGTCGCTGCAATCCGAGGACCAGCAACAGAAAGAGGCTGCCATTCTGGACGGTGCCAGCACGTTCTCGCAATTCAGGTTCCTGACCTTGCCGCATCTGGGCCGGCCCATCGCCATCGTAGTGATGATCCAGGCGATCTTTCACCTGTCGCTATATGCCGAGATCGAGATCGTGAGCCGCGGGAACGGGAACAAGAACCTGCCGTACTTGATCGGTGAGTTTGCCAACAACAATATCGGGGCGGCTAGTGCCACGGGCATCTTTGCCGTCATCCTCGCCAACATCGTTGCCATCTTCCTTCTGCGGATGATCGGCAAGACATTGATGGAGTAGACCCATGGCCATCGTTGCAAGTGAAACAAGATTCGGCAAAATCGGTCGGCCCGTGCTGGCTTGGGTCGTGGCGCTGCTCTTCTTCTTTCCGATCTTCTGGCTGGTGTTCACCAGTTTCAAGACGGACGCGGATGCGGTGAAGCCGGAATTCCTGATCTTCTTTACCCCGACGCTCGATAACTACCTCAACATGACCGAGAACTACGACTACTGGCGGTTTGCCACCAACTCGGTCATCACGAGCGTTTTTGCCACCGTGTTTGCGCTGGCCGTGGGCATCCCCTGCGCCTACGCCATGGCCTTCAATCCTACCCGCGCGACCAAGGACGTGCTGATGTGGATGCTGTCGACCAAGATGCTGCCCGCGGCTGCCGTTCTCTATCCGATGACGTTCCTGACCAAGAGCCTTGGGCTCTTTGACACGCATTTCATGGTCATCGTGGTGCTGATGCTGATCAACCTGCCGATCGTGATCTGGATGCTCTTCACCTACTTCAAGGAGATCCCCAAGGAGATCATCGAAGCGGGTCAGATGGATGGTGTGAACACGTGGGGTGAGATCAAGGAGATCCTCATCCCACTGGCCTGGGGCGGTATCGCCTCGACTGCGCTGCTTTGCTTCATCTTCTGCTGGAACGAGGCGTATTGGACCGTCCGGCTGACCACCACCGAAGCCGCAACGCTGTCGAAACTCATCGAAGGCAACCGCGCCCCCGAAGGTCTGTTCTTTGGCCGCTTGTCTGCCGTGTCTGCCGCCGCTGTCGGCCCCATCGTCGTGCTGGGCTGGTTCTGTCAGAAACAACTGGTCCAAGGTCTCACCTTCGGCGCTGTGAAGTAAGGAAAAATCATGGGACGTATCGTACTCGAAAGCGTAACCAAGAGCTTTGGCGAAACCCAGGTTATCCCGCCCCTGGACCTGACAATCGAAGATGGCGAATTTGCCGTGTTCGTCGGCCCCTCCGGTTGCGGCAAGTCCACCTTGCTGCGCCTGATCGCGGGGCTCGAGGACACCACTTCGGGCAAGGTCGTGATCGACGGTGATGATGTCACGCAGGTGTCGCCGTCGAAGCGGGGGCTGGCCATGGTGTTCCAGACCTACGCTTTGTATCCGCACATGACGGTGCGCAAGAACATCGCCTTTCCCATGCGGATGGCGGGGATGAGCGAGCAAGAACAAGAGGCCAAGATCAAGGCGGCCGCGGAATCGCTCAACCTCACGGATTACCTGGACCGCAAGCCGGGCCAGCTGTCCGGCGGCCAGCGTCAGCGTGTGGCCATTGGCCGGGCGATTGTGCGGGACCCGTCCGCGTTCCTCTTTGACGAGCCGTTGTCGAACCTTGATGCGGCGCTGCGCGTCGGCATGCGGCTCGAGATCACCGAGATGCACAAGCGTATGGGTACGACGATGATCTACGTGACCCACGATCAGGTCGAAGCGATGACCATGGCCGACAAGATCGTGGTGCTGCAAGCTGGCGTGATCGAACAGGTCGGCAGCCCGCTGGACCTCTATCACAAGCCGCAGAACAAGTTTGTTGCGGGTTTCATCGGCTGCCCCAAGATGAACCTGATCGAAGGCGCCGAAGCGGCCAAGCATGACGCGCACACCATCGGCATACGGCCCGAACATGTCGAGGTATCGACCACCGACGGGCTGTGGCAAGGGACTGTTGGTGTGGCCGAACATCTGGGCTCCGACACGTTCATCCACATCCATGGCGTGCCGGGGTGTGACCCGATGACAGTGCGCGCGGCGGGGGATGTGGCGGTCAAGCATGGCGACACCGTCTATCTGACCCCGAACGACAGCCTGCTGCACAAGTTCGACGACAAAGGTCTGCGGATCGAATGACGCGACTGGCGGGCAAAACGGCCCTGATCACCGGGGCGGCGCGGGGCATTGGTCTGGCTTTTGCCCAGGCCTATGCGCGCGAAGGGGCGCGGGTCGCCCTTGGCGATATCGATATTGCGCGCGCCCGCACTGCCGCTGCCGAGATCGGGGAGGACGCCATCGCGGTCGAGATGGATGTGACGGATCAGGCCAGCATCGATGCCGCCGTCGCGGCGACGGCGGACGCTTTTGGCCAGATCGACATCCTGATCAACAACGCAGCGCTGTTCACCGCCGCCCCCATCGCCGAGATCACCCGCGACGACTATACCCGCGTGTTCGACATCAACGTGTCGGGCACGCTGTTCACGATGCAGGCCGTCGCGCGGCACATGATCGACCGGGGGATCACGGGGACAATCATCAACATGACCAGCCAGGCGGGGCGGCGGGGAGAGCCGCTGGTCGCCGTCTATTGCGCGACCAAGGCGGCGGTGATCTCGCTTACCCAATCGGCGGGGCTGAACCTGATTGACCACGGCATTCGCGTGAACGCCATCGCGCCCGGTGTGGTGGATGGCGAGCATTGGGACGGGGTCGACGCGTTCTTTGCCAAACATGAAGGCAAGGCGCCGGGCCAGAAAAAGGCCGAGGTTGCGGCGTCTGTCCCCTATGGCCGGATGGGCCGGGCCGAGGACCTGACCGGCATGGCGGTGTTCCTCGCCTCGGACGAGGCGGCGTACATCGTCGCGCAGACCTACAACGTCGATGGTGGCAACTGGATGAGCTGATGGACGACATGGCACACACACATCAACCCGTCGTCCTGTCGGACAAAACACTCGCCCGCTTGCCAAGGGACGTGGTGCGCCCGTCCTATGACCGCGCGCAGCTGCGGCCCGGGATTGTGCACATCGGTCTGGGCAATTTTCACCGGGCGCATCAGGCGTGGTATCTGCACCGGCTGATGCAGGCGGGCCATGCGCAGGATTGGGCAATTCTTGGCGCGGGCGTGCGGGCCTATGACGCCGCGATGCGCGACAAGCTGTTGGCGCAGGACTGCCTGACCACGCTGATCGAGCTGGACCCGTCGGGTACCGCCGTCGAGGTGATCGGGCCGATGATCGACTACCTCCCGATCGCGGAGGGTAACGGCCCCCTGATCGCCGCGATGTCCGATCCGGCCATCCGTATCGTGTCGCTGACTGTGACCGAGGGCGGATACTACATCGACGCGGCGTCGGGTGGGTTCGACGCGCACCACGACGACATTGTGCATGACGCGGCGCATCCGGATACGCCCCGCACGGCCTTTGGGGCGATCATTGCGGCGCTTGCCGCGCGGCGTGCCGCAGGACATGGCCCATTCACGCTGCAAAGCTGTGACAACCTGCAGGGCAATGGCGCCATCCTGCGCCAGACGGTCGTGTCGCTGGCGCAAATGGTCGACCCGGATCTGGCCCGTTGGATCGTGGCTGAGGCGAGTTTCCCCAACTCCATGGTGGATTGCATTGTGCCCGCGACCGGTGCGCAGGAAATCGATCGCGCGCTGCGCCTTGGCATCGACGACGCCGCGCCGGTGACGCATGAGAACTTTCGCCAATGGGTGATCGAAGATGATTTCTGCGCAGGCCGCCCGGACTGGGATCAGGTCGGCGCGACGTTTACGGATGATGTGCACGCCTACGAGGCGATGAAGATCCGGATGCTGAACGCGGGCCATCAGGTGCTGGCGAATGTGGGCGAGCTGCTGTCGGTGCCGACCATCGCCGCGTGCATGGACGATGCGCAGATCGCCGCGTTCTTTGGCAAGGTCGAGGCGCAAGAGATTGCGCCCTATGTCGATGCAGTGCCGGGGATCACGCCTCAGGCCTACCTCGGGCTCATCACCCACCGTTTTTCCAACCCGACGATCCACGACACCACGCGGCGCGTCGCCTTTGATGGATCGTCGCGCCATACCGGGTTTGTGCTGCCGATCCTGCGCGATGCGCTCGCGGCGGGAGGATCGGTGTCGGGGCTGGCGCTGGTCGAGGCGCTGTGGGCGCGGATGTGCGCCGGCACGCGCGAGGACGGTTCGGTGATCGAGGCGAACGACCCCCACTGGGCCGCACTGACGACGGCGGCGCAGGCAGCGCGGTCCGATCCGGCGGCGTGGCTGGCGCAGGCGCAGTTCTACGGCAATCTGGCTGAAGATCCGACCTTTGCGGCGGCATTTGCTGGCTGGCTGCAGCGCATCTGGGACGAGGGATCGCGCGCGGCGCTGGCCGCCTATCTGGACGCTTAGCTGTAGCGTTCCGGCCCTTCCCACTGCACATCCGAATAGCGGTCGCCATGCGCCCAGCCCACGGGCAGAACCGTCTCTACCCGCGCGATGTCGTCGGCGCTGAGCGTGATCTGTGTGCCGCGCAGCAGTTCGGTCAGGTGGTCGATATTCTTGGTCCCCGGGATCGGAAGCACATGGTCGCCGCGTGACATCACCCAGGCGATGGCCACAGCCGCTGCCGGCGCGTCCATATCTGCTGCAAGGGTACGAAAGCCTTCGGTGGCGGCGATGTTGGCGCTGTAGTTCGGTTCCATGAAACGGGGGTTGTTCCTGGTAAAGGCCATGGACTGGCCGTGCGCATAGCTGAACGGCGCATCGGTGAGAAAGGCGCGGCCCACGGGCGAAAAAGCCACCAGCGTGACGTCAAGTTCGGCGCAGGTCTGGATGAGGCCCAATTCGGGCGCGCGGGTGGACAGGGAGTATTCCGATTGAACCGCGGCGATGGGGCATTCGGTGCTGGCGCGACGCAATGTGCTGGGCGCGACCTCGGACAGGCCAACAGCGCGGGTCTTGCCGCTGTCCACCAGCCGCTTGAGCGTGCCGGCGACATCTTCGGGCGTGTGCGCAGCGTCGTAGCGGTGGATATAGAAGAGGTCGACATGATCGATGCCGAGGCGCTGCAGGCTCGCGTCCAGCGACGCCTCCAGATAGTCGGGATCGTTGTTGAACCGGCGGTCGGGCTGGCCGGTGATCCCGGCCTTGGTCGCGAGGATCATGTCATTGCGCTTGCCCGGATTGGCCTGAAACCAGGCGCCAATGATCGTCTCGGACCGGCCCTGGCCATAGACATTGGCGGTGTCGATATGGGTGACGGCCGCGGCATGGCAGGCATCGAGGACCGCATGGCTTTGTTCCTGGGTGGCGTCGCCATAGATGCCGGCAAAGGACATTGCCCCGATACCGAATTGCGACACACGCGGCCCATCGGCCCCCAGTCGGATCGTTTTCATGGCGGTTCTCCCATCGGTTCTGCGGTGCGCAGCTGAGCAGATCGGTGGGGGGAATTTGGTGCCCAGAAGAGGACTCGAACCTCCACGTCCATACGGACACTAGCACCTGAAGCTAGCGCGTCTACCAATTCCGCCA